>SKEF01002170.1_pt1 | contig 15505 bp, 14 predicted proteins | sample 4826691 | NCBI WGS metagenome assembly SKEF01 (sample SAMN11008816, study PRJNA524170) | human gut metagenome | biome: Human fecal sample; material: Feces; isolation source: fecal sample from pouch patient p23, p27 | host: Homo sapiens | place: Israel: Tel-Aviv | collected 2016-08-24
TATATATTCTGTTTGCGTATTCTTAGATGTGCTTTTGAAAAGTATTCCGAAGTATATTCATACGATAATTTATTTACGTATTCTTTGTGGAGTTTTATTAACATCTCTCCACCTTTTTTCCCGATATAATACTTCCCGTTACGTCTTTTTATATCTCCCTTAATCAATACATTCTCATTGCCGATTTCTGTCTTACCTTTATTATCGCCTGCTTTTGTATAATGTATTCCCGCATATGCTCCCATTACGATAAATCCGGCTATCACCGCTATACACGCGATAATCAACAACTTACCTTTTTTCTTCCAATACTCTTTCATTTACATTTCCCCAAACGATTATCTATTTTTTAATTCATCATTGACCTTCTTCTCATACAATGCCAGTTCCTGTGTCAACTGTTTCATTCTGATCGATACTCTTGAAATTGCAACTGTAAGTACAAATATAATCACCAGAGAAAAACAGAATCCCAAAAAGAACAGCATATTAATCGGACTCGCCACACCGATCAATTCTGCCAATTCCGTAGTTAATATAGGAAAACAATCCAGTACCAGTGTTCCCACGCCAACTATCAGCCATGCCAGCGCATAACGCAATTCCAATCGTTTCTTGCGAATCATATTCACAATGACGCATAACGCAATAATCAAAATAATTGCTACTATAATCTGTAATCTGATATTCATTTTTCTTCTCCTAATACTTTCTAATTCTTTCAATCAAAATCGCCAAAGGAACTTTTATCATATAGTAGACCGACTTTTTCAGAGAAATCGAAGAAACTCCTCCTTCTCTCGCCTTCATGACTACCGGGATCTCTTCCACCTTCATATTTCTTCTCAGAATCGCAACTACACTTTCCGGTTCAGGGTAATCCCTCGGATAATCATAAGCAAACAGTCCCATTGCATTTCTTCCGATCATACGCAACCCGGATGTCGGATCTGTTATCGTCTTTCCGGTCATCAATTTAATCAGACCGGTGAAAAATTTGATTCCCATTCTTCTGGTATAAGAAGACTGAAATCCTTTCTTTTCAATAAATCTTGATCCGATCACCATATCCAGATTATGATTGACCAGATATGTAGCCATCGTATCAAGGAATTCCGGATCATGCTGACCATCGCCATCTACCTGAACCGCCACATCATATCCATGCTCATACGCATATCTGTATCCTGTCTGCACAGCTCCTCCGATTCCCAGATTAATCGGAAGATTCACAATATTGAACCCATTATCTTCACAGATTTTTCTGGTATTGTCAATCGAGCAGTCATTTATTATTACATAGTCAAACCCTTTCGCATCCTTCTTAATCGAAGCCACCGTCTTTTCTATATTGGCCGACTCATTGTATGCGGGTATAATAATCAACTTCTTCACTTTATTTCTCCTCACAAATACGTTCTACCTGTTTTGCGACAATTTTCCAGGTAAAATGATTTTTTATCATCTCATACGTTAATTCTATGCCTTTTTCTCTCCTGTCAGGATCTGCAATCACATCCCTCAACGCCTTATAAAGGACGTCTTCTTGATTGTTAGGTATAATACATCCATAGTCTTCATTGATCAACAACTCTTTCGCACCACCCCTGGCAGTTGTGACAATGTAACATCCACACGCCGAAGCTTCCAGTATAGATGTTGAAAAGCCTTCCGAGAAAGATGGAAGGCAGAATATATCACTTTCCTTCAGCAGAGCTACAATATGTTCAAAATCAAGTCTTCCCACCGGAATAATATAATCCGTCTTTCTTTCCTCGATTTCCTGCTGCATATCTCCGTCTCCCGCGATAAAAAGGCACACTTTTATTCCATCTTCATTTAATCTGTCCATTACATTGAGAAGACTAGGTAACCCTTTTTCTTTCAGCAGTCTTCCCGTAAAGGTTATAACTACAGTATCTTCCGGAATATTATACTCTTTTTTATAAGAAGTTGTTACCTTGTCCTTTATCTCTTCTACCTCTTCCAAATCAATAGAATTGTATAATACCCCCTTGGCTTTGATATGAAAATGTCCCAGCCATCGGTTGCAAGCTTTCGACACCCCATAATACTCCTTGCAGAACAAATAGTCAATCTTAGTAAATGCATGTTCAAATATTTCACCGACCGTATCCCAGAATCTATTATGCACCGACAAATGGCTTGTCCCATGATCCAAAGTAATACATTTCGCCTTTTTCTGTCTGGCAAAAAGCATTCCATATAATGAATGTAGATAAAACCTCGTATTCACAATTACCATGTCTATTTTCTTACTTTTTAATTTTCTGTGAATCCGCCAGAATTCCTTATTGAATTTGATTACCGGATATCGTCCTTCCAGCAGATTATAACACGGTATTCTATATACCGGTATTCCATTTACCAACTCGTGATTTTTCAGATGATATACATTAGATGTTACAATGATTACCTTATTCCCATCCTGTATCAACTGCTTGGCAAGATTGTATGTATATCTTTCCACACCTCCCAAATGCGGAAAATATTGTGCTGCAAATATGCAATATGTCTTACTTTTCTGCATATATCGGCTCCTCTCCTTCAAACTGAATGATTAATGGCATATGATTGACCCGTTCATTTTCCGGCGGAATCTTCATATAATCACCATATACTTTTTTCAAGAATTTATCATTATTATTCGGAATATTTATCTCTGTATTTTCAAACGGAACTTTCTTCAACGGAAAGATATCCTTCGCAACAATCTTATCTTTCAAACTTCCCACATATTCATAAGATGTTACATATCTTCCTTTCTCATCACTTTTATTATACTTTGTAGCATTGTCTACATATTTCTTATAAATCCAAGAAGGTTTTATCCTCAAAAGTTTCAATGCAACATAAGCCAACCGACATCCCAGACTCATAATCTCTCCTTTTATTCCGTCGTAGTCAATAATAGGATTCGGATTGCCGGATAGAAACAACAACTTTCCAAGTATATTTGCTTTTCTGCTCTGTGCGACCTGTTTTTTTCTGTCTCGCGGCACATAGTCAAACGGAAAGATATCCATGAAAATACACTGTTCACATTTTAAATCCTGTGTTACTTCTGACACAAATTTCGTATTTTTTCTTTGGATATGTGTTACGGTACAGCTATATCGTCCATCTATCTGCGGTGTCAGCAGATTATATTTATCAGACATCTCCTTTGAGAAAATTTCCATGAATTTATCATAATCCACTCTTAGCATTCCGACATCTATATCATCATCCCACGGAATAAATCCGGCATGTCTGACTGCACCGATGGCTGTGCCATATACCGCAAAATATGGTAGTTCGTATTTCTCACATACTTGCGCAAAGTCATGTAGCATTTCCACCTGAACACCATGCAACTTTTTCAGAACTGTTTCATCGTATTGTTTTGACCTACTGTATTTTTTCACTCTTTTTTCCTCTCTCTTTGTGTGTTTCCATATAGAAACAAATCACAAATATCATTGCCGTTACTACCAAAAATATAAGCATCGCCGTGGTATATCCCATGGATGCCCCAAACATTTTCCATTTATTCACAAATGGTTCTGCCACAACCTTTATGTATATCCATGACACAATATAAGAAACGATCAGAAGATATTGCTTGCGGATAACGACCAATGCATTATCCAGAACCGCCGCAAATGTATAGCAGCATCCGCCGACAATAATCAGCAGCAACTGACTCTTATATTTATCAAGGTTCATTCCATAAATAACAGAAAGCACCGGAATCCCCAAAATCGCACTTCCGATGATCAGCACAATTGCCATTCCGAACAGGCACAGCAAGATTCTTCCTAATATTTTAATAAACTCACGATATTTTTTATCTCCCCATACAATCGCCATCTGTGTAATTAACGGTCTGAACACAATATACGCCAATGACAATACAGATGCCGGCATAAAAAGAATATTAAATACCGTTTGTGCTCCCTGTTCAATCCTTCCATCCTGTATCGCCGTATCAATCACCATCTTAGGCGTATTCATAATAGACATGATAATAAATGCATTTACAAACAATGGAAGGCCTTCTCGAGAAAGGGTAACGATCCATTTCACATTCTTTCCTAAATTTCCACTTAATCTCAGAGCCGCAACACGTTTCTGATAGCTCACATCAAATGCGAAGAAACATATTACATATATGATTACAAGACTCCAGCAGGCATACAAAAGATTGTGTGTATTAACCAATATCACACCAAACACAATACTTGAAAAGACAATTCTGTATGTAAGCGCCTTACCCGCCAGGTCCAGTCTCTCTTTTTGCTGAAACCAGCCTTCATACACGTCAGCAATTGAATCCACAGCTCTATATAGACAGACAATCATTACTATCTGCGCTTTATAATCTACGTACCCACACATTCTTATATAAACAGCACTACTTATCAACATTGCCACAACTGTCAGAAACCTGAATACGCAATATTGTTTGAACTGAAACGTTTGCTTTACGTCTGTTGCCTGATATACTCTGATCTGAAATGTTCCAATTGTAACCATCAGCTGACTGATCGACCATGCGATACTGAAGATATCCGTATCTTCTTTGTTAAGCATTCTGGTTACCAGCATTAATGCAACAACAGAAAGTAACGCATTTGCCATACTTCCCGTAATGTTCCATATATATATTTCCTTTTCTGTCGGTTGATTTTTTATCGATTGCATTCTTTCTTCTCCATTATTTTATTCCACACAAAATCTTGCGGCAACTCGTTTCACACAGTCAAACAACTTACTTCGGATCAAATCCATCAAACTGCAAATCACATATACAGCTGGCACTACTATAATTAATTTAACTAATGCCCATTTATACACACCACTTTTCAGTTCATCTTCAAACAAATGCGCTACTACTTCATTCCGGATCAAACCATTATCATGAATCAGATACACTCCTAATGTCACACCTGATAAAATCGTGATCACCTGTTTAAGCTTTATACTGTCAACTCTGATATTTACAAAAAATATCAACAGCGCAATACTTCCAAGAACAATTGTCGGAGATGTATAATCAACCAACACATTTGCATTCTCTGTATTGCCAACTTTTTCCATTATAATCTTACTCAAAAATGTAAGAAGCACCATGCATCCAAAAACTGACAAAGACAATCTTTTCTTAACTGCATGGTAATTGAAATATTTACGTATATATGCCCCAAACAGGTACATGATACATAACCACAAGGATGAATATCCTCGATTCACATTAAAAGGATCCGGATAGTATGAACCCTGCAACAAATAACTGACCAGAGTCGGTAGAGCAATTTATATTGCAAATATTCCAATCAGCATGCGCTTATATATTCTCTGGTCAATATAGTCCATCGCCAACCGTATCATCGGTATCAGACACATCATTCCAAAATAAGCTGTAACATACCAGTTTTTTCCTGATGTAACAGGAAAAAATGAATAAATCCACTCTTCTCTTGAAATCGTTCCATGCAACACTGTACAGTCCATAACAATCGTAATCATTAAACTATAAAACATAACTTGTAACCACAATTCCATGAGCTTACGAATGTTACACCGTGCAGTCAGAAAGCCACTTGCCAATGCATAACAATTCACTGCTCCATAACATGCGATTTCAATTAACCATGCTACCTGATAGCATCGAGACATGGGCGGCATATCATCCAGTACACCTCCATGACCTAGCATATGTAATGTTACAATCATCAGCATAGATACAATCTTCAACAAATCTATTCCTATATTCCTCTCGGTCTGCATTCATTACTCTCCTACTCATTACTCATACCGATTAATTATATCATATCTTGTATTTCTTTACCAGAGCGAACACCAAAACCTGGCAAAAACCATTTAGAGTTACATTTCTTATTGACACATGCCTTTCCAAACTGTATAATATCCATATGTTCACAAAATTATAGGGTGGTGCAGTACATGAACACGCAAGAGTGTGATATTTTGAACTTAATATTATCCAATACATATACAAATCAAAGAACACTGGCAGAGGACTCCGGTCATTCCCTTGGAATTGTCAATCGTTCTATCAAGACATTGATTGCCGAAGGTTATCTGGACGAATCCATCCAGCCAAAGCAGAAAGCCCTCCGGGAACTCACAGAGGCTTCCCCAAAAAGAGCCATTATTCTCGCTGCCGGCTTCGGGATGCGGATGGTTCCGATTAATACAGAAGCACCAAAGGGGCTTCTTGAGGTACACGGCGAACCATTGATCGAGCGTCAGATCCGGCAGCTACATGCTGCCGGCATTCACGAAATCTACATCGTCGTCGGCTTCATGAAAGAACAATACGAATATCTCATGGATGATTACGGTGTAGAGCTGATCGTGAATCCGGACTATGCGGAAAAGAATAATCTCCACTCTCTGTATCTTGCGAGAGAACATTTGTCAAATGCATATGTGATTCCATGCGATATCTGGTGTGATCAAAGTCCATTCCGCAGGCACGAACTTTATTCCTGGTACATGGTCAGTGATCTGGTAGATAACGACAGTTCGGTCCGTGTAAACCGTAAGCTGGAACTGACTACGATCTCTGCTTCTTCCGGGGGCAACTCGATGGTCGGCATCAGTTATCTTCTCCGTAAAGATGCCAAGATCATTCAGGAACGGCTGGAAAGATATGACAAAGATCCGGCATATGCTGATAAATTCTGGGAAGAAACCCTGTACGAAAAAGGCAAAATGATCGTTCCTGCCAAAGTCGTACATGCCGCTAATATCGTAGAAATCAATACATTTGAACAGCTCCGGGAACTGGACAGCAATTCCAATCATTTGCAGTCTGATGTTCTCGAGATTGCCGCCAAAGCACTCCACACACATCCGGAAGACATATCAAACATCACGGTTCTGAAAAAAGGAATGACCAACCGTTCTTTCCTGTTTGACTGCAATGGTTGCAAGCATATCATGCGTATTCCCGGCGAGGGAACCGATCAGCTCATCAATCGCCGCGAAGAAGCACAGGTATACCAGATCATCCGCGATAAGCACTTATGTGATCACATCGAATACATCAATCCGGAAAACGGATACAAAATTACTCGTTTTCTGGATCACGCCCGTGTATGTGATCCACACAACTTAGACGATATTCAAAAATGTATGCATCGTCTGAGACAGTTTCATGAGATGAAATTAAAGGTGGATCACCGTTTTGATCTGTTTGGCCAGATCGATTTTTATGAAAAACTATGGAACGGACGCAGTTCCGCATATCGGGATTATCAGAAAACAAAAGAGAATGTATTTTCACTGCAATCTTATATAGAGCGATACAAATCAGAAGATGTTCTCACCCATATAGATGCCGTCCCTGATAATTTCTTATTTACGACAGATACTGACGGCAACGAAGATATCCGCCTGATCGACTGGGAATATGCCGGAATGCAGGATCCCCATCTGGACATCGCCATGTTCTGTATCTATTCACTTTATAACAAGGAGCAGGTGGATCAGCTGATCTCTCTGTATTTTACAGAAGGATGTCCGGACGCTATCCGTATCAAGATCTATTGTTACATTGCCTCTGCCGGACTTCTCTGGAGCAACTGGTGCGAGTATAAAAGACATCTCGGTGTTGATTTCGGCGAATATTCCCTGCGTCAGTACCGATACGCCAAAGAATATTACCGCATTGTACAAAACGAATTAAACAACATTACCAAATAAAAAATTCAAGCTAAGGAGCATCAAATCATGCACACTGTAAAAAGAGCAATTATCATGGCTGCCGGATTCGGTTCCAGAATGCAGCCTGTCACATTAACAACCCCAAAACCTCTCGTCAAGGTAAACGGGATGCGTATGATCGATACGGTAATTCAGGGATTACATCACAATGGTATTCAGGAAATCTACATCGTTGCAGGATATCTGAAAGAACAGTTCTATGCATTGGAAACACAGTATCCCGGTGTGAAGATCATCGAGAACCCTTATTATGACACCTGTAATAACATCTCTTCTCTTTATGTTGCACGCGAGCATCTGGAAGATGTAATGATTCTCGATGGAGATCAGATAATCTACAATGACAAGATTCTGGATCCTTCCTTCGAACGTTCCGGTTATAACTGCGTCTGGACCGATTCGCAGACCGATGAGTGGCTCATGACTGTCAAAGACGGAGTCGTAACCTCCTGCAGCCGGACCGGCGGAACAGGTGGCTGGCAGCTCTACAGTATCTCACGCTGGTCCGTCGAAGACGGCAGAAAACTAAAACAACATCTGGAAATTGAATTTGAGCAAAACAAAAACCGTCAGATCTACTGGGATGATATTGCCATGTTCTGTTATCCGGGAGAATACCATCTGGGAATCTATCCGATGAAGAAAGACGATATTATAGAAATTGACAATCTAAGCGAGCTGGCCACTCTGGATTCCAGCTACCAACAATATATGGAGGCGCAATAATATGAACACAAAAAAATCACAAGGAAAAATAGACTGGATGATCACACTGCTTCCGCTAGGCATCGTCATCGCACTTTGCATCCTCTTCTTCTTCCTGCCAAAACAATCCAATGCCGTATTAAGCCAGATCCGGTTCTTCTTCGGCGACACTTTCGGCACTTACTATCTGGTCATCGGTCTTGGAATCTTTATCCTGTCCCTGTACATAGCCGGTTCCAGATATGGTAACATCGTTCTCGGCGAACCCGACGAAAAGCCAAAGTATTCTTTCTTTGCATGGGGATCTATGATGTTCACCTGTGGACTTGCAGCCGACATCTTATTCTACTCATTCTCCGAATGGGTACTCTATGCTACCGATCCGCATATTAAAGAAATGGGAAGTATCCAGGACTGGGCCGGTGTATATCCGCTCTTCCACTGGAGCTTTATCCCTTGGGGATTCTATCTGGTGCTGGCAGTCGCTTTCGGTTTCATGCTTCATGTCAGAAAAAGAAATCGCCAGAAATACTCCGAAGCCTGCCGTCCGATTCTCGGGAAACACACCGATGGCTTAGCCGGACGTATCATCGATCTGTTGGCAGTATTCGCACTGCTTGCCGGTACCGCAACTACATTCAGCGTAGCCACTCCACTGATGGCAACCATCATCGGCGAGCTCTTTCATATTGCAGTCAGCAGAACCGTTATCAATATTATCATTCTTCTGATTACATGCGCCGTATATACTTATTCCTTACTGCACGGATTCAAGGGAATCAGCAAATTAGCCAATATCTGCATCTATATGTTCTTTGGTCTGATCGCATTCGTATTATTATTCGGTGGTGAGACCCGCTACATTATCGAGACAGGATTCTCTTCTCTCGGCCGGATGATGCAGAACTTTATCGATCTGTCCACCTTCACAGACCCGTTGCGTACTTCTAATTTTCCGCAGAACTGGACGATCTATTACTGGGCTTACTGGATGGTATGGTGTGTTGCAGCCCCATTCTTTATCGGAAGTATCTCACGCGGAAGAACCGTACGTCAGACTATTCTTGGCGGATACGTATTCGGTGTAGGTTCTACATTAACAAGCTTTATCGTCCTTGGAAATTATTCTATGGGAATGCAGGTAACTGAAAAAGCAGATTTCATTAAGCAGTATCTCGATAACGGTGATCTGTATGGCATGATCGTAAGTATCATCAAGACCTTGCCTTGCGCTCCGGTTATCATGGTCGTCGTATTGCTCACAATGATCGCTTTCTACGCTACCTCCTTTGATTCTATCGCATTAACCGCTTCCTGCTATAGCTATCACACTCTGGAAGACGGGGAACAGCCAAACAAAGGAATTCAGCTTATGTGGTGTATCCTGCTTATCTTACTTCCGATCGCACTGTTATTTGCTGAAAGTTCTATGAGCAATCTACAATCGGTCAGCATCGTCGCAGCCTTTCCGATTGGTGCCGTCATCGTAATGATAGCACTCAGTTTTCTGAAAGATGCGAAAAAATATTTGCAGGAAATGAAAAACGAATAAAAATATAAAAAGAACAGAGGCCGGGATTACAGCCATACAATTGCTGTTTCCCGTCTCTGTTCTTTTTTCGCTCTAAGGAGCCCAGATCCCCCGTTCGTCTACATAATATCGATTATAATCTACCCATTCCGATACAGCCATCGCACCGCTTGACTTCAGATAGTATACACCTTGAATCCACATATCGTGATCCATTGCACCGCTCACCTCGAAGAAATACCAGATACCACCTATCTTCTGCCAGCCACACTGCATCACTCCCGATTCCGACATGTAATACCAGATTTCATCGATTTTCTGCCAGGAAGTCGTCATCTCTCCTGCCAGATCAAAGTAATACCAGACACCATTCACATATCTCCAGCCGGTCTGCATCGAACCTTTTTCATCGAAATAATACCAGGCATTACCAATATAGCCCCATCCTGTTGTCACACGCCCGTTCGAGTCGAAATAATAATAGGTTCCGTCCAGCAGGCCCCATTCACTTTCAGTCTTTACATATTCCGTAGCAATTCCATAAAAAGAAAAATCCGCCACCACTGCCGCCGAATCAGACATCGTAAAATACACATTTGTATTCGGAAGACACGCTCTCATTCTCGTATTAAACCATGATGACGGCCCTGTCATAACGGCTGTTTTCGGATTTAGAGGAGTCAGAAAATCCGATGGATTATTATAATCTATCCCATGATGTGGCAATTTTAACAAATCAATCTTTACTCTCTTTACCTGTTCGGCAATCTTCTCCGTATCTCCATCTACCGGATCCAGATCCGATGTGAGCAATGCATTTTTCCCATATGCATTGACTCTCACCACCAGTGAGTTATCATTCTCATTCGCAACCGGAATGATATTTCCATCCGCATCTCTTTTTCTCTCGTAGTTCATAATGCTGATGCTCATATTTCCTATTCGGAATCTGCGATAGACGGCATTCTCTTCGAGATCCAGATCTGTGATGATCTTTACATGATGGTCTTGCGCTGCCTGTATGATTCTGTCATAAACATATTGATTATCCCACAGCGTATCCTCATCCGCATCCTCGTAGTAATATGGATCTGTCACATCTTTCCCATGTGCCGCCAACTGATACGAATCATCATACTCTGCGATATACAGGCGATCCACCGGAAAATGTTCTATAATCTCATCTCCACTTCCGATGTGATCACTATGCGCATGCGTTGCAATGTAAAAATCCAGCTTTTCCACACCAAGTTGTTTCAAATAGTAAATAACCTGTTGCTCATATCCTTCATTCGTTGTAATTCCATATCGATATGGATATTTACTTCCTGTAGAACCACTCGGATAATCCCAGTCTTCTCCGAAGTCAACCATTCCGAAATGACCGTTACTCTCCAGCAAAATGGCATCCGATGCCCCGTACAGTGATATAAAATGAATTCTTGTTGTATTGCCAGATACCGCATAGGTATCTATGTGTAGAAAGAATAGTGTCCATACAAAAAGCAGCATGATTCTGACAGCTTTTTTACGAATATTTTTCACCTCGTCTATTAGTTTCGTTTTTTATTCTATCATAGAATACTGCTTTTTTTCTTACTTTTAACAATATTTTTATTTTTTCATTTTTCAAACTAAAAAACCTTTCCGGTAACTGCTTGCAATCCTTGTGTAATATAGCAAAACAAAGCTATACAATTTATATGGAGGAAATGACATGAAGAAGTACTTAAAGAAAAGTTTTGCAGTTCTGACTTGTACGACAATGTGTATTCAGACAACGATGACGATACTAGCGGAAAGGATACCGGGAAGTGATACCAGTCAGCAAATCTCCATACAGGCACTGACAACGGGCCAGTGGAAGAAGGATAGCACTGGCTTGTGGTATCAAAATGCAGATGGAAGCTATCCGAGAAACCAGTGGCAGATGATCAACGAACAATGGTATCACCTTGACTCCAACGATTACATTCCGACCGGCTAGAAAAAGATCAGTGACTCCTGGTATTACCTCGGCAGCAGCGGCGCAATGGCTACCGGCTGGCAGAAGATCGGAAGCACCTGGTATTATCTGCAGTCAGATGGAAGTATGGTAGAGAATCAATGGGCACAGATCAGCGGAAACCGGTATTATTTTACTTCCGGAGGTGCAATGCAGCACGATACCTGGATTGAGGATTGTTATGTTGATTCCAACGGAATATGGCAGCAGAATTATCGTCCGGCGCAATTAGTTGAAGAAAAAATGGGAAAAAATGGTATCGCAGAGAAGACGTCCATCTACATTTCGAATCAACGAAAAACTCCAATGGACTCAACAGACTAAAGTCCCCATAACAAGAGAAAAGAAGAGCAGAGTGTGTAAATAATTGGACCTGTTGACAAACTACTTATATTCGCGATTTCTCACTTGTGAATTTAATCAAATATTCAAAAAATGACTGGTTAAGGCTTTGATTACATAGCCTTAACCAGTCGTTTTAGATTTAATGCCATAGCTGAAAAGAGGCATTCTTCTTCCGCACGAATAATCCCTCTTTTATGGATTCTTTTTAAATTGTGTTCCCTTTTTAAGACTGAAAAAGTGCCTTCAGCCCATATTTTTCTTAAACGCATTACTTTGACATATTCAGGTGTATGATATTTTAGTTTATTACGATGAAATGCAGGATAATTCCCACTGGCGTTGATCCGAATAGCTCCTTGATCTATTTCGCAAATAGAAAGTCGTGGACAATCTTTACACAGTTTACGGGCACGAGAATACAGTCTATAATAATTCAAGGTGCTTCTTTTGAAGACAAGCCTTTGAAAATTTAACTCTTTCTGATTTTCGCATACAAAGCAGTCTTTATCTTGATTATATGTAAATCCCTTTTTTAAAGCATTATTCTGGTATTCGCGAATTGCTGTATAGCCTTCGATTCCAAGTAATTCCAGTCCTCTATGAACAGCCCCAACATCATAACCGCCATCCAATGCCAGCACCTTTATATCAATAGGTAAGGCCTCTTGTTGCTGTTTTACATGATTGAGAATAATATCACTTTCACGATGATTTGCTGGATAACAATTAACGCCTGTGATTATACCATGTCCCGTATCTACCGTCATCTCTGTTAAATAACCAAGCCCCCTTTTCCTTTTTTGGTTTATATATCCACAATCAGGGTCTGTTGTACTTTTCAGAGTACGCTTTGTAACTTCTTTCGTTATAGGTTCTTTATAGCCCGGAATTTCAGACATTTCTTTTTCCAGTTCATCAAGGTAGTGGATGGAAGACTGTTGTACTGTCTCTATTACTTCTATAGAACTGTTAACAGAAACATTTCCTGGTAAAAATGATCCATCGGCAACTACCGTATTACCACTTACAATTCCCATATTTATACATTGCATTATGATTTCATTAAAAATATCTCTGAAAAGAGTATTATCTCTAAAACGTCTCCGACGATTTTGGCTAAAAGTACTATGGTCAGGAATCTTCTGCATCAGATCAAGTTCACAAAACCATCGATATGCTAAATTTAAAGAAACTTCCTCTTCCAATCTGCGTTCTGATTTGATTCCATAAAGATATCCAATTAATAGCATCTTTATCATAACAACTGGATCAATAGATTTTCTTCCTGTATGTGAATAAAAAGAGGACGCTTTTTCATAGATGAAATCAAAATTTACACTGTTTTTAATCTGTCTCAACAAATGATTTTCCGGAATCATTGAGTCTAGATCCAGAATAAGAAGTTGCATTTGATTATCAATTCTTCCCATCATAAAAAGTACCTCCTATGGCAAAATTATTACATATATTTTACCATAAAGAAGGTACTTTTTCTTTACTTTGTCAACAGGTCCATTATTCTGTGTAAACCTCTCAGATTGATGATAAAATCGTAGGTTTATAGAATACTAAAATATAATGTGATGGGCTGAATGGCATCTCTTGCTGTTCAGCCCGTTGTCTATTTAGTAGCATGGATTCTATTGTATGTCAAGGGCACCCGATAAAATCGGGTGTTTATTTACCCTTGATATGTGATTGGATCTATGCTTAGTCGATATCCATCGGCTGGATCCGATCCCCAAAATAGATGCATAACTGATCCAGTGTCAGACCCCAGTCCCAAGCCTTTCCGGTCCATTTTTTTGTGACATCCATCATTGCCAGATAGAGCATCTTGAAAAGGGCATCATCTGTCGGAAAAATAGTCTTGGATTTTGTAACCTTGCGTAGCTGGCGGTTAAAATTTTCGATGGAATTTGTAGTATATATTAATTTACGTATCTCAGATGGATATTTAAAATATGTGGATAATTGTGTCCAGTTATTTCTCCAGGATCCAATGGAAGCAGGGTACTTTTTACCCCATTTTTCTTCCAGATCATCCAGGGCTGTGAGTGCAAGATCCTCTGTATCTGCTTTGTAAACCAGCTTTAAATCTGCCATAAATGGTCTTAGATCTTTGTAAGAAATAAACTTTGTTGAATAACGGATCTGATGTACAATACACCTCTGGATCTCTGCCTGCGGGAATACTGCATGAATCGCATCCCCGAATCCGGTCAATCCATCCACAGATACGATCATGATATCCTCTACACCTCGGTTTTTTATCTCGTTGAGGACGGACAACCAGTATTTTGCACTTTCATTTCCTCCTACCCACATGCCGAGGACCTCACGTTTTCCGTTCAGTTTAACACCTATAGCAACGTAAACTGCCTTTTTTACCGTTCGATTGTCCTCCCGAACATGGAAATGTACCGCATCCATAAAAACAATGGCATATTTTCTTTCCAGCGGCCGGTTTTGCCATTCTTTTGCGATAGGAAGGATTCGATCTGTCATATGTGATATCATTTCTGCGGATGCATCCACACCGTAAACATCTTTGAGATGAGCGGAGATATCTCTTGTCGTCATTCCTTTTGCATACATAGAAAGTACCTGATCTTCAATGTTTGAGATATCTGTCTGATTCTTTTTCACAATCTGCGGTTCAAAATCTCCCTTTCGATCTCGTGGTATATCCAGATCGATCGTTCCCATTGAAGAGGTGACAGTTTTAGGACTATAACCATTACGGCTATCGTCTGTCTCTTTGTTCTTGTAGTCATACTTGGAATATCCAAGGTGATCATCCATTTCAGCTTCTAACATACCTTGCAGCGTTTCGCCTAACAGGTCTTTCAGCATGTCCTGGATATCCTGAGCATCCTTTGGTTGATAGTGTTCCAACAAGCTGTTGATGAACGCTTTGCGTTCTGGATCCATTTTTCTTCTTCGTGCCATAAAAAAATCCTCCTGAATTGATATTTATTTTAACATCAATCCAAGAGGATATATAGCTCTTTTAGAGTTTACACAGAATTAAGGACCTGTTGACAAACTACTTATATTCGCGATTTCTCACTTGTGAATTTAATCAAATATTCAAAAAATGACTGGTTAAGGCTTTGATTACATAGCCTTAACCAGTCGTTTTAGATTTAATGCCATAG
>SKEF01002184.1_pt1 | contig 15436 bp, 16 predicted proteins | sample 4826691 | NCBI WGS metagenome assembly SKEF01 (sample SAMN11008816, study PRJNA524170) | human gut metagenome | biome: Human fecal sample; material: Feces; isolation source: fecal sample from pouch patient p23, p27 | host: Homo sapiens | place: Israel: Tel-Aviv | collected 2016-08-24
TTCGCCCTGTATTGCCTGATGCATCACTCTGCGGTTATGCGCTCTGGCTTTCTTTTTCAGGTCCCTTTTCCATCTGCGGATGGTCACCGCCTTGCAGTGATTTCTCGACCATTCGTATTCATCCAGAATGTATCTGCCGCCGTGTTCCCTCTCGCCATAAGCAGGCATCTTTCTGTGTCCCATAGGCTCCTCCTGTTAAACCAAGCCCTCCCGGTCTTTTCTGGCCGAGAGGGTATTTTTCTGATTGTGGTATCTTATTCCGGCTTCGTTCCGTCATCCATCTGGATGACTGCCATCTGCCCGAACATGCTGACGAATGCCTCCGGCACCCAGAAGCGTTCCCTGAATTTCTGGATGAGGTCCTGGGGCAGCTCTGCGAAATCTTCCTCGCCCAATCCGCAGATGAAGAAGTTTCCCTTGATGGGCTGCTCCAGCTCCGGAATGTATCTGCTGAATGACTTCTCGGTGAACAGCCCGTTGTCATCGGTGACCAGGACGGCGCGTTCTTCCCACGGGTAGGTGGCTGTGATGCAGTCGCAGTCGAGGATGCGGTAGAACTCTTTCAGGGAGTTTTCAATGTCCACCACCTGCGGATGCTCCATCGGTTTGATCAGAAGAACCTTCATTCGACCCAGCCTCCTTTCACGATTGCCCAGTCTGCAAGATGCATCTTCTGCTGTCCGCCCCATGCAATGTCCTCTAATGCTTCCTCCGTTCCGCAGCGGTTGCAGATCTGGATGGCCGCCCTTCGGCTGAGTGCCTGCTGCTGATGGTCGTAGCAGTCAGGCTTTGCTCCGCACCTGGGGCAACGTGGGCCGGTCTGTCGCGTTCTACCAAGGCGGTCGAGCGACACCTTGGCCTCGGCATCCGTTGCCACACGGTGGCAACTGTCCGCACCGTAGGCAACGTTCAGATGGCTTCCGGTATCCCAACTCACCAAGATGTTTCCGGCATCATCGACCCCGTTGCAGGTTCCCTGCGTTCCGATGGGCGGTGCCTGCCTGTCATCCATCTCATCGAGGACGATCCGGCATCCGACCGGGAACTCTTTTCTCAACTTCCTGACCATTTTCTGATCTGCGAAATTCATGCCTGCACCTCCTCGATCATCTGCTGGGCGGCATCCTTATCCATGCATTCCTTCAGCGCACCTTCGAGGATGTGCATCGGGAAGTGGAATGCCTTGTAGCCGTCATGCAAGACTTTGTAGTAATACCGGCTCGGTGCGCGGTGTCCGAAGTCATTCTCCATGATATATACCATTGCGGTCACCATCTCCGGTTCTGCCCCTTCCCGGAGCAGTTCGATGTTCAGGTCTTCCTTGCGGTAGTAGTTCGGGTAGCCCTCATAGAGGTCGAGGTTTCCTTCGTCCCTTTCCGAGATCTCCCACACCAGAAGCGGCGTGTTCTTCTTCGGGTTCGGTGCGATGGTGGCGCAGCCGCGGAACAAAAGCTCCCAGCCGGCCAGCACCGCCTGCCCTGCAATTCTTGCATCCGGACACCGGTATGCCATCTGCTCCACCGACAGGTTGCTGCCGTAGGCGATGTAATATTTCTTGTTCTTCATTTGAATCTCTCCCTTCGGTTTTCTCCGCTCTTGTCTGGCGGTATGGTATATATCACTCTTCTGCCCTGATTTATCAAGGCCGATGAGCATCATATACTGCACAATGTTTTTTCCCTGTGATCGTGTACTCTTACATCATCTGCTGCTTCTTCAGATACCGGATGGCTTCCGCTCTTCCGATACTGGCTGCCAGTCCACGCTTCAATGTGTCCAGCGGAAATTCCCAGTCGCTGTATCCGCCACGCAGCAGTTCAAAATACTCGGCATCCGGGCAGCCAAGCCTCCGATCCTCGTGCATCACATAAGCGATGCAGGGCTTTGCCTTTTTCATGCGGTTCCCGTTCAGGTTCCAGACCGGAAGCTGGAACTGCTTCTTGTAATAGTATCTTGGGCATCCCTCGTACCGGTCCAGCAGGAGCTCATCGTATTCCGAGAGTTTCCAGACCACCGCTGGTACGCTTTCATTGGCATCCTGCTCGATGGTGGCATAGCAGCCGGTCTTGCTCTTTTTGAACAGGAGCCGGTAGCCCATGATCTCGGTCGTGCCGACCACCACAGCGTAAGGGCATCTCTTTCCCATCCGCTCCATGTCAAGGTTGCTTCCGTAGGCAAGGTAATATCTGGATGGGCTTCGGCTGATCAGTTCAAACATCTGCCTCACCGTCCTCCCTGCCAGTGAAATCCACTCCCTGGAAATCCTCCGTCCCAAGCTCGATCTGGCTGTCCCGCCACCAGTCCTCTGCCACACGCTGGGCTTCCTCCACGGTCGGTTCTTTCATCTCAGATTCATAAATGGTCACCGTTCTCTGGTAGGTCTCGGTGATGGTCACCTTAAAGGTCCTGCCTCCCGGTGTGTTTTCATTTTTTAACGTGCTTTTCATAAACCTGCACCTCCTTCTACCACCTCAAGGGCGGTTGCCCGCCCAAAAGGTGCCCGTACAGCTGGCGCTTATTTGTTGCGCCATGCTGCGTTGCCCTCCATGTTCCGCAGAAGGATTTCCCTTGCCGTTGCGAATTCATCCCCGATGAATCCCAACCTCAGCATCCAGCACCGCATCGCGTACTTTTCGTTGTCGGTCTGCTGGGGCTTCGGGCTTGCCGTTCTGACCATCTTGGCAAGCTGGCTCATTGCGAGGCAAAGCTGGATGTAGGCTTTCATCTCACCCGCATGCAGTCCGTTGCGCTTTCCGTCCGCCGGGTCTGCGAATTGGAAAAGGCGGAATTCAATGGTCCCTTTTGTAAAGGTGGCATGGAGGTTCAGCATATGGTATCGACTTGAATTGTAGTGGGCATTCCGGTTTTCCCAGCTGGAACCGTTGCCTTCGTACCAGATGTCTTCCAGCTTGCGCATGGTGGTCGGCTTCTCGCGGTTCAGCCGGTCGAGGAAGCGGTGGTCGACCACTCGGCAATATTGTCCGGTGCGCCCTGCGTCGATCCGGATGGCTCTGCCGATCTGCTGTTCGTGTGCCGCCATGATGTTCACAAGGTTGCGGATGGTCTTTGCGGTGTGGTCGCCTTTGCCGATGTGGATGTGGACCCCGCATCCGCGGCTTGGGCTGCTCTTTGCGCCTGCCTTGCGGAGCAGCCGGATGATTTCCTGCAGGGATTCGATGTCGTCGTAGGTGAGGATCGGGGTGACCAGTTCGCATTTTTCTGCGTCCGGTCCGTAGATGCTCACATCCCTCTGGAATTTCCAAACCCTGCCCTGTCCATCCTTGCAAGCCCAGCTGTAATATCCGTACTCGCTGGCGGCGTTCCATGCTCTGGTTCCGAAGTACTCAGCGACCTTTCTCGCCGCTTTTTCTCTGGTGATGTTGTTCATCTCGATTTCAACTCCGATGGTCTGGTTCTTCATGGCTTCAATCTGCTCTCTTGTTTTATCGTTCATGGTATGTTCTCCTTTGTTTTTTCCTTGTTTTCCCTTTCGGTATGTGCATATTACCGTCAGGTGCGGATAATAGCAAGGATATAAAAGAACATATATTCGACAAATATAAGGCAGAATGATCGTGTACATTTCTGCAGTTTATCCGCTTGATAATGTACATTTTCAGAGTTAATATCGGTACAATGGAAGAGGGTCTCGCATATTTTTCGGCCCCCATTGGGGGCTTGGGAGTTTACGCTCCCGCCTCCAGCATCTGCGCCGTATCCGCCCCACAGTCGGGCTGTGTCGGCTGGGCTGCATCCTGTGCGGCCATTTCCCCAGTGGCAGGATCGCCGTTCTGTGCCGCCTGTTTCGCGGCTTTCAGGGCATCACGCTTTGCCTTTTCCCTTGCAAGGAACTTCTGTGCTTCCTCATCCGTGCGGAAAGCCGCATGGCCGGAAAGATTCTCCATGAGGATCTTGCGTGTCTCTTTGAAATCCGGACCGTTCATCCCAAGCCGCAGAAGCCATGTGCGGAGTGCGTATTTCTCATTCTCATCGTTGACATCCTTTGCCTGAATACGCTTCTGGCTGATCGCCTGCTGGTTCATCAGGATGGCAAGGTGGCCGAAAGCCGTCAGGTGAGCATAGTCGGAAGCCGTCGGGAATCCTGTGAAGGAAACCTTTTCTTCTGTGATCACCAGACCTTCCATCGCAGTTCCGCACTGTGCTTCGTAACTTTTAAGCGCCTCGATGAAGTTTGCCACCGTGTAGGTGCAGCTGTCATCCCGCAGTGTTTCGACCAGGTCGGTTTCCACATGGAAGTGCCCGCCCGTTGCCTTGCTGATGAGTCGGCCCCGGCTGTAGATGAGGTTGACCAGATTGCGAAGGCTCACACCATTATGCTGGCTGGTTGGGAAGGCAAGTTCCAGATCCAGCGGTACTTCTTCCGGCTGGTCTTCGCTTTCCGATTCCTCTGCATCTGGCTCATCCTCTGTTGCACCATCCGGCTCCTCTTCGGCCACAGACTCATCTGCCAAATTCTCGGTCGGCTCTGTGTCCTCCGGCTGGTCATCCGTGCTCTCAATGCTCTCGCCGCCGCGGATCAGTCCCTCATTCAGCAGGGTCGTCAGCAGCTCGGCATCTGCATTCTCCGGCTCGACCAGAAGATTGCCGTCCCGGTCGATGGTGTAGTTGCCGATGTCATAAGCATACAGCGGTGCTCTGGTGTAGTAAGGATGGATACCCGTCAGCTCCTCCATGCGATTTGCAAGTGTCTTACGGTCTGCTATGTTCAATTCAAATTTCAACATAATTCATTGCCCCTTTCGTTTTCTTCTGTTTTTGTGCATCCCGATGTTCTTTTCGGTAGCACATATATCACTCTGAACCGGTCAAATATCAAGGCCATTTCCCAATATTCTTCATGTTCGACCAATTACACAAGGGACTGCAGAATCTGTTGTGTAAATAGGACCAATATGTAAGCCCACCATATCACCAGGTCGCTTTCTACCTAGTAATATAGCGGGCCAGTTTATTCTTCCAGACCTGCACACCATGCGATGCCGGCCAGAACAAAAAATGCGTTGGCTAAGCATATGCCGTTACCCCAGATACGGTACTCTGCCGAATCCGTATACGGGTCAGCCAGCCATTTCCGGATCTGCTTCTCCGTCTTCGGCTTCTTGGCATGGGTCACGATCTTGCGGTGCGTTTCAAACACATCTGCCCAGAACGCCAGCTCTTCTTCGGTCGGGTTTTCCGTTCCGAGATCTCTGCACCACCAGTCCGGGAATCCCTGCAGTCTGGCACACTCGGTCGGTGTCAAACGGCGGACGGTATAGGTCACAGGTGTGGACTGTGCTTCCGGGTTGTCGATGACCAGACGGTCATTGAAAGCATCCTGCCCATTGAAGCCGCTGGGATGCGCCCCAGTTGCCACCGTTCCCATAACACCCTCGTTCAGATGCGGTGCCGGTGCGATGGTGGTCGGGTCTTTGTAATCCCGCGCCATCAGAGTCGGTGCGACTTCTTTTGCCACCTGCATATAGGAGCCGGTGGTCATGGCATACACATCCTCCGGTGCGCAGACTGCATGGCGGTCAGTGGCATCCAGTGTAAAGCAGACATCCTCATTGACGCCATCCCCCTGTGGACCGTTCTCATCCTTGCGGCCGATCATGTTGCCCTGCAGGACGAAGGTCTGCTGCTTCATCCCCGGCTCTGCTGCAAGTGCCGCTGACTTCTCTCCCAGATCCCGGACTTCATCCCTCTGGTTCTGGGTAAAGGCGATCGGCTCTACCACGCAGATACCGCCCTGATTGCAGGTCGGGTCTCCACCACTGCGGTCTAGTGTCCGGGAGGTCTCCGCTTCATAGAAGCCGCTATGCGGATTATCGGACATCATGGAGTGGCTGGCTTTAGAGCAGACACCGTAGCATTTTGGAACGAACAGTGTCTGGTCGTTGTTGCAGCCGAGGGTAGCTGACTTTTCTTCCTGCCAGATAGCGCCCTTGCCACCGCCTTCACACCCGGAACGGATCTTCAATGTGACCGCCGGAGAGTTTTCAACTTCTTTCACCGGGCTTTCCACTGAATTTTCAACAGCGTCCATGACCATCGGGACATTACCGCCACCCGTACCGCACCGACTTGTCAGTGTCTGCACCTTACCATCCTCGGAAATCTTCACCCGGCTGTCAGCAGGATGATTTTCCAGTGCGATGGCAGCAGGCACAACACCAGCCCGGAGGGTCGGTGACCGTTCCTCTTCGTATCCAATGCTTCTGGCATTTGCGGAATGCTCGGTACAGAAACCAGCGGCTTCCATAACACACGGCGGATGATGTGCCTCCGCACGGAGGGTGGCTGTCACCTCTTCCGTCACATCCATCCTCTCTCCGCCCTGATCGTTCAGACAGAGCCGTCCTCCTGCTCCACTGCAGCCTGTCTCTCCAGCGCCGCTTTCAGCAACGGCGGCAGCTCTTTGCCACGCACGGAAGCCCTCCGCAGAATACCGAGACATGCCTTCGGACTCAAATAATACCTTTGGGGCACTCTGGTCTGCAAAATCTGCGACAAGGTAGATACGTTTTCTTCTTTGGGGAACGCCCCACCATTGTGCATCAAAAACTCGATACGCGACGCTCCATCCGTCTCCCACGTAGTAGTCAGCGTCGGGCCATCCTTTCTTCTCAGGCGTAGGCACCGAGGCGGACGGTTCTTTAACACCGATGACAGCTTCGAGGACTGCTTTGAAGTCCTGTCCTTTGTTTGAGGAGAAGGCCCCTGGCACATTCTCCCACACGATAAATCTTGGTTTTTCTCCATTGGTCTTACACCTCATTTCCTTCACGATTCGGATTGCTTCGTAAAACAGGCTGGACCGTGAACCATCCAGACCGTCCCGCTTACCCGCGATGGACATATCCTGACAGGGACTGCCAAAGGTGATGATGTCTACAGGAGGCAGGTCTGCACCGCTGATAGCAGACACATCTCCGTAATGCTTCACCTGCGGCAGACGCTTGGTCGTGACCCGGATGGCAAACGGCTCGATCTCACTGCTCCACACCGGAGTGATCTGCCCGGTCAAAAGTCCGCCCAATGGAAAACCCCCGGAGCCATCAAAGAGGCTGCCGAGGGTCAGCTGTTTATTCTCCATCAGTGGCCTCCCTTTCCGGCTCGAAGGTCGCCACTTCCTCGAACTTCAGCTTCTGACTGTCACGGATGACATACACATCATCGTAGTGACCCTCGCTGTGTTCGATATAACGCTTCACGATCACATCCACGAACTTCGGGTCCAGCTCGATGCCTCGGCACACACGGTCGGTTTCTTCGCAGGCGATCAGGGTAGAACCGCTGCCAAGGAACGGATCGAGCACGATGCCGTTGGTCATGGTGGAATTTCGGATCGGATAGCTCATCAGGCCGATGGGCTTCATGGTCGGATGGTCCTTGTTGGACTTCGGCCGGTCATACTCCCAGATGGTCGTCTGCTTGCGGTCGGAATACCACTGGTGCTTCCCCTTCTGCTTCCAGCCGTAGAGACACGGTTCGTGCTGCCACTGGTAAGGACTACGGCCCAGCACCAGCGCATTCTTCTTCCAGATACAGCACCCGGACAGGTAGAACCCGGCATCCTTGAATGCCTTTCTAAAGTTCAGCCCTTCCGTATCTGCATGGAAGATGTAGATGGAACCGTCGTCTGCAAGATGGCCGTGCATCTGCTGGAAAGCTGCCAGAAGGAACTGGTAGAATTCCGAATCTCCCATGTTGTCGTTCAGGATCTTGCCAGCCGTTTCTTCCACATCCACGTTATAAGGGGGATCGGAAAGTACCAGATTTGCCTTGGTGCCGTCCATCAGGGTATCGTAGCATTCTGGCTTGGTGGAATCGCCGCACAGAACGATGTGCTTACCCAGATGCCAGAGGTCGCCCTCTTTGGAGAAGCACGGCTGCTTCAGCTCCGATTCCACATCGAAATCATCTTCCTTGACCTCTTTGCTGTGGACCTTGTTGAACAGCGTCTCGATCTCCGGCGGTTCAAAACCGGTCTTTCCAAGATCGAAGTTGGAATCCTCAATGTCCTTCAAAAGATCAGCCAGCAGGGAATCATCCCAGGCACCCGTGATCTTGTTGAGTGCGATGTTCAGGGCCTTCTCCCTGGTCTTGTCGATGTCCACCACCGCGCAAGGCACTTCGGTGTAGCCCAGCTCCATCGCTACGGTCAGTCTCTGGTGACCACCGATGATCGTCATGTCGGCATTGACCACCAAAGGATCTGCGAAGCCGAACTCCGTAATGGAGTTCTTGATTTTCTCGTACTCTTTATCCCCCGGCTTCAGCTTTTTCCGGGGATTGTATGCAGCCGGCTTGAGTACGGACACCGGCAGCATCTTCAGTTCAGCAGTCGCTTTCATGTAGGTTCCTCCTAATTCAGATTCCCATGCGAATGACCCCTGAAAACGGCACGAAAAAGGAGCCGAACAAAAAGCCCGACTCCATTTCATCTCCATCTTCCTGCGGCTGTTCAGCCATCTCGCACCATTCCGGGTTTTCCCCATTCACAGATGCCAAGACCTTATCTTCCGCATCGTCAATCGCATGTACACAGATACCCCCGGTGTTGAACATCGGATACACACCGATAATTTTCTTACTCACTCCTGTTCGCCTCCTTCTTCCTGCCCCGGTTTGCACAACCACGGCTGCAATATTTCCGTTCCAATCCGTACTGATGCCGGTAGGAAAACTCCCTGCCGCACACCGGACAGATCTTTGACCGCACTGTTCTCCAGTTTTCCGGCTTTGGGTGGGTGTTGTTCCACCTTGACCGGCATTCCGGTGAGCAGAACTTTCTCGGTCTGCCTTTATGATTCGGCACAATGGCTGTACCGCACTGAGGGCAGAACGAAAAAGCCATGTCCCTTATCATCTCAGCCGTGTAATCATCCATCTGCCCTCACCCCACTCTCATTTTTCGCCGTTTCTTCGGCGGTTTCTTAGAAAAATCTCATAATTCATACGAAAAGCGGCGAAGTGGAAATCGGCCCCGTCCCGCCCGGTTGAATTGTTGTTGCGGCGGCCGATTCTCGCTCGCCCTCGCTCCTCCCGGAACAAGCTAAAATGTGCGAAAGCTCCCTGTTTTCGAGAAGTTTCACACACTTTGGTTCATTTCGGGGAAAAAGAATGGCACCGGAACGAAAGCTCCGATGCCTGTACATTTTCCTGTTTCATTTTGCGCCGTTAATCCTCTGACCCCCGGCCTATGAATTTTGCGGTTTTTCACAGAAAAGGGCGCACCGGTCTCCGTGTGACTTCACCGTAGAGAAGTGACCCCGGCCCCAGTGGGGGTAATCAGTAGGTGTAGGTCGGGTTGATATCTTCCGTCAGGGTCTTCCGGTCATGGCATTCCTTGCAGAGTGCCTGCCAGTTATCCTCGTCCCAGAAAAGACGCTGGTCACCACGGTGCGGTTTGATGTGATCCACCACCGTGGCTCTGACATACCGACCATTCTTCATGCACTCCACGCACAGCGGGTGCGCTTGCAAATATGCCTTGCTGACTTTTTGCCAGCGGCGTGTGTAACCACGCTTGGCAGCAGGTCTTGTTACTTCCGGGTGGAGAGGCAGGTGTTTCTCACAGTACAGCCTGCCGGGTTCCACCAGCTCTGGGCATCCGGGGTGTCGGCACGGTACCTTGGGTTTGAACGGCATGGCTTACTCCTCCCACGGAAGACCAGCCTTGCCGAAGTGACCGTAGGCGCTGACCTTGTTGTAGTCCACATCCAGAAGACCCAGCCGCTGGATGATACCCTGCGGAGCCAGGTCGTAGCTGTCGTTGATGTAGGCTTGGATGAAGTCCAGTGCTTCATGCTCCGTACCAAAGCACTCCACCGACACACCCACCGGCTGAACCACGCCGATGGCGTAGGCCAGCTGGACTTCGCACTTGTCAGCGTAGCCGGCCTGCACGATGTCCTTGGCGATCTTCCGTGCCATGTATGCAGCGGAGCGATCCACCTTGGTGGGGTCTTTGCCGGACAAAGCACCACCACCGATACGACCGATGCCGCCGTAGGTATCACACGCCAGCTTCCTGCCGGTCACACCACAGTCGGCAAAGCTACCACCCAGAACAAATCGACCGGTCGGATTGACCAGCTTCTGGAAGTTCCCGTCCAGACCGTACTCACAGGCGGCAAGGACCATCATGGATTCGATGATGTGCCGGAAGTCACTGACCTCCACATCCGGGCTGTGCTGCACGGAGCAGAGGAAAGTGGTGATGCGGCCGGTATCGTAATCGTAGCTGACCTGTGCCTTGGCATCTGCACGGAACATCCTGCTGGGATGTGCTTTCAGCAGTTGCAGGAACTTGGTGGCGACCATGTAGGGAATCGGCATCTGCTCCGCCGTTTCGTTGGTGGCGTAACCGTACATGATACCCTGGTCACCAGCACCGCCCTTATCCACACCAAGTGCAATATCCGGCGACTGCTTGTCCACCAGAATGCCGATGCGAAGCAGCTCTCTCATGTCAAAACCCAGCTTCTCGGCACCGATGCGGGTAAGCACATCGTGGACGATTTGGTGGTAGTTCGGCTGGTAATCGGTGGTGACCTCACCGGCAATAAAGAGCTGATTCTTCTTCAGCAGACACTCGATTGCCACACGGGCGTTCTTATCATGCTGAAGAATGTCGGTCACAATTGCGTCCGCAATCTGGTCACAGATCTTGTCAGGATGTCCATCGCTGACCTGTTCACAGGTAATAATCTTACTCATGTTCTTTGTCCTCCGTCTTTCATGTATCACAAAGCAGGCCGCCTTTGCCCTTGCCCACAAATAGGCTCCCACAAAGACTGCCTGCCATGTTCCAATATTGCTTTTACAGTGTGAATGCGATGCCCACAAAGATTGGCCCGCCCAGTGAAAAAGTAACTTTCAAATCTTCTTGTTTTCTTTTCTTGTAGCAAGTAGCAACTTGTAGCTACTTTTTCATATAGAAATCTATAAAAGAAAGTAATAATAAAAAAGGATATGAAAATCAAGCTACAACTTGCGACCTGCTACACATCCTTAGTGATTCTGCTTTCAAATCAGCGCATCTTTCGGCTTATACGCTTCTTGAACCGTTGTCTCCTCAGCGCCCTCCTCGACTTCGCGGAATTTGCAACCCAAGATCATGGTTGTTTGCCCGCCACCGTCCTTTGGGCGTTTGCGCATGATTTTGAAATGAACACCGATGGCATTTTTGAAATTTTTCTGGTTCTCGGAAGAATAGCCGTTCTCCTCACACCACTTTGAATAAAGCTGGTATGCTGCAGAGGTGCGAAGTTCAGCATTTTCGTCCTTCTCGATCCATGCCTCGATGAACTGCCCGATTCGGTCGGAGTCATCCTTGTAATCCTCTGTGGCCGTCTTGACCGCATCCGGAATATCAAGCCCCTGCTGACAGAATTTCTTATACCCTTCCAGACACCAGTTGAAGATGCCGGACAGATTTTCCGTCTTGGCAAACTGCCCCTTCAAGCCCTGGTCCTGTTCGCCTTCCTCAAAATGGCGGTTGAACGGGATGATCTTCAGTCGGCCGGACTGGAACAGCGTCATATCGTTGACGTTCGGCAGATAGTTCGTGTTAATGAAAATCTTGAACACCGGCACAAAGTCAAAACTGTTCTCGTTCAGGAATCTGGCATTGATTGTGTCGTTTCCGGTCATTCTCTTGACCAGAGCCGCATTGAATGTGATCTTCTTCTCCGGCTCGGAAATGTTCACGAATCGTGCGCCGACCAGACGGGCTACTTCTTCCGAAGGCCCACCTGTATTGCCGCCACGGAACTTGGTCGCCAGCATATCCGGGTTTGAGGTTTTGCCGTAATCCCCCATGATTTTCAGAAAGGTCTCCATCGCTGTGCCTTTGCCATTTCGGGAAGTGGCACCGTAAAGGATAAACATACACTCCTGTGAGGTATCACCGGTCAGAGCATACCCAAGGGAACGCTGCAGGAAATCCGCCAGATCTTTGTCCCCGCACATCACTTCCTGAATGAACGAATGCCATCGAGGACAGTCTGCGTCCGGGTCATAAGTGATACCGGATTCCATTGTGAGATAATCCTCCGGGCGGTGTTCCCGGAACTCCAATGTCCGCATATCCAGCGTTCCGTTCTTGCAGTTAAACAGGTACTTGTTCCTGTCAAATGCCTGCATGGAAATCGGGTACACGGACATAGCATCCTTCAGCATGGTTTCACGGTTTTTGCGAAGCTGCAGTTTTCTCACCCGGTCGATGAACCGTTTCCGGGCATCTTCCTCGGTGATCGTCAGGGCAAACACATACAGCTTGTCTGCCAGCAGCTTCGCCAGCTCCGACACCTTGAGGTTTCCCTTATCCGGTCTCCAGACAGAGCCGTCATAGACGTACCAACCTTTGCGCTCACTGTTGTACCGGGCGATCTGCTTGAAATAATCCGCAAACATATTGCCCATGCCGATCTCATTCCGACCGTACCGGGCATTCGTGTGCGGAGCCATTTCCTCCAATGTGACTGTGATTTTGGAGAGATCCGGCTGGAATTCGATGTAGTCATCCTCATCCAGCTTGGAGAATTCCTCATCCACAATGTCCTGTGCATTGACCGGCGTGTACACCGCTGCGCAGGAGTTCACCGCATTCCGAATAGAGATTGCTCCGTAGGTCGTGCCGGCCTGCTTACGATCCCACTTGTCACGCATCAGTCCCGTAGTGCGGAAGATGCGGTCCATCTGTTCTTCATCGCAGCCGCACCAGAATGCCAGGATAGACAGCATTGCCATATCTGCATCCGACTGGCTACCATAGAGTTCTTCCCACTCACCGGCATACAGCTTCTTGAATTTCTCGCTGTTGCTGGCTTCCTCTGCGTGTCGAATGACCGCCTCATCATCCAGATACGAGTGATGCTGGAAATGGTTCTGCTGTACTTGCTTATTCCGCTTCATCAGCGAATCCAGCAGGGTCGTCATCGCAGTCTGGTCATTCGGAATCTCACCTGTGCGGTAAACATCTCCCGTCACGGTGACGAAGCGGTTTGTCGCACCGGGCATATACACTTCCAAATGCTTGCTGCGGTTGTTGATGTAATAGACCGTCTTATCAAAGACATAGTCCTCTGCCACATGAAAAAATCCACGCAGACCTTTTCCGGACGGCGACTTTTCCACATAAGCTGTGGGAAAGATGGAAAGAACGGTGTCCGCTGTGTCATTCAGCGTACCGTCCTCCCGGAAACAGTCATCCAAGTCGAAAGCACCGATACCGTTTCCCACAGCAATACCGATGCCGTCATAACCGCCCATCGCATACGCCATGAGAGTCGTCTTGAAATCCGTAAATGTACGCAGGTCGTTGATCTTCGCTCTGTCACCAGTTGCCGGGTTATACGGCATCTTGGTTTTCTGACCATTGCGCTTCTCAAACTTCCATGCACAGAACCGGCAGGTCGTTTTCAACTCTGCCGGGATGTTTTTGATGTCTACCATGCCATCAAACCTCCTTCCCGTCATGGTGGTGTGCGGTATTTTCTGCCGATTGCCTCATGTCAAACTGCCGTGCCACGGCTCTTTCGATCTCCTGCTTCTTTTCCGCAGAAGTCACACGGCAGAGGCGGCTGTACAGTGCCGACCGGTCAATCGTTGTGATCTGCTCAATCAGCAGGACGGAATCTTCCATCTGCTCCGCTTTCAGCATCTCGCAGTGCTCCTTTGTCAAAACAACATGGGTCGGCAATTCCAGCTTCTTCATCTTGCTGGTCAGCGGAATGACCGTCAGCGTCTGGGAATACCGGTTGGAAACATCGTTTGTAATGACCAACACCGGGCGGTTGCCGCTCTGCACCGAAGTGCCATAGTGGTCACCAAGCTCTGCGAACCAGATCTCATGCTGTTTCGGAGTACGGGCAGTCGGCCAGCGGTGCGCCGGCAGCTCCTCAAATGTCGGGTGTGCATTGCCAGTGCTCGGAACTTCAAAGGCAGTCATCTTTTTCTTCGTGTTGCCACGCTTTGAGATGTATTTATTGACATGAATCTTCTTGCCGTGCGGCAGAGAACGAGCATTGCTCTTCTTTCTTCCCATCTTGGGTTCACCTCCAATTCGTCTGTGCCTTTCGGACACACAAAAAGCCGTCAGGAGGATTTCTCCCGGCGGCGTACCATGTAAAAAAGCGGATAAAAAATACCGGGCAGCTTCATTGCTCCCAGCACTTCTATCCGCTTTCGTTTTTCTTATTTTCCTAGTATAAAGTATAGCAAAAAGCCAATGTACGGTTAAGAGGAAATTTGCTTCAAAGCGGCTCAATGAGATTTATTATGGCTCATTTTCATGAATTTTCTTCTCAGCTTCTTCCAGTGCATCTTGCATTAGTGTAAGATGGATTGCCAGCTCTGTCAGTCCACGCTTTTTATACCTCGTTGCGGTTGACCGGCTCATATAAGTCCCGGTCTTTTTATCCAGCAGAATTGACTTCATGGTGACACCGGCAAAACAGTTCTGCTTCAGCACAAGACGTGCCTTTTTCTCTCTGACCTTTGCCACAGCGCCATCCACCAGCTTCAGCCATTCTTTTGCTGCTGTGTATCTGGCAAGATCATCCGCGGCCTGCTGGTCGTACATTTCCTTTTCCCCCGGATACTTGGATGTTGCCGCCATCTCAAGATTCTGCTTCCACGAAGCTTCTGCTCCCTCCGCAATCGTTTTGACCTGCTCATACTTCCGGCACACCTCTGTGGTGAACGCCAGCATTTCTTCTGTCGCTTCGTTTTTCATTCCTGCCTCCTGTTCTGGTACAGATATATCCTGTCTGCAATTCCCTGCAAGGCAGCTTCCTTCTCCTTCTCTACTGCCCGCCTGCCTAAGAGTTTACCATCCAAACCTGTGATTTCCACCTGCTTCTTCCCGTCCACAAAAAGCTGCTCGGCAACGATGCGTGTCAGTCCGCGCAGGCTGCGAAGGCCAATCTCAAACAACTCAATATCCTCGCAGACCTTGTAATAGGGTTCCAGAAACTGCTCGGTGCGCTGGGTCTGGACTTCCCGATTCATGGATGCCAGCACCTTATCGCAGTTCAGCACGGTGCGCTCCACCGGGTTGGAGGTTCCGCTGGTCTGCACCCGTTCCGATTCCTCGTGCGCTCCCCGCGACAGCTTGTAGATGATCTCATCCTTGGTGTAAAACCAGGACTGGGAGTCCTCGTACTGCCGACGCAGCAGATCCCGCCTGTGTATCAGGAGCAGATAGGAATCGGCCAGCTCCCTGGCCTTTTCCAAATAGTCCGCTTCCTGTAATTTTTCCTGTTTCTCAGCCATCTTTCATCCTCCCTCCTGGCCGGTTCTCTCTATCCTTACAAGAATTTCAACTCCCGGATCTTCTCAGGCACCAGCTCTGCCCCAGCATCCGTAAGCAGCCACAAAAGCTGTTTCGTATCCTTTTCGTTTTTCCTGCGCAGGCGTGCTG
>SKEF01002187.1_pt1 | contig 15433 bp, 13 predicted proteins | sample 4826691 | NCBI WGS metagenome assembly SKEF01 (sample SAMN11008816, study PRJNA524170) | human gut metagenome | biome: Human fecal sample; material: Feces; isolation source: fecal sample from pouch patient p23, p27 | host: Homo sapiens | place: Israel: Tel-Aviv | collected 2016-08-24
GTGTTGATTAGTAATGTTTGAAGTAGTATTATTTAAAACATAAGAAGATAATGTACGTGAAATAAATTAGATAAAGGAGTAGGGTGATGATTTTATATCATGGAAGTAAAGAAATAGTAGAATTTCCTGAAATTAGAACAGCTCGTTATAACAAGGATTTTTATTTTGGGTTTTATTGCACACAGATGCCAGAGCAGGCAGTGAGATGGGCAACGAGATATGGAACGCGAGGCTATTTGAATAAATATGAATATACTGAAAATTCAAAGCTTAAGTATCTTGTATTTGAAAAAATGACAGAAGAATGGCTTGATTTTATTGTTGATTGCAGAAGAGGAATAGCGCACTCGTATGATATTGTTGAAGGACCTATGGCTGATGATACAATATATAATTATATACAGAATTATATTGATGGAAAGATAAGCAGAGCAGCTTTTTGGGAACTGGCGAAGTTTAATCATCCGACTCATCAAATAAGTTTTCATACGGTAAGTGCGCTTAGTACTTTGAGATATGTTGGAAATGAGGTTGTTTATGGCGGTTAAAAATAATAATAATCTATTCTATACATGCAGTCTGATTGAATATATTGGCAGGCAGATTAAAAGGAAACGTTATGAGGTGGTTGATTTACTGACAAAAGAACGGATTAAACGTATATATAAATATGCAGATATTCTCCATTGCGAACCAATTGAAAAAGTTGCAGATGAGTTTATTACGGAATGCAGTATGAATAATGGAAATTATGATAATATACATGATTGTAAATATAGGATTCCGGATTACTGGGATATTGGCGAAGTATATGAGAGATTGATAGAGGATTGTTTTAGTGATGATGAGATACTTCATGGTATATGGAAAGTGTATCATTCGTGGATAAGTGACAAGATATCAAATTATAATACCGATTTTTATTATCAGCCACGAGACTACATTGCAGCTTGTTATGAGGAAGGAGATGTCCTGTAAATGGGAGTAGGTGTAAGAGTTAAGGTATGGGGAGATTATGCATTATTCTCACGACCGGAAATGAAGGTTGAGAGATGCTCATATGATGTTATGACTCCATCGGCAGCAAGGGGAATACTTGAGGCGATATATTGGCATCCGGGATTGAGTTGGGTGATTGATAAAATCTATGTGAAAAATCCAATCAGATTTACCAGTGTCAGAAGAAATGAGATAAAAAGTAAAGCTTCCGCAAATAATATATTACAGGTATATAATGGTGCGGATAAGCCTTTGTACATAAGTACAAAGGATGATATTGTACAGAGGGCATCTCTTATTTTGAAGGATGTGTCTTATGTTATAGAGGCACATTTTGAGATGACGGAAAAAGCAAATAATACAGATAATCCCGGGAAATTTAAGGATATTATGATGAGAAGACTTAAGCGTGGGGAATGTCATCATATGCCATATTTTGGCTGTCGTGAGTTTCCGGCAAATTTTTGCCTTTGTGAAGAGAAAGATATACATACATTTTATGATAATATTCCGGAGAAAGATTTGGGATTTATGCTATATGATATGGATTATAGTGATTGTGAAAGAGGCAATATCAGTCCAATGTTTTTTAGAGCAGTGATGAAGCGTGGAGTAATAGATTTAAGGGACTGTGAGGTGATAAGATGATCTTACAGGCATTAGTGAAAGAATATGAGAATCTTGCAGAGAATAATCTGGTGCCGAAGAGAGGCTGGTGTCAGGCCAAGGTTTCTTATGCAATAGATTTAAATCCTAATGGGAAAATCAAAGAAATTTATCCACTAAAAACAGAACAGACTAGTGGAAAAAAGAAGGTTTTTCTTCCGGTTGCGAAGAGTGTTCCTGAAATGGTTACACGTTCATCGGGCGTGGCAGCTAATTTTCTCTGTGATAATGTAAAATACATGCTAGGGATTGATCAAAATGGAACAAATGCAAGGGTGCAGGAGTGTTTTCAGGCAGCGAAGGAAAAACATTTAGCGTTGTTAAAGAATGTTGATGAGCCTATGGCAAATGCAATTTGTAATTTTTTTAATTTATGGGATCCAGAGACGGCTTATGATAATGCATGTGTGAGAGAAAAATCAGATGAATTAAATGAGGGTGGTAATGTCATCTTTTGTATGGGAAATGATTTCGCACAGGATAATGATACAATTAAAAAAATTTGGGACAACTATGTTGTACATCAGACAGAAAATACCAATGATGGTATTTGTCTTGCAACTGGTGAAAAAACGGAGATAGCAAGAATTCATCGTGGAATAAAAGGTGTTCCAGGAGCACAGACAAGTGGAGCTGCTTTGGTTTCGTTTAATGCACCGGCATTTGAATCTTATGGCAAGGAACAGAGCTATAATGCACCTGTAGGAAAAAATGCGGAGTTTGCATATACAACTGCATTGAATTATTTGTTGAGTAATAGGGATAAGATATTTCAATTAGGTGATTCCATGGTGGTTTATTGGGCTGAAAATGGCATGGAAGAATATCAGAAAACATTTAGTTTTGTTATGAATCCTCATGTAGATAATGAGGAACAGCTTCAAAGAATATTTGACAGCTTGAAAAAATCAAGATATGTGGATGTAGATAATGTTAAGATGGACTTTGAGCAGTCATTTTATATTTTATGCCTTGCACCGAATGCTGCGAGGTTATCTGTTCGTTTCTTTTATCAAAACACATTTGGTGATATTTTAAAAAATATAAAAGAACATTATAAACGGTTGGATATTGTGAAACCATTGTGGGTGGAAAAGAAATATCTGAGCGTATATGAATTGTTAAGAGAGACTGTCAATCCTAATTCAAAGGATAAGACTCCAATCCCTAATATGTCTGCAATGGTACTTCAAAGTATTTTATCGGGAAACAGATATCCTGCAAGTCTTTATACAGACACTGTTATCAGAATACGATCTGAGCAGGGAAATGTTACATGGGGACGAGCTTCAATTATCAAGGCTTATTTAATAAAAAATTATTCATGGAAGGAAGGAGAAAACTACATGGGATTAGAAGAAACATGCAATGACACTGCATACGTATTGGGAAGATTATTTTCAGTCTTGGAGTCAATCCAAAAGGAGGCGAATCAGGGAATAAATGCTACAATTAAAGACAGGTATTTTAATTCAGCATGTGCTACGCCTGCATCTGTTTTTCCAATTTTATTTAAATTAGAAAATAGTCATATAAAAAAACTTGAGCGTGAAAAAGGTAGCGGTTCTAAGATTTTTTATGAAAAAATAATAGGAAACCTTATGGAAAAATTAGTATTATTTCCACGGAGTTTGTCTTTAGAAGAACAAGGAAAATTCATGTTGGGATATTATCATCAGACACAAAAGAAGTATGAAAAAAAGGAGAACAAATAAATGGGAGAGGTTATTAAAAACAGATATGAGTTTGTTGTTTTATTTGATGTGGAAAATGGAAATCCTAACGGGGATCCTGATGCTGGCAATATGCCAAGAATTGATCCGGAAAGTGGCTTAGGAATTGTAACTGATGTATGCTTAAAACGTAAGATCCGAAATTACATAGAGACTGTGAAGGAGGACGAAGATGGATATAAAATTTATATCAAGGAGAATGTTCCTCTTAACAGAAGTGACAGGGAGGCATGCAAAAGTCTTGGTATAAATGATGATGAAGATAAAAAGGTTACAGAAGCATTAAAAAAACTAAAAAAGTCAGATAAGGATGCAGATATAAAATTAAGGGATTATATGTGCAGAAATTTTTATGATATTCGTGCATTTGGTGCTGTAATGACGACTTTTGTTAAAGCTTCATTGAATTGTGGGCAGGTAAGAGGTCCTGTACAGCTTGGATTTGCAAGAAGTATTGATCCTGTTATTAGTCAGGAGGTAACTATTACGAGAGTTGCCATTACAACAGAAAAAGATGCTGAGAATAAGAGTAACGAGATGGGAAGAAAGAGTATTGTTCCATATGGCTTGTATCGTGTAGAAGGTTATATTTCAGCAAATCTTGCAAGAAAAGTTACTGGATTTTCTGAGGAAGATCTAGAATTGTTATGGAATGCAATAATAAATATGTTTGAAAATGACCATTCTGCTGCAAGAGGAAAGATGGCAGTTCGTGAGCTTATTGTTTTTAAGCATAGTAAAGAGCTTGGTGACTGTCCTGCTTATAAATTATTTGATGCAGTTAAAGTGCAGAAAAATGATGATATACAATATCCAAGAAAATATCAGGATTATACAGTTACTATTAATGATGATGAGATACCGGATACGGTAGAAGTGAAAAGGATGATTTAATGGAATATTCTCAAGATGATTATCTGATGATTTCTGGAATACAGCATTTTAAATTTTGCAGAAGACAATGGGCGCTTATTCATGTTGAGCAGCAGTGGGCTGAAAATGAACATACTGTTATTGGCGAACTTATGCATAAAAAAGCGCATGATCCATATCTGACAGAAAAGAGAAAAGATATTCTGGTTGTCAGAGCTCTTCCTGTATCCTCAAGAAGCATGGGTGTGAGTGGGGAGTGTGATATTGTTGAATTTCACAAATGTGAAGATGGAGTGAAGCTCTATGGACATCGTGGAACCTATTCATTATATCCAATTGAGTACAAAAAGGGGAAACCCAAAGCGTCAAACGAAGATGAACTTCAGCTAATGGCGCAGGCTATGTGTCTGGAAGAAATGTTTTCAACAAAAATAACGGAGGGTGCTATATTTTATGGTGAGACAAGAAGACGCAAACCGATAGTGTTTACAGATGAACTTCGGGATGAAGTGAAAAAAATATTTGGAGAAATGCATGATTATTATGATCGAAATTATACACCTAAGGTCAAAACGTCGAAAAGGTGTGTATCTTGCTCTTTAAAAGATATTTGTATGCCAAAGATTGATAAAAGTGGTTCGGTGAAATCGTATATCAATAAGATGCTGGGGGAAACGTTATGAAGAAATTATTGAATACATTGTATGTTACATCGGAAAATAGTTATCTGGGGTTGGATGGAGAAAATGTTGTTGTATATGATGATAAAAATGAAATAGGCAGATTACCTTTACACAATCTCGAAGCAATAATTTCATTTGGATATAGAGGAACAAGTCCGGCATTAATGGGAGCTTGTGCGGATAGAAATATTTCTCTTTGTTATCTGACACCACAGGGAAAATTTCTTGCAAGAGTTTCAGGCAAAGTTAAGGGGAATGTCGTGCTAAGGAAACAACAATTCCAAAGCAGTAGTGAAGATATAAAGTGCCTGGAAATCGCAAAAAACTGTATTCTTGGAAAAGTGTATAATTCAAGATGGGTTCTAGAAAGAGCAATTAGAGATCATTCAATGCAGATAGATGTGGATAAGGTAAAAAAAGCATCTATAAAACTGAAAGAATTTCTTGATTATATCCAAAATTCACAGTCTATGAATCAGTTAAGAGGATATGAAGGTGAAGCAGCAAGTATATATTTTGGCGTATTTGATGAGTTGATTTTACAACAAAAGAAAGATTTTTTCTTTCAAGGGAGAAATCGGCGTCCGCCTCTTGATAATGTAAATGCAATGTTGTCGTTTACGTATACATTGCTTACAACTCAAATTACATCAGCGCTAGAGGTTGTAGGGTTAGATCCCTATGTTGGTTACATGCACACGGAACGTCCCGGTAGAGTATCACTTTCATTAGATCTTATAGAAGAATTGCGAGCAGTCATGGCTGATAGATTTGTTTTATCATTGATTAATAAAAAGATTGTAAATGGCAAGAGTTTTACAAAAAAAGAAAACGGTGCTGTATTGATGGATACAGATATTCGTAAAAAATTACTATCAGAATGGCAAAACAAGAAAAAGGAGATTATTACACACCCATATCTTAATGAAAAGGTGGAATGGGGAATGGTTCCATTTGTACAGGCAATGCTGTTGGCAAGATATTTAAGGGGAGATTTGGATGAGTACCCTGTATTTTTATGGAAATGAGGTGATGGCGTGCTTGTATTGATTACATATGATGTGAATACTGAAACTGCTGAAGGAAAAACCAGGTTGAGAAAAGTAGCTAAACAATGTGTAAATTATGGGCGAAGAGTTCAGAATTCTGTGTTTGAATGTATACTAGATAATGCTCAATGTGTGATGCTAAAGGCCATATTAACGGATCTTATTGATAAAGATGTGGATAGTCTCAGATTCTATTATTTAGGAAATCGTTATCAGACGAAGATAGAACATGTTGGTGTTGACCGTGGGATTCCTGCTGATCAGACATTGATATTATAAAATGTGGTGCGAAAGATAAGTAAACATGAATGTACCGGTTGTCTCGCACCTGAAATTACTTGTAAATTTGTACAATAAAATGAATAATAGGTTTTTGGTTTTACTTGTTATTTATCTTATTATATATTTATTGTCGGTATTGTATAAAAATAAACAAATTTTTTGTGCAATATTGCTGTCGCTCCTCTCGTGGGAGCGTGGATTGAAATAAGTACTTCGGCATTAATAAGCTGACACTGTAAGTCGCTCCTCTCGTGGGAGCGTGGATTGAAATTGTGTTAGCAAAGGCTTTTATTTGATAGCCACTGTCGCTCCTCTCGTGGGAGCGTGGATTGAAATATCCGTCACACCCGTCATTGACATAAGAAATAAATGTCGCTCCTCTCGTGGGAGCGTGGATTGAAATTTGCTGTTGTTACAATATCACTACTTGTCATTTGTCGCTCCTCTCGTGGGAGCGTGGATTGAAATATTGTTATTTAATCGCCTATACATAGCGCTATGTCGCTCCTCTCGTGGGAGCGTGGATTGAAATGCCATTAGTTAGCGTAAATGTGCATGTGTATGACTGTCGCTCCTCTCGTGGGAGCGTGGATTGAAATACCTTTGCAAAATAAATAATATAGTTCATCTTTTGTCGCTCCTCTCGTGGGAGCGTGGATTGAAATTTTGAGCCTTGCTGTTAATATCAATACTTGCGTCGTCGCTCCTCTCGTGGGAGCGTGGATTGAAATCCTAAACTTTATCAACATTTCCGATTGGTTACCGTCGCTCCTCTCGTGGGAGCGTGGATTGAAATAACAGTAATTGTTTCAGGCATGGCAATTTTAGCACCGTCGCTCCTCTCGTGGGAGCGTGGATTGAAATTTTGATGCAACCTGTGAACATTTTTTGATGTTACGTCGCTCCTCTCGTGGGAGCGTGGATTGAAATGTATTCGCACACGTTTTTACTTGAAAGAAAATAGTCGCTCCTCTCGTGGGAGCGTGGATTGAAATTAAAATAACATCCATCCAATAACTCAAAATCTACAGTCGCTCCTCTCGTGGGAGCGTGGATTGAAATATAGATTGGGTAAGTCTTTGTCATAGGCTCACACGTCGCTCCTCTCGTGGGAGCGTGGATTGAAATGATGTCAAACCAGTAAGTCTGCAAAACATCAATGTCGCTCCTCTCGTGGGAGCGTGGATTGAAATACTGAAGTGTGGGCTTCGGCAGTTGTCGAGCTAGGGTCGCTCCTCTCGTGGGAGCGTGGATTGAAATCAAAAAGGATTTCTCCAACCTTTGGAATGTCCTGCGTCGCTCCTCTCGTGGGAGCGTGGATTGAAATATCAGCATGTATTTCACTAGCGGAACAAAAGCCAATGTCGCTCCTCTCGTGGGAGCGTGGATTGAAATAAGCTCTATAGGCTCATGCAGGTTTTTAGATGCTGTCGCTCCTCTCGTGGGAGCGTGGATTGAAATGCTCATTTTCAAGATAAGATTTACACTCATCCGCTGTCGCTCCTCTCGTGGGAGCGTGGATTGAAATTTGTGCAGAATGAATATGATGCGGATGAGGTGGAGGTCGCTCCTCTCGTGGGAGCGTGGATTGAAATTAGATGTATGGAACAGTCAAGTAGCTCCATTTTTGTCGCTCCTCTCGTGGGAGCGTGGATTGAAATTGTACTATCTAGCGTATTTGGTATACAGGTTCAGTCGCTCCTCTCGTGGGAGCGTGGATTGAAATATTTTTTCATCAATCTCAACATTTCCAATAACAGTCGCTCCTCTCGTGGGAGCGTGGATTGAAATATCCAATCTTTTTTTATACTGAATGATTGCTTTACGTCGCTCCTCTCGTGGGAGCGTGGATTGAAATTATGGTCACGAAGCAGTAAGAAAAAAATAACTATTGTCGCTCCTCTCGTGGGAGCGTGGATTGAAATGCTATTATCCATAAAGATATAAAAGCCCTTACGGTCGCTCCTCTCGTGGGAGCGTGGATTGAAATACGATATGAAAGAGTAAAATCAACATCAAAAGCGTCGCTCCTCTCGTGGGAGCGTGGATTGAAATCATGTAAGCCTTCTGCTTATTATCGTTTGAATGGTCGCTCCTCTCGTGGGAGCGTGGATTGAAATCTGCTTTTGCAATGTATAAAAATATCGTTGCTCAGTCGCTCCTCTCGTGGGAGCGTGGATTGAAATCTTATTACAATTAAGCTTTACTCCTAACTTGTCGTCGCTCCTCTCGTGGGAGCGTGGATTGAAATAATGAACTTTCCAAGGGCTGGGAATGAAGATATAGTCGCTCCTCTCGTGGGAGCGTGGATTGAAATATCGACATTAACGGTAATGAAAAATCTCATTTTTGTCGCTCCTCTCGTGGGAGCGTGGATTGAAATCCTAATAAGAATATAATCATCCTTATGTATTGCGTCGCTCCTCTCGTGGGAGCGTGGATTGAAATAAGCAACTATATGCGTATGAGAATAGATGCATCGTCGCTCCTCTCGTGGGAGCGTGGATTGAAATAGATATAGCAAACATTGATTACGATGGAAATGCGTCGCTCCTCTCGTGGGAGCGTGGATTGAAATTACTTCCTGCACCTCTTGATAGCCATCACCCATTGTCGCTCCTCTCGTGGGAGCGTGGATTGAAATTGAAGAACCTGAATACGAACGATTGTGTAATATGGTCGCTCCTCTCGTGGGAACGTGGATTGAAATTCTGCAAGGTTAGTGGCTGTGCCTGTACCTGCCGTCGTTCCTCTCGTGGGAGTGTGAATTGAAATATCAGCATATGAATCTATACACAATCATAATATGCTGCGTTATTGTAGAATTAGTAGTTAAGTCTATTTTTATAGCAATAACGTTGCTTATCAATAATACAATAGATAAATATTGTTGCAAACCAGTAAATAGCAGGTATAATATAGAGTAACATATTAACAGGGAGGCATATTCATTGGGCATTTACGTTAATCCGACAGGAAGATCGTTTGAGCTTGCGATAAATTCAGAGATTTTTGTTGACAAAAGCGGTCTGATTAAAGAAACGAATAAGTGTATAAATACATTACAAAGGTATATGTGTGTAAGCCGTCCAAGGCGATTCGGAAAGTCAATGGCCATGGATATGCTTTCAGCATATTATGGTCGAAAGACTGATGCAGAAAATTTATTTAAAGGCCTTAAAATAAGTCATGATGAGTCGTATGACAGACATATTAACAAGTATGATGTACTCAAAATTAATATGCAGGACTTTTTGAGTGTTACACACAGTGTTGATGATATGCTTAAAATGTTGTGCGAATACATTACGGATGATTTTTCAATAGAGTGTAAGGATATTATTTTTCGGGACAAGTCAAATATTGTGAGAGTAATGCAGGATGTTTTTATGTCTACAGGCAGGCCGTTTGTGATTCTTATTGATGAATGGGATTGTCTGTTTAGAGAATTTACGCAGGATAAAGAAGCGCAGAAGAAATACCTTGATTTTTTGAGAGGCTGGCTTAAGGATAAAGACTATATAGCGCTTGCATACATGACAGGTATACTGCCGATTAAAAAATATGGTTCACATTCTGCTCTTAATATGTTCACGGAATATTCCATGACAGATATGGGAGCTTTGGCAGAGTACTTTGGCTTTACAGATGATGAGGTCAGAGAATTGTGTGACAGATATGATATGGACTTTGAAGAGGCAAGGGCATGGTACAATGGATATAAGCTCGTGTCCCATAGCAAATATGGAGTAAAGAAATATGCGATGTACAGTCCGAAGTCTGTAGTAGAAGCCATGCTAAAGCATAAATTTGGTACTTATTGGAATCAGACTGAAACTTACGAGGCTCTCAAGGTTTATATTCAAATGAATATGGATGGTCTAAAAGATGCCGTGATTAAAATGCTTGCCGGTGAAAGTGAGAAAATAAATACAGGCACATTTGAAAATGACATGACATCATTTGCCACAAAGGATGATGTGCTTACACTTTTAGTACATCTTGGCTACCTGACATATGATAGTGAGACGGAAGAGGTTTCAATTCCAAATCGAGAGGTGTCAAAGGAATATCTTAATGCAATTAGTACAATGGATTGGGATGAAGTATCAAAATCAATAAAAGCATCACAAAAATTGCTTGAGAGTTTGTGGAATATGAATGGTGCTGCGGTTGCTGACGGAATTGATAAGGCACATAATGAGATATCTATTTTACGGTATAATGATGAGAATTCTTTAAGCTGTACAATTAATTTGGCATTTTATTCGGCCAGGGAGTATTACTCAATAGTTCGTGAATTACCAACAGGAAAAGGCTTTGCTGATGTATGCTTTATTCCAAGAGTGAGTCATTTGGATAAGCCGGCAGTTGTTATTGAATTGAAATATGATAAGAATGTTGATGGCGCCATTTCACAGATAAAGTCGAGACAGTATGTGGAAGCCTTGAAGGATTATAAGGGTAATTTGCTTCTTGTTGGAATAAATTACGATAAAAAGACAAAAGAACATCAATGTGTGATTGAAAAATGGAAGCTGTAAAGGTGAAATCAGCAGGGAGTATAGCAGTAATTAATGCTATACTCCCTGCTATTATATTTTTGGTTGCAAGAATTTAGTTTATGCTATAAAATATTTATAACTGTATGCAGATATTTAATAATCACAATATCTGTCTGTATAATAAAATACGCATAAAGAGGACGAAAGAATGATCAACAAATTAGTAGACAAAATCAAGAAAACAAACGCACCTATCGTAGTAGGTCTCGACCCGATGCTTTCATATGTGCCTGAGCACATCACAAAGAAGGCATTTGATGAGCTTGGAGAGACACCGGCCGGTGCAGCGGAGGCTATCTGGCAGTACAACAAGGCTATTGTGGATGCCACATATGACCTGATTCCGGCTGTAAAGCCACAGATTGCCATGTATGAGCAGTTTGGAGTGGATGGCCTTAAGGCATTCCAGAAGACAGTGGATTATTGTCACGAGAAGGATCTCGTGGTTATCGGAGATGTAAAGCGTGGAGATATCGGCTCAACATCGGCTGCATACGCCACAGGACATCTCGGAAAGGTACAGATCGGCAGCAAGAGCTATTCTACCTTTGATGAGGATTTTGCCACTGTCAATCCATACCTTGGAACAGACGGTATCAAGCCATTCGTAGATGTATGCAAGGAGGAGAAGAAGGGTATCTTCATTCTTGTAAAGACATCTAATCCATCAAGTGGAGAGTTTCAGGACCGTATGATTGACGGACGCCCATTATATGAGTGGGTAGGCGAGAAGGTTGCAGAGTGGGGAGCTGACTGCATGGGTGATTCATACAGCTATGTAGGTGCGGTTGTCGGTGCAACATACCCTGAGCAGGGTAAGATTCTTCGTAAGGTAATGCCAAAGAGCTTCATCCTCGTACCGGGCTACGGCGCACAGGGAGGCAAGGGCGCAGACCTTGTTCATTTCTTCAATGAGGACGGACTTGGTGCAATTGTCAATTCATCACGTGGAATCATCTGCGCATACAAGCAGGATAAGTACAAGGATATGGGCATCACAGCAGAGAATTTTGCAGATGCATCACGCAAGGCTGTTGAGGATATGATTGAGGATATCTCAGGAGCACTTGCAAATCGTTAATAAGTTATTCAGAAATTCAGAAAGCTTAAATATATTAACAAACGAAACCAGGGAGATAAAATGGCAGAGAAATTTGAGGAGATTGCAGTTGTAGTTGACCAGAGCTCACTTGGCAATGGCATCTACGACATCACACTTAAGACAGACAAAATTGCAAAGGCAGCAAAGGCGGGACAGTTTGTATCGGTTTACTCAAACGACAAGAGTAAGCTGCTTCCGCGTCCGATAAGCCTTTGCGGCATAAACAGAGATGATGACACCATTCGTCTCGTGTACCGTGTGACAGGTGAAGGCACGGGAACAGAGGAATTTTCAAAGCTTGTCAGGGGCGATAAGGTAAGGCTTTTAGGACCTCTTGGAAACGGCTTTACAGTACAGCCGGGAAAGAAGGCATTCCTTATCGGCGGAGGAATCGGAGTGCCGCCTATGCTGCAGCTTGCCAAGGATATAAATGCAGGCATTGTGCAGACATCAGGTGAAGAAAAAAATCCGGCACAGGCAGGTGCAGTATGCGATATGAACATCGTCATGGGCTATCGCGATGAGAATACCTTCCTGCTCGATGAGTTTAAGGAGCAGGCAGCTTCCTTTGTAGCTACAGAGGACGGCAGTGTCGGCACAAAGGGCAATGTCATCGATGCAATAAAGGAGAATGCTCTTGAGGCAGACGTGATTTATGCATGTGGACCTATGCCTATGCTTCGTGCACTCAAGGCTTACGCTGCAGAGCATGATATGGACTGTTTTATATCAATGGAGGAGCGCATGGCATGTGGAATCGGCGCATGCCTTGCGTGCGTATGCAAAACAAAGGACAAGGATGCCCACAGCAATGTAAACAACAAGCGTATATGCAAAGAGGGACCTGTTTTTGATGCGAAGGAGGTGGAGCTGTAATGAGTAATATGTCAGTAAATGTGGCCGGTGTTGAGTGGAAAAATCCTGTTACAGTTGCATCCGGCACATTCGGCTCCGGTGCAGAGTACAGCGAGTTTGTTGATTTAAACAGACTTGGTGCAGTCACTACAAAGGGTGTTGCGAATAAGCCGTGGGAGGGTAATCCTACACCTAGAGTAGCAGAGGTGTACGGCGGCATGCTCAATGCAGTCGGACTTCAAAATCCCGGCATCGAGCTTTTCTGCAAGAGGGATATTCCTTTTTTAAAGCAGTTTGATACAAGGATTGTGGTAAATGTATGCGGTCATTCGCTTGACGAGTATCTTGATGTGGTAAAGCGTCTTGCGGATGAGCCTATTGATATGATGGAAATAAATATCTCATGCCCTAATGTTAAGGAGGGCGGAATTGCCTTCGGAACAGATCCAAAGGGTGTTGAGACAATCACAAGCGAGATAAAAAAATATGCAAAGCAGCCTGTTATCATGAAGCTTTCTCCAAATGTCACAAGTATTGCAGATATAGCAAGGGCGGCAGAGGCCGGTGGAGCTGATGCGGTTTCGCTCATCAATACAATTACAGGCATGAAGATTGATATAAACAGAAGAAGCTTTGTGTTAGCAAACAAGACAGGCGGCATGAGCGGTCCGGCGGTTCATCCGGTTGCAGTGCGCATGGTTTACGAGACAGCACATGCAGTCAATATTCCGATTATCGGAATGGGCGGTATCACAAATGCTGCCGATGCTATAGAGATGATACTTGCCGGAGCTACGGCTGTTTCAGTCGGCACAGCAAACTTTGTAAATCCAAAGACCACAGAGCAGATAGTGGATGGCATCGCAGAGTATATGGACAGGTATGGAGTAAAGGATATTTCAGAGCTTGTCGGCGCAGTTGACAGATAGAGCATAATGGATAGACGGAGGATAAAATAATGATTCTGGCAGCAGAATACGTGCCTTCTATGTATGCCACAGTCTGGGCACTTGTTCCACCTGTTGTGGCTATAGTTCTGGCACTTATCACAAAAGAGGTCTACAGCTCATTATTCGTTGGAATAGTGATTGGCGGACTGTTTTATGGAAATGCATTTCAGCCGGGTTTTTCGGCTGAGAGATCAGTGCTTCACATATTCGAGGACGGACTTGTTGGAGTGCTATCGGATTCGGACAATGTGGGAATACTGATATTCTTAGTAGTGCTCGGTGTTATGGTGAGCATGATGAACAAGGCAGGCGGCTCGGCGGCCTTTGGAGAGTGGGCGAGTGAGCACATAAAGACAAGGATTGGTGCCCAGCTTTCAGCTATAATACTTGGAGTACTCATATTTATAGATGATTACTTCAACTGTCTGACAGTAGGAAGTGTGATGCGCCCTGTCACCGACAAGCATCAGGTTTCAAGAGCAAAGCTTGCATATCTGATAGATGCAACAGCAGCGCCTGTATGCATCATTGCACCTATATCATCGTGGGCAGCCGCGGTTACCGGCTTTGTAAAGGGAGAGGATGGTTTTTCTATTTTCATAAAGGCCATTCCATACAATTATTATGCACTCTTTACTATTATCGCTATGGTGACACTTGTTGTTTTACAGGTAGATTTCGGTCCGATGGCAAAGCATGAAGCCAATGCCAAAAAGGGTGATTTGTTTACCACAGGAGACAGGCCGTATGCGGAGGCAAAGCAGGATGTTATAAAGGGCAAGGGGAAGGTTATAGACCTTGTATTTCCTATTCTTGTGCTCATAATAAGCTGCATCATCGGAATGATATACACAGGAGGCCTTTTTGACGGAACAGGCTTCGTTGATGCGTTTGCAGGCAGCGATGCTTCAATTGGTCTTATGCTTGGAAGCTTTTTTGCGTTGATAATCACCATATGCTTTTACTCAATCAGAAGGGTACTAAGCTTTACGGATTGCTGTAATTCAATCCCTGAGGGCTTTAAGGCAATGGTACCTGCAATACTTATACTGACCTTTGCATGGACACTAAAGACCATGACAGAGAGCCTTGGCGCCAATAAATTTGTCGCAGGCCTAGTGGGAGGAGTATCGGGACCACTGCTTGGACTGTTCCCGGCAATCATATTCCTGGTGGGAGCCTTCCTTGCCTTTGCAACAGGAACCTCATGGGGCACCTTCGGTATACTCATACCGATAGTAGTAAATATCTTCTCGGGCACAAACCATACGATGATGATTATCTCAATCTCAGCGTGCATGGCAGGTGCAGTATGCGGAGACCACTGCTCACCGATATCCGATACCACCATCATGGCATCGGCAGGAGCTCAGTGCAACCACATGAATCATGTATCCACACAGCTTCCATACGCTGTGCTTGTGGCAGGCATATCATGCCTGACCTACATCATAGCAGGCTTTGTCAGAAATCCGGTAGTACCGTTTATAATAGGAGTGCTTATCCTGATTGGAACCTTTGTCGGAATCAAGTATATTACGAGAACCGATAAGGTAAATGAACAGGAGGAGTAGCTAAAGCACAACTCAAAAGAGTTCTATTTTTCACAGACCTTGTGTCTGCGAATAATAGAACTCTTTTTTTATAGCTATCAATAAAATTTATAGCCCGCTAAC
>SKEF01002196.1_pt1 | contig 15400 bp, 14 predicted proteins | sample 4826691 | NCBI WGS metagenome assembly SKEF01 (sample SAMN11008816, study PRJNA524170) | human gut metagenome | biome: Human fecal sample; material: Feces; isolation source: fecal sample from pouch patient p23, p27 | host: Homo sapiens | place: Israel: Tel-Aviv | collected 2016-08-24
GATGTTTTCTTAGTACAATATCCATCAGAATACTCTACATTTTCCTCTTTGATTTTTGAAGCTTCATCAAAATTAATTTTTACTACTTTATCACCGATACGAACCATCACTACATTTTGATTTACTTCTATTTTAGCTTTAAAATTACATATTAAAGCCAAATGTATATCTTGTCCTCCCTGTACTACGTCTTCAATAATCAACTGATTTGCTTTATTATAAACAAATTTTCTTCTATGTACATATGAACTATTTTGTAGCTCAGCAGTCATTATACATTTTTTTTCACATTCATTATCAAACTCTATATTATTTATTTTGTAACGTTTTCCCCATAAAAATGGTCCTAATATTTCTGCCTGATTTTGGTCATTTACACACACTGTATTATGATTCTTAGTTGCTCTAAATTCATCTCTTGTCTTTTTAGGCACATGATAATTATATGTTCCAGGATCAACGAATACCGGCACTCCTTCTATGAACATCTGGAAACTTAGTGCATCGGCATGTCCATGAGCTGCTAGAGAGCCAAATCCTAAATCTGCATGATCAATTCCTATCAAAACTTTGTTATTTTTGCTTCTCCAAAGTGTATAGCCGCCCTCTTTATAGCATTTTACTTCTGGACTGTAGTAGCAATTCTTTTGCAAAACACTATTCTGAAAATCGTCACTTAAAATCCAACACAAATTTTCATGGATATTCTCCATTTTTGAATATCTTTTTGGTAACACATTTCCCATCAAATCTAATACATAACGATAATGATCAAAATGTTCTCCAGATAAATCTAATATCTTTCCTTCATCGTTATCACCAAAAACCACAGTTTCTCCATACTCTCCGCAACAATCACACATAAATTCACTCATGTGCAAAAGATATTCTTCCCATATTTGAGGGATTTTGATATGATTATGCTTCATTTCTAGCATCAATAATCCATAGGCTTCCATTACAAAACTCTGGTAATGCAATGACATTTCCTTATTTACGCCGTCTGCATAGTTCTGTCTTGGCAACTCTTCTGTTAATATATTAAACGCAAGTTTTTCCCAAGGTTTATAATCAAAAAATATTCCCGACATTCCCACCGCATACATTTCTACAATCAAATGATTATTTGCAGATGAATACTTTGCTCTATGTTTTACAATATAGTCTGCCATTACAATTATGCCACGAGATATATCTTTTAATATTTTATTGTTTTCCAAATTATATTTTTCAAATGCTTTATTTAAAAAGCAACATGTATATATCCATGAATTGACTCTAATTGCAATTTCCATTGCACTCGTCCATTCAACACCACACAAAAAATGATTTTTATTATTCCAATCATAAAAAAGTTCTTGTAACTCTTCTAAAATGCTGAAATCACCAGTTACATAGAACGATTTTGCCATTCCTGCAAACTGATAGTGTCTATTTAATTCCCAGTTTGTCCTTATGTCTCCAATATCCTCTCTCTGAGAAATCGAAATATCATACGAGCATTGGTCTGTCGGCCAAACATTTTCTGTTTGAAAACCGGCATCCCATGCTCTTTTATACTTGTTATAAGAATATACTCCGAAAAGATTCTGTTCTTTAAACACAGTGAATTTTTCATTATTCCAATTGATGCTTATTCGATCCACTTGAGCATTTAAATTTTTCAATTCATCCGGCAATTCAAATTCATAGACAGGCAGATTTTCTTTATAATATTTCCTTCTTTCCTGCTTCTGCAAATTTTTCTGCTGAAAACGCCAGCAAATTTCGCCCATATTCATAGCTTTCAATCTATTTAAATACCAAGTTATCTTTTTCATCAATCATCACCATATTTTATAATTTTTCTTCAAGAATATCTGCAATTCGCTTACAAGCAAAACCATCTCCATAAGGGTTGCTTGCTTTGCTCATTTTCTCATATTCATCTTTGTTTTCGAGCAAACTCTTGAAGTTCTGATAAATAGTTTCTTCTTCTGTTCCAACCAATTTCAACGTTCCTGCTGCAATTCCTTCCGGACGCTCTGTAGTGTCTCTCATAACCAGCACAGGCTTGCCAAGAGATGGAGCTTCTTCCTGGATTCCACCAGAATCCGTTAAAATCATGTAACTTCTATTCAGGAAATTATGAAAATCAAGTACTTCTAGTGGTTCAATAATACGGATTCTTTCATCATCTCCCAGAATACTATCTGCAATTTCTCTTACTACCGGATTCATATGAATTGGGTAAATAGCCTTTACATCTGGATGTTCATCCATTACCCGACGGATTGCTCTAAACATATGCTGCATAGGCTCTCCAAGGTTTTCTCTTCGATGAGCGGTTATCATAATCAAACGGCTATCAGATGCCCATTCCAAATCTGGATGTGTATAATCTTCTCGCACAGTAGTTTTCAAAGCATCAATCGCAGTATTACCAGTCACAAAAATTGTTTCTTCTTTTTTTCCTTCTTTAAGAAGATTATTCTTAGAAAGTTCAGTTGGTGCAAAATTAAACTGACTAATAATGCTTACTGCCTGACGGTTAAACTCTTCTGGATATGGGCTGTAGATATTATATGTACGCAATCCTGCTTCTACATGCCCCACCGGAATCTGTAAATAAAAACATGCCAATGCTGTTACAAATGTTGTACTCGTATCTCCATGTACTAAAACTACATTTGGTTTTTCTTTTTCCAATACTTCTTTTATATTATTTAAAATATTTGTAGTCACATCAAATAAAGTCTGTCTTTCTTTCATGATAGACAAATCATAATCTGGCTCTACCTGAAATGCTTCTAACACTTGATCCAGCATTTGTCTATGCTGCCCAGTTACGCATACTACTGTTTCTAACTGTTTTCTTGTTTTCAGTTCATTGACCAGTGGACACATTTTTATTGCTTCCGGACGTGTACCAAAAACTAACATTACTTTTTTCATCTATTTACTCCATTTAATCTATTATCTTTACCACTTTTGCGGGTACTCCTACCGCAACTGCATTATCTGGAATATCCGACACAACAACTGCTCCAGCACCTATAACTGCATTATTTCCCACATGAACCGGACCTATGATATTAGCTCCAGCTCCTACGGTCACGTTGTCACCAAGGACTGGAACTTCATATATTTCAGAAGTTCCACCCATGGTAACATTTTGAGATATGTGACAGTTTTTCCCTATTACACATCTTTTATGTATGACTATTCCCAATGCCTGATAACCTAATATTGTTCCTTCACCAATTTCAGCCTGATATGGTATTACCCCCCCCCACAATACTCTGATAGCACCTTTTATCAGCATTGGGAGTAAAGGTATATGGTGAAGATATAATTTGCGTTCAACCTTATACCATTTATATACGTTCATAACATTCCTCTACAGTCTGTAAGTTCCTTCTAAATCACAGATTTTTCTAGTATCTAAAATAACCTTACCTTTTAATTTATCCATATTCTGCTTGATTTCATCATGACCAACTAAAAGAACCACAAGTTCCACATCACTGATAAACTTGTCAAGATCATGATACTGATTTGGCACAATATCTTTAGTGATGAATGGATCATATACTTTAACAAGGTCACCACATAAATGTCTTTCCATAGATTCTAACATCTGTAATGTTGGAGATTCACGCATATCATCTACATTTTCCTTGTAGGTAAGACCATATAAACCAACTTTGCTGATATCTGTTATCTTATTTACTTTCATAATTTCATAAATACGATTCAGTACAAAGTCTGGCATTCCATCATTTGTTTTCATGGACTCATCAATTACTTTTGCAAGACTTGGATAATCACCAACAAGGAACCATGGATCTACAGAAATACAATGTCCTCCAACTCCCGGACCTGGCTGAAGAATATTAACACGAGGATGCATATTACATATTTTAATAATTTCATAAACATCCATATTATCATGACGGCAAATCTTAGCTAATTCATTTGCAAAGGCAATATTTACTGCTCTGAATGTGTTTTCTACAACCTTTGTCATTTCTGCAGTTCTAATATCTGTTACTACAATTTCTCCCTGACAGAATGAAGAATATAATTCCTTAACTTTTTCTCCCACTACCTTATCATCTGCACCAATAGTTCTGTTATTGTGAAGAAGTTCATATACCATGTTGCCTGGAATGATTCTTTCCGGAGCATGAACAAGATTAATGTCTTGTCCAATAGTAAAACCATTTTCTTCGATAACAGGTCTTACAAATTTATCAATAGTTCCCGGTGAAACTGTTGATTCTATAACCACAGTTGCCCCCTTATGGCATACCTTCATTACATCCTTCACTGCTTCAACAACATAGCAGGCATCTACTTTCTTAGAGAATTTATCATACGGTGTCGGTACAGAAACAATATATACATCTGTATTCTGATATTCTGTTGTAAATTTGATACCAGCTTTTACTGCATTTTGAAACAGTTCATCCAAGCCATCTTCTTTGAATGTTGTTTTTCCTGCATTTAATGTATCTACAAGTTCCTTGTTATAGTCAGTACCTATAACTTCTACACCATGAGAAGCCATCATAAGTGCTGTCGGTAATCCAATATAACCTAATCCAATAACGTTAACCATTTTCTTTATCTCCTTTTACTTTTTAATTTTTTCTTTGTTTTATAAGTCAATGCAACAAATTTTGCATTTCCAACTATATAACGCTTCCACATTCTGCGAGGTTCCTGTATAAAACGGTAAAACCATTCCAGACCATGCTTCTGCATCCACAACGGCGCACGATCTGTTACACCTGCAACAACATCAAAACTACCGCCTACCCCCATAACAAATGGGATGTTTAACTGCTTCAAATATTTATTTACCCAATACTCCTTCTTAGGTGAAGAAAAAGCAACAAACATCATATCCGCACCTGACTCTGCCATATTCTTGACTATTTCAGGCTCATCCTTTTCTGTAAAATATCCATTTCTATATCCTACAATCTGAATGTTGGGATATTTATCCTCAAATATTTTTTTAACTTTAGTGACAACCTCTTCTTTAGCACCAAAAAGATAGATTTTATAGCCTTTTTTATCTGACAATTCTACCAATCTCTGGAATAAGTCTATTCCTGTAACTCGTTCTTTTAACGGTACACCCAACTTCTTTGCTGCCCACACAATAGATGCTCCATCCGCATTAATTAACGGACACGCATTTACTATCTTTCTTAATTTCAAATCTTTTTCCATCAGATTTACTTTTGATGCATTAATAACAACATGTTGTGTAGGAATACCTCTTTTTATGATTTCTTCAACACGTCGAATTGTTTCATCCATTGAAATCGCATTTACATATGTATTTAAAATTTCATAGCGATTATCAGTGTTTTTATTCAATGGCACTTTGTTTGCTCCTTCCTTATTTATATTTATAACTTATCTATATATATCTTCTGCAGCTTAACTTCTATTTTTGAAATCAAGCTGCAAATTGATATTTTCATCACATAGAACCATCTTTTCTTAGAACTACCATTACTGTTTTAAACAATATTTTTATATCTAGCCCAATGTTCCAGTTTGTGATATACTCTTTGTCAAGACGAACCACTTCTTCAAAATCAGTAATGTCGCTACGTCCGCTGACCTGCCACATACCGGTTATTCCCGGCTTAATTGCCAATCTTGCACGATGATGCAGCTCATAAAAATTCGTTTCCGAAATCAAAGGTGGCCTGGTTCCAATTATTGACATATCACCTTTCAACACGTTAAAAAACTGCGGAAATTCATCAATGCTTGTTCTTCTAATAAAATCCCCAATACCAGTCTTATGTGTTCCATCTGGAAGAATCTTATTTCCAATAACTCGTGGGTCAAAATCCAATTTGAACATCTTTTCATCACCCAGTTTGTTATCTTTCATCAGTTCAGCCTTACGTTCTTCTGCATCCATATACATGCTTCGGAACTTATACATTTTGAATCTCTTTCCATTCTTTCCTACACGTTCCTGTGCAAAGAAAATCGGTCCCGGTGATGCTATGTAAATTGCTGGAGCAACAAATATAAATAAGATTCCGGTAATCAAACATCCTACCAGCCCTCCGGCAATATCCATCAGTCGTTTCAACATCAGATCTCTTGTAGATGCATAGTTAATACTGGTAGTCAGTACTGTATAATCTCCAACTTTTTCTACAAACTGTTTTTTCCCCGGCACGCTTTGTACCTTTGCAAGATTTAGGTGTACTGTTACTCCGGTTTCCGTAAACTGCTCGATCAGTTCTTTTGGATATGGAACTACACCGGATGTCACAATCAGAACTTCATCAATCCATTCTTTGCAGACATATTCAGCAGCATTTTCCATATTTGCTACTACTTTCACACCATCAATATACTTTCCTGTCATTTCCTTATCTATAACAGCAATTCCAGCAATCTTATACCGGGCATAATTATGCTCTTTCATGCTCTCTACTACTGCACTCACTACATCTGCTGAAACAACAAGAAGTAATGAACGATTTTCACCATCTTCCATTTTCTTTCTAAGTAAATGTTTCCACAGCTCTCTTACCAGATAAGTAAGTAGAATATAGATAACGATATTCAGTATCAATGCCAGTCTGGAATATTGCTGTCCTTCCTGAAGCATAAACAAATAAAGCAATAAACATGCTCCAAGAATTACTCCATGCTGTGCTGTTACAACAAAATCTTTATAGTACCCTCTTTTCAAAACGTTTTTCAATGTTCCCATTGCAAACAGCACTACCAAATCTGCTACTTCCATAAAGACAGCCATATTTCTGTAAAGAATTAGCTGGTATGGATTAGCTCCATATCCGCTTAACACATACGCCAGAACGAACGCCACCTGCAAGCAGATTAAGTCCAAGATGATAAAATCCACATGTTTTATCCATCCTGTAGAATCTTTTCTATACATACTTTCTTTCCCCTTTACTCATTTTTCAGATTCCATTACGTTCGTTTTCAACTAACTGCTACAATCCTCTGACTTACCAACGAACAAAGACTTTTTATAAGAAAATATACAGTCTTTCACAGAACTTTGTATATTACATTCAATACTACTAAGAAACAATCTATGCCCAGCACATAACCCAATTATCAGGGCAGGCAAAGCACAATAAAAAAATGGATTTCTATTAATTAAGAAATGTGATTCTATTTGATAATAGATAGCAGCCATAAGCAGACAGCCTATAGAAACTGCCAGATAGATTTTCCGATATTTCATCAGATTTTTGCCATATTCAATTTTTCCGTTTACTTCTTTCCCACTATAAGGGGCTAGGGAATTGCATTTGCACTCAGCGATCCGCTTCTGCTTCATTTTTCATACCTCGCTTTACCCCCCCCACACACACATACACACTCTGGGGGATTTTAATTTTTTAGTTTTTCATTGTTCATATCTGCAACTAACGTCCCTTAGCCTGTCATTCTTTTCAGACTAACAGGCTCAAGTTTTCTCCTTTTCGATTTTTTTATTGCTCTGTGATTGGGTCAAACTGAGCATCCAAAGAGCCATCCAATATCTATGAACTGCTATAATGTGACCCTGCTGCAACAATGAAAAATCGAATTATCATAAAACGTTTAAGCCACACATGCCGCATAAATACTGGAGTTTTCTCTGGTTGTCCCTATTATATCTCGGACTCCCACAAGGCTCATGGTTCCATTTAGTACATTCCAGAACTGTGGAAATTCATCAAGGGATGTTTTCCTGATAAATTCGCCTATTCCGGTTTTTCTAGTTCCGTCCGGCAAAATCTTATTTCCGATTACTCGGGGATCGAAATCGAGTTTGAACATACGTCCATCACTCATTTTGTTCTGAGCCATCAATTCTGCTTTCCGTTCTTCTGCATCCATATACATACTCCGGAATTTGTACATCTTAAATGGCTTTCCGTTTTTTCCAATCCTTGTCTGTGAGAAGAAAATCGGACCCGGAGAACTGATGTAGATAGCCGGTGCTATGAAAATAAAAATGATTCCTGTCAGGAAGCAGCCCACCAGTCCCCCCAGAATATCCAATACTCTTTTGGCAAGTGCCTGTCTGTCTGTGGCATAGTTCATGGTGGTTGTCAGAACTGTATATCCGCCAATTGCCTCCACAAATTGTTTCTGTCCGGGAGTACTTCTGACTTTTGCCAGGTTTACATGAACCGGCATTCCCATTTCCAGCAACTCTTCTATCAGTTCCTGAGGGTATGGATATGTTTCATCTACATTTACAAAGACCTCATCTACCCACTGCTGACAGATAAAGGATGATGCGTTATTTAAGTCTGCTACTACCGGGACTCCTGCAATTTCTTTCCCTGTCATATCTTTATCAATGAGTATCAGACCATTGATGTTGTAGCGGTTATAATTGTGTTCTTTTACATTTTGGATTACTTTTGATGCAAGGTCATAATTGGTTACAATGTAGAGAGAATGCTCTCCACCTTCTGCCATTTTATGTAGCAGACGTTTTTTCCATATTATTCTTGTACAATAGGATAAAAGCACATAGAAAATTCCCATAAGATAAAGGATTATTCTTGAAAAGGCATGTCCGCCACTGACAGTAAACAGGTACAGACCACTTGCCAGTTCAATCAGGATCATCTGCCGGATAACAGAGCGCAGCTCCTGATAACGTCCTCTTCTCAGAACTCCTTTATAAGATTCAAACAAAATGATCAGGAACAGATCCACCAATATGACAAATATCATCACATTGCGATAAATTCCCAGTGTAAACAGGTTCCTGACAGAACCGTTTCGAATCAGATACGCCAGTATTAAAGCCATAAATAAACACGCAAGATCAATTAATATGAAATCTTTGTGTTTATACCATCCTCTTGATTTTTTCCTGTACATACGTTTTCCTAACCTCTCCTTCTTTTTTATTCAAAAAGGCATATTTACAGAATCGTTTTCCTGTAAATATGCCATCATTTTTTATTATTCTTTTCTTATAATTTCCAATCCCACCTTCATTTCTACTGTTCTTCCGAACATTTCTATTTCCAAATATGCTATTCTTTTATGTCTGTCTATCCTGCGGATATTGCCTTCCATTCCCATCAATGGACCTGACAAAATCCGCACTCTGTCGTTCTCAATAATACCTGATGACATCTCAACAAGCTGTTTGTCTGTACCTATTCTCATAAGCAATTCTACTTCTTCCTGCACCAGCGGGACAATCTGATCTCCAATTCCAATCAGTTTCGTCAACCCGATAACCTTTTTGAGTCCATTTACCAGACATTCCAGATTTTGAGCAATTAAAAAGACATACCCGGGAAAGAGGATTCTTTCCTGGATATGCCATTCACCCTGAAATCGTTTCTTCTGTTGGTAATATGGGATAAAGCAGCGTTCTAAAACATTGCTGCTTATTAACCGCTGACACTGACAGCGGATGTTTTCTTCGGTGCCTGTGCGCACCTGCATCACATACCACATTGGATATCTTACCTCCATATTTTGGGTATGCTTCGCCATTCTGCCTGTGTTTCAAAGCAGACTCATACTTCAAGATATGTATTATCCATATCTTCAAACGCGGCAAAGCGACGATTTAAAGACAAAAGATTTACGTCGTGTTTTATTATAACTACATCAATAAAAAAATGCAACATATTTCTACAAAAAAACAGCCGCCATCTCTGGCGACTGCGTTCTGATTCCGAATTATTGATTATTTCGCGTCTGCGATTACCATGAAGAAATCTCCATCGTTTAAGGTAACAGTAAGAGTTTTGCCCTCTTTGTCAATATTAACCGGATCAATGACTACAAACTTCTTTGTGCCGTCTTTGCTGTAGACCCAAAGCTGAATACCTTCCATAGTGTCTGTAAGACTCGGAACATTAAGCTTTACTTCATATGTTCCGTCATCATTAGGCTTTGCTTCTTCCGGCTTCAGTACGTTGAATTCATAGACAAATGTAACAATCATTTTTCCTTCGAGTTTAGCAATGGCATCTTCAAGGTCTGCCTTGTCTGCTTCATCTACAGAAAGGGATTTCAATACTTTTATGAAATCTTCCATCTTCATTGTACCATCATTGATTTTTTTAAAAGCATCTGCCAGATCTTTATATTTTGCCTGCAGATCAGCAAAGCCCTGTGTTTTCTCAAGTTCCTTAACAACTTCATAAATTGAAGACTGTTTAGAATCCACAGTAATTTCGCTTGTCTTACTTGGCGCTACCGCGGCCAAATCACTCGTGTTGCTTGGCGCTGCACCGACACCTACAGTAGCACATCCTACTCCAAGGGCAGCTACTAAAGCAAGTGTCATAAATTTCTTCGCGATTTTCATAATGCACCTCTCCTTTTGGATTAATTTTTATATAGATAACCGTACAGAATGTCTGCACGGACTATCTCTGAATAATAACAGTGATAATTATTTATCACAGTACAGTGTATTCTGTATTCATCATACTATGACTAATACAATCAGATTTTCTCATAAAACATGGAAATAATCAAGTCTGACAATGCATCCTCATCGATATGGTACTCATCAAAGTTCTCCCCATGTGTTCCCTCACCCGGTACTGTCTCTGTATCAGTGATTCCATTCTGTGATGCAGCCAGCAATTTGGCAAATATATCATTTCCCATATTTGTAACTGTATAGCTCTTAACACTGTCATAAAGACCTGTCACAAATCCGGCGTCCTCTCCTGCTTTTTCCTGAGCCTTCTGCACCAGTGCCTGAAGAAAGGTTTTCTGTCTCTCCTGACGGACCAGAGCACTCTGGGTTTTGTCAATGTCACGATATCTTACAAACTGTTCTGCAGTTTCCCCTGTGATATCCACAACAGCACCTTTTTTATATTCCGAATTCACATCTGCGAGACTGTCATCAGGGATTGTGAGCTGTATTCCACCTACGAAATCTGTAATCACTGAAATGCCATCCATGTTCATGGAACAATACCCCTGGATCGGAAGTCCGTCCAGCATATCGGAAACTGCTGTTTTCATCAGTTCACAGCTTTTCTCTTTTCCGTCCCCGAAAGCATACTGTATATTCAGATGATCTGTTGTCTCTCCAAGGCTCTGACCATATGGATTAAATACTTCTATCCTGGTCATGGAATCTCGTGGAATAAACAGAACCTTTATCTTCTCTGTTGCACGATCCATGGACACCAGGAAAATCGCATCTGCCTGCCCGGCATCTGCCTGTGACTGATAAGTATCTACAGCTTCCCTTGTGTCAATTCCCAGGAATAAATAATTGCTGAGATGATTGTTATATTTGTATATCTCACCTTTATATTCCACGGTATCACTGTTTTGGTTCAAATCCGTCTGATTCCGGCTGTCACTGTTCTGACCACCGGCTTTTGACGATGCAGCATTTTTCTGGCTTAACAGATAATAACCGCCGCCAAGAATGGAAAGAACTATAATCAGGATAATAATCAAAAGCATACAAATCTTACGCTGTCTGATGGCTTTTCTTGTGGTTTTTTTCATTTTCATTCCTTCAATCTCTGTATTTCAGTTATCTCATCAGTTTTTGCTGATATAATTAAGCTCCTGCAGTTTCTGTAATATTGCCTCTGCCATTGCCTGCTGAGCCTCATAGGTAGAAGACGGCTGTGCAGTCACATCTGCAAGACTGATATAGTGTTCTCCCCATTTCTGGCTGAGCACCTGATCAAGTGCTTCAGAGGTTACGCTTCCGTCCATAGGGCGTGTTCCTACTACAATAAACTGATCTTTATTCTGAAATGTATTTAAAATCTGTTCCTGCTGGTCTGCCAGTTCTGCAGGATCATGATTCCAGCCGCCATAATATCCCATGAAGATAACAGGAATACAATCCATATCATTTCTTGTAGTCTGTTCTTCTGTCAGATCACGTATTCCGGTCTCTGTTACATTCAGCTGGGCACCGTTTGCAGCCTGCTGATGTTTAGTAATATAGCTCTGAATAGTTTCATCACTTACACCAGCCATCTTCATCATGGAGAGAGTGCCGCCTCCCTGAAGCGTTTTATTGAGCACTGTCATATTATAGCCATTATCGGTCAGAAGCTTCTGAAGTACTGTCATATAGGAATATGTATTGGATTCTTCCCCATTGATCAGATCATCTCCCCAGCACACAATACCTGAAGCAGCTGTCGTCTTATCTTTTGTATCTTCTGTCTTATCTGCATCTTCTGTGTCAGCTGTATCCGTTTTTTCTGTGTCTTTTGTGTCTTCTGTGTTCTTTGATTTAATGTCTTCTGTATCTTCTGCTTCTTCGGAAGATACCTCCTCCAGCTCTTTTGCACGTTCTTTTACTGCTTCGTAATCTTCAATCCCACTCTGCTGGTCGTCCGCAATTTCTGACAGGTGTCTGGATTCCTTCTGTTCCGATTTATAACTGGTCACAAGAATAAAGCCCAGGAGAACTGCCAGCAGAATGCAGATAAAGCCCAGTAAGATATTCGTCTTTTTTATTTTTTTATTCCTTATTTTGCTCACTTTTCCAAATTCTCCTTTATCATTGATCATGGTTTCTGTCTTACTGCCAGATAACTGCCCGTATTATTTAATCTGGGCTTCTTCGTCGCTTCTGCGATAATACTCTCCATAATGCTTATAATAAGAAGAATAATATTTGTCATCACTGGTATCTATCTTGTTCATAACAGCTCCAAGAATACGGCATCCGCTTCTTTCCAGCTGTTTAAATGCTTTCTGTGCGTCCCGGTACCTGACATTTCCCGGTTCGATCAGAAAGACTGCACCATCGCAGCATCTTCCGATCACTGCCGCATCAATTACTGTTCCGATAGGCGGTGTATCGATCAGGATATAATTATAATATTCTCTGATTTCCTTTAAGAATACCTTAAAGATATTCTCACTGAGAAGTCCTGACGGGTTCGGTGCACTTGGGCCTCCGAATATGATATCCATATTCGGAAAGTTTGTAGAATAAATAACCTCCTGTAATCCCACCTGACCGCTCAGAAGCTGTGAGAGACCTTTCACTTCCTCTTCCACACCCAGTCGTCCGGCATATGCAGTCTTCCTGATATCCGCATCCAGAAGGAGAACCTTCTTGCCAATACTCCCAAGCTCCTGGGCAAGACTGAGTACTATATCACTCTTACCTTCGTTTGGATAACAGCTTGTAACCAGAATTGTCTTTATGCTCTGACCCGACAGCTGAATATTGGTACGCAGAGTTTTGATCGCCTCACTGTAAAAATAATCCGGATTTCTTTTATCTGTTAAATTGAGTTTCTTCATTGCTCAGATTCCTCCATCAGTTTAATGGTGCTTCTTATTCTTGTTCTTTGATTTCCTGTTCTTCGAATTTATAAAATCTTTTCTGTCAGGAACCTTGGCAAGAACAGAAACTCCCAGGTATTTCTCAATATCTTCCTCTGTCTTAATAGTATCATCCATTACAGCGTATACAACCACGATTGCCGCACATGCAAGGAAACCGAGTAAGAAGCCGAGTGCTGCATTCTTCTTTACGCTTGGAGAAGTTCTTACAGTAGCAATCTTACCAACTTCAATAATCTTTGGCGGAATAACTTCCATTTTATCGCCAATATAGGATGAAGAAACATTCGCAATCTCATCTACGATCTTCTTTGCCATTTTAGAATCTGTATTATTGACAGTAATCTCAAGGATACGGGTATCTGTAGGATTATTGATACTTACGCTTCCTTTCAGCTGTTCTGCAGTCATATCCAGATCCAAATCTGAAATCACCTGTTCCATCACAGGGGTACTTGTGATCAGAACTGTATAATCACTGGTCAGGCTGGCACCTAACTGCAGATCCGCCAGTGATGTCAGTGTGGTTTCTTTCGAAAGTACAAGGATACTGGATGTGGAGCTGTAGATCGGTGTCATTAAAAACTGCGTATATGCTGCTGCAATACAGCCTCCGACAAGAGCAACCATCAGTACCAGAAGGATTTTTTTCTTGAGCGCATAAAATATTTCCAGTAAGTCGATTTCGACTTCATCATCATTTGCATCGGATCTCTGTGCTTTGCTGCTCTCAAAGTTACTGTTCAAATTGTCTAACATCTGATAATTTCCTTTTCCCTTTTTTCTTTATAGTTTTGTACATTACTGTTCACAGGTAATATTCTGTCTTATGTATTTCTGAAAGTAAACAGCAAAATTGACATAAACCGATTTTATTGTATATCAGCCAATAAAAAAAGTCAATCTGTAGCCTCATGTTTTTGTTTCTGTTTCAGAATTTCTGCAGGATTATGAATAAACAGTTCATCTGCATAGTCCTGACCGAATTTCGCTGAAACCATACGATATGCCTCGCCAATCCTGCTGCTCCTCTTTGCACTGTTGTGACAGTCTGATCCAACGAAATGAAGGAGTCCGTCTTTCATAATTTTATTACAGTACCGTTTAGCAAAAAATCCGTCTTTTCCTATGATGCTGTCTGCATTGATCTGCATATAGACGCCCATATCTGCCAGTTCTTCCACAAAATCCAGACTGTTGCGTGTGGTTTCGTAACGTTCTATATGTGCCATGATCGGCTTATATCCTCCGGAGAGCAATGCACCGAGACGTTCCCGTATATAGCTTTCTTCCGAGTTATGGGAAAATTCTGTAAGAACATACCGCGAACCGGCCATTGTCATTACTTTCTGTTCTCTGAGCATGGGAAGCATCTCCATATTGGCGTGAAACTCACATCCCAGATACACATGGAGATCCGGGCTGATCTCTGATGCCGCTTTCTCCACCAGTCTGAACTGCTCTCTGACTTTCTCCGCAGGTGTTTCAAACATCCGAAAGCGGAAATGGGGAGTTGCAATAACCGTCCGCACACCCTGTTCATATTCCATTCGGAGTAATTTTACGGTTTCTCCTATATCTGTGGCTCCATCGTCTACACCGGGTACAATATGACAGTGTATATCATAAATTCCTTTTATGGACATCCTATAATTCCTTCCTGACTGTCTGCAGCATTTCTGATGCTCCTGTAACTGCTGACCACATCGTAATCCGAAAAAAACAATCAACCGGCTCTGTATGATCATCCTCATACAAAGCCGGTTGCTGAATATTTATGAGTATTCTCTTTATTATTCTTCTGTAGCTTCCTCAGCCGGTGCCTCAAGAGCTTTCATGCTCAGGCTGATCTTCTTGTCTTCGCCGTTGAAGTCAACAACTTTAGCTTCGATCTCCTGTCCGATTGACAGTACGTCTGCTGGTTTTGCAACGTGCTCTCTGGAAATCTGAGATACGTGAAGAAGTGCATCTACACCTGGTGCAAGTTCTACGAATGCGCCGAAGTCTGTCATACGTGCAACTTTACCTTTAACTACGTTTCCTACTGCGAAGTCCTCAGCTGCTGTGAGCC
>SKEF01002200.1_pt1 | contig 15357 bp, 8 predicted proteins | sample 4826691 | NCBI WGS metagenome assembly SKEF01 (sample SAMN11008816, study PRJNA524170) | human gut metagenome | biome: Human fecal sample; material: Feces; isolation source: fecal sample from pouch patient p23, p27 | host: Homo sapiens | place: Israel: Tel-Aviv | collected 2016-08-24
CAGTTATTTCGTCAATCTTTTACCTATAATAGTACCAGTTCGACAGGGGGATTTCAAGGGGAAAAGGAATGGAGAAATTTGTTTATCTTATTTTTCGCACGGAATAAATGGCAAAAATGCCGTAGTTCGCATACTCTTTTCATATTCTAACAGTTGCGAAAGACTAACCCGTGATTTATAATGAGCTATGTCGAAGTCTGTCCATTTCTGATTATTGAACGCAAGGAGCATTCCGCAGAGCGGTTAGTGTTTCCAGGCAAACAGTAATTAACAGGAAGTTTCGAAGATATTATAAAAATATTGAGGTGAAACCATGAACCCATTTTATAATAAAAAGAAAAAAGGATATACATTAGCAGAGGTTCTGGCCACGGTGGCAATACTCCTTATCCTCATGGCCATTGCTGTGCCTGCGATTTTTTCCATAAGGAAGAACCTGCGCCAGAAAGCTCTGGATAATAAGGCAGAGCTGATTTATACGGCGGTGCAGAATAATCTGGTGAAGCTGCAGAGCAATGGTAACAGCAGCCTTTATGACGGGGAAAAAACAGCAAAAGCTATGGGAAGGACGCCCTCAGATGCCACCAAGGAACAGAAGCTTTATTACGCACTTTCCACTGAAAAAGCAGACACAACAAGGGCGGCCAGTGTACTGGTGACAACTGATACCGTAGATGGCGAACTTTACAATAACTACTGGGTGGTAGAATATAACCCGGAAAGTGCTAGCGTATATGCTGTTTTTTATAGTGAGTCAGATAGTATCAAACCATATGATCCAAATGTATATGACAGCTTCCGCTATAAAGACAATCGTCTCAGCGATGGCGCAAGAATCGGATATTACGGCGGAGATGCACTGGACGGCAGCAATACAGCAGTGCTTGCCCCGAAGATCACGGTTACAAATGAGGAAAAACTGGTTGCAACCATTACTTGTATGCGGCCGGGACAGGATGACAAGAAGCTGGGCTTTGACGTAGTTCTCAGCGATGATCAGGGGAATAAGCTGAATTTGTCATACAAGGCGGTTGGAGATAAATTGGTTCATACTGCGGATGACCTTTATCTGGCAGATCAATCTCCAGCGGATCAGGAGAAGGCAGATAGCAATGAAGAAAGTTCAATTGTGGGCAGAAGCTATACTTTGAAAATTACTTTGGATGATCTGAAAAATGAGGCTTCCAGATTTGTGTCAATATATGGTGAAAAAAATCAACAGTTAGCAAACAGAAAGATAACCCCATTAAATGCAGGAACAAATCTTCATATCAAAGTAACAGTTAGAAGTGACAATTACAAGATTGATGGCTTAGCTACAGAATGTACTACCAATAGTCTTTTTGCTGATCAGAGTACTTCCAATCAAGCTGTTGTTTACTATGGAAGACATTTACAGAATCTTGATCTGGCATCTGGCGTAACAGAGGGCATAACAGAAGCTGTTGTGAAAAATCCTGTTCACTTTGAAAAGCAGGAGGATAAAGAAGAAGGGGACACCAGTTCTTGGTACAGTTGTTATGGGGATAAGGCATTTACTCCCATTACAAACACTTATCTTAAGAAATTTTCCGGAGAAAGAACTGCAATAATCTATCACCTGACTGTGAAGGAAGGCGTGAAAATCGCAGGTACAGAAAGAAAAGGCGCAGGTATGTTTGCCGTGTTGAAGGATTCTATGACGGTGGAGAATCTGCGTCTGGCAGGAACCACCATAGCAATTACCGGTGAAGGAAAAGAGAAGGTAAGTGTCGGTGCAATTGCAGGTGAGACCACAGGCTCTGCGAAAATAACCAATTGTGAGGTATATCTGGACACAGAAGACATAGAAGGAAAGAATGAGAACGATGTCTGGATTAGCGGTGCCGGAATTCAGGGTGGATTGATCGGACATACTAACAGTGTGGCAGAATCAGGCTCTTCTGTGACAATAGTCAACAGTTTTGCAGCAACAGTTATGGATGGCAGAGAGAACGGTACAACAGGTGATCTTATCGGTACGGTAGGAGGTCTGATCGGACAGGCGGATTGTGCAGTGAATATAAAAAACTGTTATGCAGATTCTTACTTGACCGGAGATGTAACAGGTGGTTTGATAGGAAGTGTAAACAGTGGCAGCGTAAATGTTGAGTACTGCTATACGGCAGGGTATCAGAATCCAGCCAATCACGGCGGTGGCCTTGTGGCAAGCTCTGTTGACAGTAATGCTCTCAAGATAAAAAACAGCTATACAGTTGCTACTTACCTGGAAAACAGCGAAAGTAACAACAATCCTGTAATATATGCTGTCAGCCCAGGTACTCTGGAAAATGTCTACTATTTAAATAAGGGAAAAAATGTGGAAAATGACAATGGCGAGGCTGTGGATTATTTAACCTTTAGTAATAAAGCTAAAATGGTAGAGAAGCTGAACAACAATGGTAGCAATTCCTTTACCACTTCCACCACAACCTATGCCTACAATCTGAGAAACCAAGGTCTCACAAGCTATTCCTATCCATCTTTGAAAGATATTTCTCATTATGGAGACTGGCAGGCAAGCTATGAGGCAGGAAGCCTTGTATATTATGAGAAATATGCAATAAATGAGTCGAATTCCAGAGAATACGGCTTCTTTGGTGGAAATGTCCAGTCCTCTTTATCAGATAGTCTGACTGTCGTTGGAGATGGATACGGTATTGTATATACGAAAAGTGTACTTGAGACATTGTCTGGCTTTATTGTCAGCTATCAGAACAGTGAGGATGCAGATAAGCTGGAAGAATGGAAGGTTGACTGCAACAGTACGGAAACTGAGAAGTTCGAAGTTTCTGTAAATGATGGCGATACTGCGCAATCAGAGGAAACTTACGTTATTTTCCCATTGCCAAAAGAAATTATGAATGCTCAGGCAATCAAGGGTGTTTACTACCAGAAGCTGACAGTAAAAGGTGCATCAGATGCGGAACTTAACGATGAGGGGACTGCAGCACAGGCTGACGGTGATGAGACCACAGAGGTGCTGACTGGAAAGACATTCTATTTCAATCCCCATTTTGCCAAATCAGTAGAAGCTGCAGATCAGGCTCCGAATAATATTTCAGCTATTTATCTCCGCACACCTAGACAGCTTTATCACATGAGCTTATACTATCAGGATTATGCATCCTTATTAAAGGGAATTTCCTTTATCCAGGAACGAGATATTGATTATGCGCCATATGACTGGAAAAATTATGAAGGTGTTCAGGAAGCGGTAACTGTCCAGAGTCCTGTGGGGGTAGCGGAAGATGGAACAATCACACCTTTTACATCTACCTACAAAGGCGGAGGATATGAAATCCGTGGAATCAGCTTTGCCACAAAAGGTACAGCGGTTGGATTTATTGGAGAAAATCAGGGATCCATACAGAATGTTTTCCTTGTGTCTGATTGGGAGAATAACGATTTTACAGGAACCACAGCGGTAAGTAATCCATACCTTAGCTATACTGGAACAATCGGAAGTAACTGTAACGTTTATATGGGGGCTTTGGCAGGAATCAACAAGGGAACCATTCAGAATTGTGCAGTCTGCGGTTACAGTATGGGTCGTGATGGAATCGTGTATGTCCAGCGAAACGGAACTCTTTACATAGGCGGACTGACTGGCAGTAACCAGGGAAATATCTATAACAGTGAAGTGGATGCTCCGGCAGTGAATGCAAGTGTGCTCTACGGAAATGCTTATCTGGGCGGTTTTGCAGGCGAAAATATTGGTTCCGGTCTGATTCGAAACAGCTATGCAGTTGGAAATGTATCAATTGAATATTCAAAAGGTGCAAACTGTACAATCGGTGGATTTACTGCAAAAAATACAGGTGTATTAAGAGGCGATTATTGTGCAGTTGCGTTGGGCGCAGCCGGAACTTCCAAAACCTATGGTTTTTCACCAAAAGGCGGCGGTGTTGTTTCTTCTGACTGTTATTACCTCAACGGAGGTACTTTCCAGTATCTGAATAATATGCTTCCGTTTAGCAATGACCAGGGCGCTGGCATCCATGTTACATATCAGGAAATGGTGGAAAAGGCAACGAAAGGAACTAAGGCAGACGAGTCCCTGTGCAACGGAGCAACTGATGAAGAAAATTATCCTTTTAATGCAGTAGTAACCAAGGAGGGTAAAAAGGTTCATTACGGCAACTGGCAGATTCCGGTTAACCTGGGAAGCATTGGCGTTATTTACTGGGAACATGAGGAAGGGGGAGCCAACGACGGCTACCATTTCTCCTATATCGGTTATAAAGCCAGCAGTCAGGATCCTACTTCAGTTTTGGACAAGGTAGGAGACAGTACCTTGTGTACTCGTCATGATGATGGCGGAAGAATCACGGAATACGGGTATGGATATTATTATGCTACCGGCAGTACCAAACCTGCTTCGACAATGTACTATTTCCAGGCTGGAGATAGTGAGAATGCCCAGGCTTCTGAGAACCTGACAAATCAGCTGGATGGAGTGACTGTTGTGGCATACACTACCGCCCAGGCGATTGGAATAAGCAGCAGCTCAGATACGAGTAGTTATATGAAAATGACAGTTAACGACCGAACGGCGAACGGTATCTGGCAGTTTAGTTATAACAGCCAGCTGTACACTTTTACTATCAACCCGTTTTTTGCAAATGCAATGCAGTACGGTAGCAACTCTCCAAATTATGATGGAATTCAGTCTCCTACTGTAACCGTTCTGGAAGACGGCTTCGAAGTCCAGGCAAATGCCAATGAAATAATGCCCGGCGAAAACGGCAAAGAATACGAAATCCGCTCTGCGGAGCAGTTGGAGTATATGAACTGGAACTATAAGACAGGGACTGCGACGAAGACATTGGATACGGCAGATGATGTGGAGCTTGTTGATAAATATCCGTATCTGGGTTATATGACGGGAAATGATGCCCCGGTGAGTGCAGATTACAACTGGATTCAAAGTCATGATGTAGACGCGAATATGACATCTGCACCAGATGGCGGAAATGTTTTCTTTACACAGATTGGTTCTATGTATGATGAGAATGGTGTGAAGGATACTTCAGATGCACAGGATCATATGTCTTACTTTAATGGGAATTATGACGGGAATACATATTATATCAAAAATATTGAAATTAACAGTAAAAATACCGTTGTTGGTTTGTTTGGAAATATTATAGGTGCAAAGGTAAATAATGTTATTTTGTATTCGGATAAAGGAAATTATATTCAGCGAAGGAGTGATAGTGAGAGTTGGCACGCAATGGGAGGGATGTGTGGACTTGCAGCAGTAGGAAAGGGGAAATCATCCGATGATGTAAAAATATCAAATTGTACAGTATCTGGTTACACAATTCGGGACAACACCACAAAAGGTGCATGGGGTGATACAAGCATTGGTGGAATGTTCGGAATGAGTACAATGGATTTAAGTAAATGTACTGCAGTTAATGATATTGTAGTAAACACAATATTTTCCGGACGAATGGAATCAGTTAGAGTTGGTGGCCTGGTTGGAAGTATGCGAGGCTATATTACAAATTGTTATACAGGTGGAAAAATAGTCTGTACCAAAAAATGCATCGATAATGTTTCGAAAAATCGTCAGGGAAGCAGGCTGATGCTGGCTGGAATATCAGGTGGTATTTATATTAAAAACAAAGGAAATTTGTTAACTTTGTTAGGCGAATCAATTCTTGGAATTAAAGACTACAAGGATGATACAAATGGAAATAATAAAAAATGTGAAAGCCCAGCTACTGTTATCAGGAATTGTTATACTTATGTAGAGATGCCAAATGATCCGGCTTATATTGATAAAATTACATCTATTGAACCAATTGGCAGTAATGGTGAAACTCATGATGAAAAGAGCGATAATTACCATGTTAAAATAGAAATTTCCAATTGCTATTATTATGAAGATAATATCCCAAAATCTATACAAAAAAATTATAAAATTAAAGAGATATGGGGTGCTAATTCAAATGCAGATTGGAACAACATTGATTCTACAGCCATTCCTCTCAGCTGGGCAGAAATGGCAGGGGAGGTAGATGTAGATTCTACAATTGGCGGCGAAGCAAATGGACAGAAGGTACAAGGTAATTTTGTTACTCTCCTGAATACTCCAAGCAATGCTGACGAGGTTCCAGCTACTTTCGCTACAGTTACCAAAAAAGAAAACGACCAGAACGTAGACGGTAAATACTCCTTCCCAGGCAACCGCACCGACCTGGAGGGTGAGAACTATCCGTTCCCAACGATTCTGACACAGAAAACCAAGCGTGGAACCAGCGTAAATGTTCACTACGGTGCATGGCCGTTGGAGGGTATTTTCTGGCGAGAAAGCCGCGCGACTATGGATATTTTCGAAGACATGGATTTGGAGCATACAGATGACAGCAATCAGCCAAGGGCATTGAAAACATTCTATCTGGACAGTAACCTGGTTGGTGACGACAGTCTTGGTAAAGAGCTGACTCTGAATAATGGATTCACAGTGGAATACAGTAATGGAGATGATAAAGATGACACTGCGACAGCGGCAGTTTCACAGCAGTCCGACTGGTCAGATGGATTCTCTGAAGGCGTTGAGATTTCAGATGGCACAGAAACATTTGTATCCGCCAGTGAAGCAGGCGACAATGTACAGACTGAAACCCAGACCTCTGATCAGAAAGATTATATTGCGCAAATTGTAAAGTTGGAGTACTCTGAAACAGAGAACTGCTACGTTGCTACAGTTGAGGCCCTGAAAACAGGAACCACGGTTATTACTGTGAGAGCAACAGTACGCAAGACTGTAGATAATCAGGAAATAGAACTGGAATATCAGGCCTCTTTCACGTTGACAGTAACAGCGGATCTTACGGTATACTCTGACTCCGCAGAAATAAAAGGAGAACTTCACCAGACATCAGATTCAATCACGCTTTATGCAGTGCCTACATCACAGGCACTTAGTGTAAAGGAAGCTGGTTCCTCCGGAAGCACAGCAGAAGTGGGTGCGGATGGTTTTTCATCAGATGGCAGTGGAGTGGCAATTGAAGAGGATGCGGCACAAAGTGAAGAAAGCGGTATTTCAATGGAATCTCTGGAAGCCGACGTGGACACAGAAAATCTGGATGATGTAGGTGGATTTGAAGCTGGCGAAGACTACGCAGATATGGTTACGGAATCAGAAGAAGCGGGCTCCTATGGCAGCAGCAATTTTGAATCTGCGCCAGAATCCAATTCGGAAAACAGTGCGGCTGAATATTTTGAGTCAGATCCCGAAACTGCTTCTGGCTTCGAAGTGGAAATCAGTGAAGGTCAGAATGTCCAGACCTCAGGTGACCAGAAAATTGCAGTCTATGTAGATACAGCACCATCAAAGAACTTTGCGTCAATGATGACCTGGACTATAACAGAAGATCCGGTTGGTGCGGTTACTGTATCAGAAATATCAGACAATCAATTTACTGTAACCATTGAGTCTCTTGTTCCGGCAACACTTACTGTGAAAGGAACCTACACGTATAAAGGCGTAGAATATACCAGCTACACTTGGATAAATGTGATAGGATTAGAAAGTGGGCAGACGGTATCCACAGATCCTTCTGACTCAGAAACAGGAGCTGACTGGGCTGGTAGCAGTGCAGACAGTGCAAACTATAGTTCGGACGCTGCATCGGGCTGGGAAGACCAGAATAACGATACAATAGACATTATACCAAATGAATCCGCGGATGATTTTTCCGAAGATGATAGCAGCTGGGAAAGCGGAGACAGTGGATTTTAAGAGAAAGGAGGTACCTGAAATGCTGAGAGAAAAAATAAGAAAGAAATTAAAATCAGAACAGGGTACCTCTATCTTCTTTGGGCTGTTACTTTTCCTGGTGGCATCTATTCTGAGTGTGGTAATGCTGGAAGGCGCAGTGACTACTGTGAAAACAGTGGCATCGGATCGGGAGTCGGAGCAGAATCAATTGAGCTGTACCAGTGCGGCACAGGTGTTAAGAGATTCTATTACCAATATAAAGCTGTCCGCAACTGTTACAGTAAAAAAAGATAAAAAGGGTGCAAATACAGAGACAGTCAAAAAATGGAATCCATCTGGATTTCTCAACTCTTCCTTGGCGACTCCATCAGACTTTGCGGATTTGATACAAGGTTACCTAAAAAAATTGGATGATCAAAATAAAAATGTTGCATCAACAGAAAAAATGGATACTCTTACCAAAAAGCTGACATTATCAACTTCAGGATCGGGATCTGAAACGGCGGTTACTCAATTCAATGACCTGGAAAACGTAAATGCAGAATTTACCATTAAGCGTATGAAAAGCACTGACGATACGAAAGCAAATGAAGTTACCTATGATATTACTGTAAGGTTAAGTACTGGTAATGGAAGTGATTCCAGCCGGGTGATACTTAGTTTAACTGGAAAAGTAAAGCAAACCGGACAGTCAGTGACGACAACAAATGATGGTAGCACTGAAGCTACCACGTATGAATACACCTGGGAAGCAAAAGACATTTTTTACGGTGACACAGAACGTACTTTGGGAGATTCACAATGAAAGAATCAGGATTAAGATTAAAAAAGAAACTGCAAAGTAAAGCCGGTGAAACAATTGCAGAGACTCTTGTTACCATGATCATTTTGTCCCTTGCAGTGCTGATGCTGGCAGGAGCAGTTGTGACGACTGCGCGTGTAAACAAGCAGGCGGACAATACAGATACCTCTTTCCAGACAAGACAAACAGGAGCAAAGGTAAGCACAGGAACCAATTCTACGAAAGTGATCCTTTCAGAAGAGAATGCCACAGGAGATGCCGGCGGGGCATCAAGTGCGGAAATTCCGGTGCAGGTATATCAGTCCCAGGCAAACAGTCTGGAAAAGAGTTATATTTATTATAAAATAAATTGAATTTTAAAGCTTTCACAGAAAACTCGCGAGCTGTGGCGCGAAAATATGAGAATGTATAATTTCTGTGCATTGGGAAGCATGTTGCTGTGAACAGGACAAACAGAAACACATTTACAGGAGAAAGGCATGAAAAATACAGCGAAGATCAAATTGAAAAACCGAATACGAAAACTGCTGTCTGACAAACGAGGCTTTTCTCTTGGAGAGCTGCTGGCGGCGACCGTTATCCTTCTGCTTGCAAGTCAGGTTATGACGCAGGGAATGGCTTTTGCCACTCGGATGTATAAGGAATCTTTGACCAGATCCCACGCAAAGCAGCTATGTTCCACCTTAACGAATGTAATTGAAAAAGAGCTTCGATATACAACAAGTGTTAATAAAGGCAATGATGGAACGGTACTTAAGTATTTCAGTCCGACTTACGGAAAAACAGAAAGTGCTTTTGCTGCTATAGATGAAAATGAAAATAAAATTGATGGAACAGCAGGGGGTGAAATAGCGGTTCAATTAACCGCAGAGGATGGTTCCCGGTACTGGCAGAAACTGATCTCTTCTGCCAGTTACAGTTCCTTTGACCTGAAAGCAACAATTCAAAGCGTGAAACTGGAAGGAACTACCTTCCATGTAATTCTTGAAATCACAGATAAAGATGGCAAAAAGATTATTACCAACAAATTTGATGTGATAGCAGTAAACGCTATAAAATTGAACCAATTATAAAAAAGAAAATAAGATTAATTGCAACTATTCAGCAGGTACTGTTTTACGAAACGTGTAACTATAAAGGCACTGAACAGCTGCAACAAATTTGTTATAGATAGATTTAAACATGAATCACATACCGAATATAAACGCAAAGGAGAGACCCCCACATGGCATACAAACGTCTTGGTGACCTGCTGATCGCGGCGGGGACGATTACACCGGAAGAACTGGATATGGGACTGCAGAGGCAGAAGGAGACCAAGGAACGACTTGGAGCGGCTTTGATTTCAGCAGGAATCATCACAGAGGCGGAACTGATCGAGGCCCTTCGTCTTCAGCTGGGTATTGAATACATAGATCTTTCGAAAACAACCATTCCCATTTCCCTGGCACAGGTTGTTCCGAAAAACATTGCGAAACAGTTTCAGGTAGTGCCGGTCCGCATGGAGCGGGACGAGCTTTATCTGGCCATGAGCGACCCTATGAACTTCTATGCGATTGAGGAAGTTAAGAAAGCAGTCCGTAAAAAAATTGTTCCGATGATCGCTACCACAGAGGGCGTGGAGCATGCCATTCTGGTTCTTTACGGAAACGAAGGCGCCGCAAGGGCTATTGAGGCCATGAAGCGTGAGGCTCCAACCGAAGAGGACAATGGCGAAGAAGCGCAGTTTACAGGAAACATCCTTAACGATAACATTAACGATGCACCAACCATCCGCCTGGTAAACTCCATTATCGAGCGTGCCATTCTGGAGCGTGCCAGTGATATCCACATTGAGCCAAAGGAAAAAGAGCTTCAGGTGCGCATGCGTATTGACGGTGTGCTCCGTAAGATTCTGACGATCCCAAAGAACCTTCAGAACTCCGTTATTTCCCGCTTGAAAATCATGAGTGGAATGGATATTGCAGAACGCCGTGTTCCACAGGATGGACGTTTCAATGTTAAGAACAAGAAGCGTGAGTTTGACCTTCGTGTAAACTCTCTTCCCACTGTATATGGAGAAAAAATCGTAGCCCGTCTTCTGGACAAAAGAGCCGGCTATCTTACCCCGGATTCCATTGGTCTTATGGGCGACAACCTGAAGAAATACCAGCGGGCTATCCACTGTACCAGCGGTGTTATTCTGATCGCCGGACCTACCGGAAGTGGTAAATCTTCCACCATGAATACCATGATTTCCCAGTTAAATACAGAGGAAGTCAATGTAGTAACCCTGGAGGATCCGGTCGAGTACAATATCGACGGAGTAAATCAGGTGCAGATCAATGAGAAAACAGGCATGGATTTTGCCAATGGTCTTCGTGCCATCCTTCGTCAGGACCCGGATATCATTGCCGTCGGAGAGATTCGAGACGGTGAGACCGCCCAGATCAGTATGCGTGCCGCAATCACCGGACATGTTGTGCTTTCTACAATCCATACCAACGATGCTGTGGGAACAATCGAACGTCTGGAGGATATCGGCGTTGAGCCGTACCTGATCGCTACTGCTCTCCGTGCCGTTATTTCCCAGCGACTGGTCCGCCGGATCTGCCCCAAGTGTAAAAAAAGCTATGAGGCGACAGCCGAGGAAGTAAGACGCCTGGGTCTTAGTACGGAGCACAAGCATATTTTCTACCGTGGCGAGGGCTGCGCGGACTGTTTCAATACAGGCTACCGCGGACGAATTGGTGTATTTGAGATCCTGGAAATCACCCCGGAAATCCGCCCCCTTATTTCCCGGCAGGCCGGACGACCTGCTATCGAACAGGAACTGGCCAGCGCCCACAGCGAGTTCAAGACACTGCGCGAAAATGCCATTCAGCTGGTGGAAGAGGGAATTACCACTGCCGAGGAAGTGCAGCGAGTCATTTACGAAACAGGGGATATGAAGAAAGCAGAAGAAGAGTAATCTGTTTGTTACTGTGAACGGAGTGAACAGTAACATCTGTTTAGTTAACTAAATTAGAAAATACAGAAAGTCAGGAGATCAAAATCATGTACAACATAGAAGACCTAACCGAACAAGCCCGCCGCAGCGGCGCTTCCGACATCCACCTGGTATGCGGCCTGCCGCCGAAATACCGTCTGGATGGCCAGTTGGAGAACATGGCAGAGGAACATCTTTCAGAAAAAGACTGCGATATGCTTTGCCAGGATCTGGCGAAAGACGCTATGTACGAAAAACTGGAATATACCGGAGAACTTGATTTTTCCCGTGAAATAAGAGGAATCCGCTGCAGATGTCATGTATTCAAACAGCAGGGCAAAGTCTCCGCAGCCATCCGTCTGCTTAGCGAATCCATTCCAAGACTGGACTCCCTGGGACTTCCCCCATCTGCGCTGGAATTCACCAGCCTCCACAAGGGAATCGTCCTGGTAACCGGTGAGACCGGTTCCGGTAAATCCACCACTCTGGCAGCTATGCTGGACGAAATCAATCACACCAGAAAAAACCACATTGTAACTCTGGAGGATCCGATTGAGTATGTATACACCCCGGATCTCTGCGTCATCAACCAGCGTGAGGTGGGCAAAGACACTGCAAGCTTTTCCGAAGGTCTTCGTGCCAGTCTGCGAGAAGACCCTGACGTAATTCTTATCGGTGAAATGCGAGACAAGGATACCATTGAGACTGCGATCACAGCAGCCGAGACCGGACACCTTGTATTTGGAACCCTGCACACAGGCAGTGCTTCTGACGCTATTGACCGTATGGTACAGGTTTTTCCAGAAGGAATGCAGAACCAGATCCGTCTGCAGCTTTCCATGACCCTGATGGCTGTTATTTCCCAGCAGCTTGTGAAGAAAAAAACAGGCGGCCGTGTGCTGGCAAGTGAGGTTATGGTTGTAACCGATGGTATCCGAAACATGATCCGCGGCGGAAACACCCCTCAGATTGCCAACGCCATTGCCACAAGTGCGGCGATCGGCGGACAGACCATGGACCAGTCGCTGGTAAGCCTGGTACGTTCCAGACAGATCGACAAGTCTGTAGCTGTGGAGTATAGTCATGACCAGGCTTATGTGAAAAAGAATGCATAAAGGACTTTAGATGCATATATATTTTCCATTGTTTCGGAAAGTGAAAATCTGAATTTGAAAAAAGCACTTCACTGCATATTGATCAGCTGTGAAGTGACTTAAAGGCTGCGTGGCATAAAAACTGCGCAAGAAAGGTGGACAACAATTGGCAACCTACAAATACACAGCCATCTCCAAAGACGGAGTAAAGGTCTCTGGCGTGGTAGAGGGCTTCAATGAGTTTGACGCGGTTGACCGCATCAAGCAGGACTGCGATATTGTTCTGAAGCTTACAGAGGTGGAAGAGAAGAAGCCCGGGCTTCTCAGCATGGAAATCGGTGGCAACCGCCTGAACGCCAAAGCTTTTTCCCTGATGTGCGCCCAGTTTTCCATTATCCTCCAGTCCGGAATTCCCATTGGCCGTACCGTCCGGCTGATCGGAGACAAAATGACAGACAAAAAGCTGAAAGGTATTTTGAAAAAAGTGGCAGAGGATGTTGAGGCAGGACGAAGTGTGGCAACCAGCTTCCAGGAGCGTGGCGGCAAGCTGCTTCCGGCAGTTTTCATCGAGACCATCCGCGCCGGAGAGGAATCCGGTAACCTGTCCAAAGCTTTTGAGACCATGTACCAGCATTATGACAAGCAGGTAAAAATGCGTGCAAAAGTGCGAAATGCCCTGATTTATCCGGTTTTCGTCCTTGCACTTGCAGTAGTGGTAGTAATCGTTCTGATGGTGAAGGTTGTACCTACCTTTATGGACATTTTTGCATCCTATGATGCAGAACTGCCGCTGATCACACAGTCCCTGATCCTGATATCCAACTTTTTCCGGAAATATATTTTCCTGATCATAGTTGTGTTCGCTGCCATCGCCCTTATCTTCAAGCTTTACGCCAATACGGAAAAGGGCAGGATGAATGTGGCGAAGCTTGCACTGAAAATCCCGGTGCTTGGAAATGTGTCCCTTCTCAGTGCGGCCAGTGAGTTTGCCGCAAACCTGACCACATTGATCGGAGCTGGTCTGCAGCTTACAAGAGCGGTCAGCATTACTGCGAGGGTTATCAACAACTATTACATCAGCCAGTGCGTGGGGAAAATGACCTCCCGTCTGGAAGAGGGCCACACCCTTGGCGAGTGTATGCGGGAGGCTGACTGTCTGCCGGATATTCTGGTGGATATGACTGCTGTTGGAGAGGAAACTGGTGAGTTGGAGAGTACTCTGCACACAGTTTCCGGCTATTACGAATCTGAACTGGATATGGCAGTACAGGACGTTCTGAAAAAACTGGAGCCCACTTTGCTGATCGGTATGGCAGTTATTGCCGGATATATTGTTCTGGCAGTTTATATTGCAATGTTCCAGATGTACAGCGTTATGTAATTCCGGGAAAAGAAGGCTGCCCTTCCTGCTGTTTGTGGAAAAAGTGCCGAAAAAAAGATGCTTACGAAATAAAACTACAAAAAATTTGGAAAAACAGGTAAAATTTTAAAATGTCGATATATGAAGATACCTTTTTTATGATATACTGTTGTGTATTAGCAGGTGTTTTTGGTGCGGTGCTTGGATCTTTTCTGAACTGCGCCGCATGGCGGATCGCACATGGAGAATCCTTTTTGAAGGGAAGAAGCCACTGTACAAGCTGCGGACATGTTCTGGGCTTTCTGGATCTGATCCCGGTTTTTTCCTGGATATTTCTGGGCGGAAAGTGCCGTTACTGTAAAACAAAAATCAGCCCAAGATACATGCTCACGGAGCTGTTTTTTGCACTGGTGAGCGTGCTTACTCTTCTTCGGTTTGATCTTTCCTTGGAGTTTGTGCGAAATATGGTGCTGGCCTGCTGTCTGTTTTGTCTTTCCCTGGTGGATTTGGAAATTTTTGAAATTCCAAACGGATGCGTACTGATCCCTGTAATTGCCTGGTTCGTGGCGATTCCTTTTACGGAAATGAGCGGAATGGACGTTTTATACCATGTGGCTTCAGGAGTGGGCTACGGAGTGGTTATGCTTGCTCTTGTCCTGCTTTTTGATAAAATTCTTGGAAAAGAGACCATGGGAGGCGGCGATCTGAAACTTTTTGTGGTGATGGGCTTGTACCTGGGAGTGGCAGCATCCCTGTTTGCCCTGTTTTTTTCCTGTATTCTCGGCCTTATTATGGGAGCTATCCAGAAACGGGGAAAAGAGAACAAAGGACCGCAGATTCCCTTCGGACCTGCCATTGCACTGGCGTTTTATGCCATGCTGCTGTATGGGGACGGGCTGGTAAACTGGTATATGGGGCTGCTGTAAAGGGTAGCTGTAGAAGTACTTTTTCAAATACACAGCAGAACGAACCGGGACATATTCCGGGAAACTATGTAAGCGGCACAGACACGCTCTGGGAGCTGTGCGGTCCGGATTGAAACAAGAAAAGACATAGAAAGAGGATATATATGGCAAAATCATGTCTTGGAATTGATATAGGCAAGGATCAGATGAAGCTGGTTCTGATGAAAGGTGAGAATATTGTGAAGACCGCTTCGGTACAGATGCCGGAAGGGCTTCTCAAGGATGGCAGAATTGTTTCTGTGGAGACCACAGGAGAATTGATCCGAAAAACCATGAAAGAGAACAAGATCCGCTGTAAAGAAGCGGCTGTTGTGGTGTCTTCAGGAATCTGCTTCCTTCGTAATGTGACGATGCCTGAAATGACTGCGGAGCAGCTGGTGTACAACCTGCCTTATGAATTCCGTGATTATATTAC
>SKEF01002203.1_pt1 | contig 15342 bp, 9 predicted proteins | sample 4826691 | NCBI WGS metagenome assembly SKEF01 (sample SAMN11008816, study PRJNA524170) | human gut metagenome | biome: Human fecal sample; material: Feces; isolation source: fecal sample from pouch patient p23, p27 | host: Homo sapiens | place: Israel: Tel-Aviv | collected 2016-08-24
CAATCGGCACGGAACCTCCCCGCTCGCTTTTCCCGATCGGTCGGCCGGAAATCAGCCCGTGTTCTGCAGGCCGGCAGCAACACCTGAAACGGTGCAGAGGATCAGATAGATGAATCCGGCCTGCTGGCTTTGCGAGAGCTCTTCCTTGTCCACCTTCTTGCGCAGCGACTTGAGCGCCAGCACCTGAGTGACGGACAGTGCGTCCACGTATGGGGAGCGGATGCGGATGGCCTGGCCGAGCACGTGACGGTGCTGCAGCGGCCACTTGTCGCCCACGATGGCCAGAACCCACTTGCGGGTGAGCTCCATCTCCTCGAGTACCTTCTTGTTGAGGTCCTCGCGGTCGCCGAGGGCGAGGTACATCTTGGCGATGCGCTCGTCCGTCTTGGCGATGGACATCTCGATGTTGTCGATGAAGGTGGAGAACAGCGGCCATTCCTCATACGCCTTGCGCATGGTCTCCAGATCGCCGAACTTCTCGCATGCGGTGCCGAGACCGTACCAGGCGGCCAGGTTGATGCGGGCCTGAGCCCAGGAGAAGATCCACGGAATCGTACGCAGGTCGTCGAGCGACTTGGCGCCGAGGCCACGCTTGGCCGGGCGGGAGCCGATCGGCAGCAGGCCGATTTCGGTCAGCGGCGTGACGATCGAGAACCACGGGGCGAAGCCATCGGTGTTCAACAGGTCGAGGAAGCGGTTGTGCGCGGCCTCGTCGAGCTGAGCGGCCATATCGGCGTACTTCTCGGTCATCTCGGTGTTGCGCTTCTCCACGCTCGGCGCGGACTGCAGCAAGGTCGCCGCAGCCACGGACTCGACGTGGCGGATGGCCAGCACCGGGTTGCCGTAGCGGGCGAAGATGACCTCGCCCTGCTCGGTGAGCTTGAAGCGGCACTTGACGGAACCGACCGGCTGGGCGAGCACCGCACGGTTGGCGGGGCCGCCGCCACGACCTACGGCGCCGCCGCGGCCATGGAACAGGGTCAGATCGATGTCGTGCGACTCAGCCCACTTGGCGATGCGCTCCTGAGCGGAGTGCAGGGCCAGCGTGGCGGAGGTCGGGCCGGCGTCCTTCGAGGAGTCGGAGTAACCGAGCATGACCTCGAGCTTGTTGCCGGTGGCCTTCAGACGAGCCTGAACCTCGGGGATCTTGATCATTTCCTCGAGCACGTCCACCGAGTTCTGCAGATCCTCAAGCTGCTCGAACAGCGGGATCACGTCGATGGTGGGCACGTCCTCCGGGTGGGAGAAGGCCAAGCGGTTGAGCTCGTAGACATCCTTGATGTTCTGGGCGCTCTTGGTGAAGGAGATGATGTAGCGGCGGGCGGCCTTGAGGCCGTTGCGCTTCTGGATGGCACCGAGGGCGCGGAAGGTGTCGAGCACCTCGTGCGTCATCGGCTGCAGTTCGCCGCGCTCGCCGTGCAGGCCATGCTCGCGGATATCCGCAAGGGCGCGGGCGTGCACCACGGAGTGCTGACGGAACTCCATCTCCACCATGTGGAAGCCGAAGGTCTCGGTCTGCCAGATCAGATCCTGCAGCGGGCCGTAAGCGGAACGCTTGGCACCGGCGGCGGCCAGCGAACGCTGGACCACCTTGAGGTCGGCGAGGAAGTCGTCGCAGGAGTGGTACATGAGGTCGGCGTCGCGCTCGATGGTGTAGTGCAGACGGTCGGCCATCACCAGCATGACCGCGCGGTGCATCTCCTTGGTGGAGATCAGGGCGGCCTTGTCGGTCAGACGCTCGCTCATTTCCTTCTGGTGGCTCCAGAGGTTCTTGAGCTCGGCGCTCGGCGGCGTGGTCTCGGCTTCCATCGTGAGGTTGCGGCCGACGGTGCGGGTGGCTTGCTCAAGGGCGGCGATCACGTGATCGGAGAACTTGCGGGCCACGGCGCGGCTCACCTTGGCGGTGACGTTCGGGTTACCGTCGCGGTCGGAGCCGATCCAGCTGCCCGGGTGGAAGAACGCGGGGCAAGCGGGCTCGACGAGACCGGCCTTATCGCCCAGGACCCAGTCGTCGAAGCGACGGTAAACCTTGGGGATGGTGTTGAACAGCGTGTTGTCGAAGATGTCGAGAATTGTGTCCGCTTCCTCAACCGGGGTCGGCTTCTTCAGCGCGATCGGAGAAGTGCGGAACAGGGCGTCGATCTCGTTGTAGAGACGGCGCAGGCATTCCTTCTTATCCGAGCCGCCGAGGCGCTTGTACTCCTCAAGCAATTCGGAAACGCGGCGAATCTTGCCTTCCACGGCCTTACGACGGGCCTCAGTGGGGTGCGCCGTGAAGACGGGGTGGAATTCGAGCTGGTTGAGCAGTTCCTTGGCCTTGGCCGGGCCAGTCTCATTGATGAGCTGGTGGTAAGCGACGGTGAGCTCGTTGATCGGGTCGACCGCCTGGTCAACGGGCACGTTGTTCTCGCGCTCGTGGAGCACGGAAACGCGGTAGTTCTCCTCGGACAGGTTTGCCAGATGGAAATACGTGGCGAACGCGCGGGCCAGCAGCTGGGCGTCGTGCAACGTCATGTTGTCGATGACGTTCACGGCCTCCTTCAGGCCATCCTGGTCGGGGTTCGGATCCTTCAGCTCGGCGAAATGCTCGGCGCTGGCCTCCACCGCGTAATGACGCACGGTGTCGAACGTAGACAGCAGTTCGGGGTTGTATTCGCCCAGTACGTTACGCAGGATCTCAAGACACAGATCCATGTCGTACTTCAGGCTTTCGGGAAGATCATGCTCCTCCGGGCCCTTTCGGCCGGTCCCGGTAGTGACGATGGCGGCGTCAGCGGGAGTGATCTGTTCTTCAGGTGTTGCCATATAACCTCCTTTGCCGAATAACAGGTTGCTCGGTCTACTGGTCGTCTGCGGCTCCTCCGCAGTTGTTGAGACCAGTCGTTGCGAGCCCACAGCCCATATTCAACGTGGTTGTTGTGTGGGCAATAGTGTATCCCCGCGAAATCGCTATTTACGTTACGAAGTCCATATAGTGCGCCAAGTTGTCCACCTATAGAGACCGAATATCGGACAGCATATGAGACACTGTCCGATTCGCGGAAGATTTGAGTACCTTACGATTGCTGGCGGGGAAGGCAGGGAGTAGTAATGAAGGATGTGAGCGAACAGAAGAAAAAAAGTGCGCCCGAAGCGAAAGGCGCAACGGCTGTACGTAAATTCCACACCCACTCCATTCCGCTGGACATGGAAGATATTGCGCGCGATTGGGAAAAACCGGTGGTGGACGCCGGTATCGCCGCCAAAGCCAGCGTGATTGTACGAGTCGGCATGTTGGACCTGGGAGCCGGCACCGGCTCCTTCCGCGTGCGTGAAATGATGCACCGCATCGCCTACCCGCTGGGCGTGCACGTACGCGCCGACGTGAACCTGACGGATATCGAGGCCACCTGCACGGATGGTCGTAACCGCATCACCGAAGTCGTGGATTTGCCGAGTACCGGCGTGAACACCGAACGTATCTGGCTGCTGGAACATTTCGCCGACTGGTTCTCCGTGAATCTCGGCAAGGGGTCGATGTATCACGTCGATTCGCAACTGTCCGATGGCGTGGTCAAGCATTTGGACGAACGTGACGCTTCGCAGTATTCGGCCGATCTGGCCAAGCGCCTGCGCGAACGTGCCAAGGTCGAGGCTGAGGCGGCCAACGGCAGCGTGGACGAGGCGCTGGATCTTGCGTCGAAAACCAAGGTACTCGTGACCTCCGTGGCCAAGTCCTTGGACGATGACAATGAAGAAGCCCACCGACTTTTGGCGGACAGCGCGGAAGTCACTCCGGTCGAAGACAAAGCGGCCGAAGAGAAGGCCTACGACGATGCCGAAGTGTTTACCGGTGACTCCAATGAGTCGGTTGAATCGGCGAACGCGGCGAATGCCGAGGCGGGCGCTGAGGGCGCGGCGGCGAACGGCGCAACCGCCGAAAGCCCTGCTGCAAGCAGTACGAAGCGCAAGAATCGCGTGCCCAAGGAATACGCCGAACACTTCAACGAGCGCTCCGACGAAGAGAAGGCCAAGGGCGGTATCACCGTGCGGCAGGCGCACGAGCGACTCGATCTGATTGAGCGCCGCAAGCCGCTGTACAAGCCGTGGTTCTCCGGTCTGGCCTCCGCCCTAGCCTGCGCGGCCTTCGTGTTCCTGCTCGGCGGCGGCCCATACGACATGATCGGTGCGTTCGTGGGCGCGGGCCTTGGCCAGTGGATGCGTCGCCGGCTGTTTGCATACCATCTGAACCAGTTCTTCGTCACCTTTGTGTGCGTGGCCGCGGCGGCGCTCGCCTGCACCGGCACCCTGCGACTCATCGGCATTTTCGACCCAGTCGCGCTCTCGCACGATACGGCCTACATTGGCGCCATGCTGTTCGTGATCCCCGGTTTCCCGCTCATCACCGGCGGACTCGACATGGCGAAAATCGACTTCCCCTCGGGCATCCAGCGCGTGGCGTACGTGCTGTGCATCATCCTGATGGCCACGCTGGCAGGCTGGGCCGTGGCCGTGATGGTGCACCTGCACCCGGAAGGCTTTGAACCGCTGGGGCTTGACCCGTGGGTCAACGGATTGCTGCGGTTCGTGGCGGCGTTCGTCGGCGTGTGGGGCTTCTCCGTGCTGTTCAATTCGCCGCAGCGCATGTGCCTGGCCGCCGCCCTGATCGGTGCGATCACGGACACGCTGCGCTTGGAATTGCAGGACTTCAACGTGGCACCCGAGATGGCTACCTTCATCGGCGCGTTCCTGGCGGGCATTCTGGCATCGGCGTGGCGTTCATCCGTGCGACGTGGCTGGCTACCGCCGCACCTCGGCTACCCGCGCATCTGCCTGACCGTGCCGTCGATCGTGATCATGGTGCCCGGTCTGTATATGTACCGTGCCATGTGGTACCTCGGCAGCTTCCAGACCATGAATGCGCTGGACTGGGCGTTCCGTGCGTTCATGGTGATTATCTGTCTGCCGATCGGTTTGGCGATGGCCCGCGTGGTGACCGACAAGTCCTGGCGCTACGACATCTGACCGTCATCTTGGCTCCCCTCAGGTGAGGGGAGCTCGGATAAAACAGCGTCTCAGTATGGAAACGGTGGAAGGTGCTTGAGCCCTTGTATTCACTACCATCAGGCGAAGTGCGTTGCGGCCGTATTCACGGCTGTGACGGTCTGTATGACGCCGCTCCGGCGTCAATCGCATATCAGCACATAGTTCTGCCATGGCGGTAGCCGCTTGGCGTCATGATTGGGGAGGGTCGCAGTTGGCCAACGATTTCTGGATTCTGCTGGCCATGGTCATCTATTTTGCGGCCATGCTGTCCATCGGATTCATCTACTCCAAACGCTCCAACTCCTCCTCCAAGGAATACTTTGCGGGCGGGCGCGGCGTGGGGCCGTGGCTCACGGCCCTGAGCGCCGAAGCCTCCGACATGAGCGGCTGGCTGCTGATGGGCCTGCCGGGCCTGGCCTACTTCACCGGCGCGGCCGACCCGATGTGGACCGCCATCGGCCTGGCGCTCGGCACCTATCTCAACTGGAAGCTTGTGGCCCGGCGACTGCGCCGCTACTCGGTAGTGGCCGGCGATGCCATCACCATTCCTGACTTCTTCGCCAAGCGTTTCCATGACAAGAAGGGCGTGGTCTCCACCATCGCGGCCGTGATCATCCTGGTGTTCTTCAGCGTGTACGTGGGCAGCTGCTTCGTGACCGTGGGCAAGCTGTTCGCCACGTTGTTCGGTTTCGACTACCACGTCATGATGATCATCGGCGCGGTGGTCGTGTTCGTCTACACCGTGGTGGGCGGCTACTTGTCCGTGGTGATGACCGACTTCATTCAAGGCATGCTCATGTTCTTCGCGCTCGCGGTGGTGTTCATCGGCACCGTGGCCAGCGCGGGCGGCATCGACAACACCGTGGAATTCCTGCGTGCCATCCCCGGCTACCTGTCCGGCACGCAGGTGGCCGCGCCCAAGCTGGACCCGGCCACCGGCCAGCAGCTCGTCGAGGCGGGCAAAGCCGTGTTCGGCGCGCCCTCCGACTACGGCATCATCACCATCATCTCCATGCTGGCGTGGGGCCTGGGTTACTTCGGTATGCCGCAGGTGCTGGTGCGCTTCCTGTCCATCCGCAGCGTGGAAGAAGTGCGCAAGTCCCGAATCATCGCCACCTCCTGGTGCGTGATTTCGCTGGGTTGCGCAGTGTGCATCGGCTTGGTGGGGCGTGCGATGATGCCCACCGAACTGCTGACCTCCACCGATGCGGAAACCATCTTCATCGTGCTGGCGCAGACCCTGCTGCCGAGCTTCATGTGCGGCGTGGTGGTCTCCGGCATTTTCGCGGCCTCGATGAGCTCCAGCTCCTCGTATCTGATCATCGGCGCTTCGGCCATGGGCGAGAACATCTTCCGCGGGCTGCTGCACCGCAAGGCCACCGACAAGCAGGTCATGATTGTGGCCAGGGTCACGCTGGTGGTCATGTTCCTGTTCGGCATTCTGGTGGCATACGACCAGAACTCGTCGATCTTCCAGGTGGTGTCTTACGCGTGGGCCGGGCTTGGTGCCTCATTCGGCCCGTTGATGCTGTGCTCGCTATACTGGCGTCGCGCCAACAAGGCCGGCGCCGTGGCCGGCATGCTGTCCGGCACGGCGGCCGTGCTGATCTGGCACAACCTCGTCAAGCCCTTGGGCGGCGTATTCGCCATCTATGAGCTGCTGCCGGCGTTCATCATTTCGCTGCTGTTCATCGTGGTGGTTTCGTTGCTGACCGCCAAGCCGAACAAGCGCATGCTCTACGAATTCGACCACTACATGGACGATCCGCTGCCCGGCACCCTGCCGTCCGGCACCGTGCTCGTCGACGAGCCCATGGAAGCCATGGAGTCCGAGGTCCGCAGCGGCAAATGACACGTGCCTGCTGTGCGGTCGGCTCGTATGGCAGAGGAGTGGCTTTTTTGTGGTTCGGCAGGAACCATTGAGGCCAAAACGGACTTCGAGGGGCTGATTTGACGTTCTGGAGAGATCTACTTCCGTTTCAAGGGGCTGATGCCTGAGTAGACGCGGCTCCAAAACGGCGGAATGGCGTTGACGTAAGGGCATTGATACACGTGGTCTACCGGATGATCAGCCCCTTGAAACGGAAGTAGACCTCCGGCGGAGGCCAAATCAGCCCCTTGAAATGGGTTTTGAATACCGTAGCGCGGTGCGGACGGTGCGGACTGACTCTACCGGGCTTATTATTCCTGCGTCGTCGGAATAATTGGCAGCAGAGGCTCGAATTTCAGCCGTTTGTACAGTGGAATACGGCGTAGCTTTCGGACATCGCTAATTTGCTGGGTAGTTTGCCGCATCGTGAGCTGGACCGTTTTGCCCGTAACCTCCTGTATCCTTTCGGCAACTCTTCGGGCAAGGGCCTCTTCTCCCGCTTCGTCGCCAATATCTAATTTGGTGACTTGAATGTACTTCCAGCCAGCATCTTCGATCATCTGGCGGCGTCTCGCGTCATTCAGCCATTGCCCGGCATGATGAGAGCCTTCGTATTCGATACATATCTTGAATTCAGGGTATGCAAGATCGAGATATATGGGTCTGGTGTTGTTTCCTACGAATATTGGATAATTCACCTGCGGGCAATTCAGACCGTATTTCAAGAGAACCAAACGAGTTCGTGTTTCCATGGAGGAATCTGTGCCCGCGCGCGCCAAAAGTAGGGCGCGACGGCATTTGTTATACCCGCGGAACAAATACGAATTGGTGCCATTCTCTTTGTCGGCTCGCACCTGGGCCTCGGCCTCATCGAGATACAGAGAAAGGGCGTCGATGGTTGTTCTGCAGAGCCTTCGATCTCGTCGCATCATGGAATCAGCGAGAACGATGAGTTCTTCAAGTTCGAGATACGTGGAGAACATGGCCCATGTGCAAGCTGGTGAAGTGCATGTGAATTGTCCCTCGATTATGACCGTGTCTAGTGGAAAAGGCCATACAACCACTTTGACCCCCACAATGTGCCGTTTGTCATTGGCGTGTGGAACCGCAACAATGGTTGTAGTTGCAAGGCCTCTGTGTTTGCTTGATATGCGGGGTACTTCAATTGACAAAAGCTCCAACGCTGTTGTCAGGGCATAGGGTGGGCGCCATGCGCTTCGTCGTTGAACATCTGCGCACGTCTGCATTCGTTGGTACTTCTGCATTGTCAGCTCGGTCAATGCCGTTGAGCTACCCATGATGATCACCCCTTCGTGATGTTCGCTTTGTCCTCGCAGTGTAGAGTCCGGCTACCGGCCCTGTCTACCGCCCCAATTTTTCGGTGGATAAATGTGGATAAGTCGGTGGATAAACTATGGGTGTTCATCGCAGTTGCAGGCCATCCCGCAATTACATGGAACGTAGGGGTTTGCAGGCAGCCAGCGGGAATCGCCGTCGACGGCGCGATTCAACTTGGACGAATCTCCATGGCGTTCATGCAAAGGTGGCATGATGGCCGGTATGAGTAGCTTGGTGCGTATTGTCAATGCCGGTGTTCCGGGGTCTCAGGACCGCGTGGATGTGGTGCTTCGCGATGGGGGTGTTGCGTCTGTCGGCCCTGCTGGAACGGTCTCGGCTTCGGACAGCACGATGCAGACTAAGGCGCATACGACATCGTTGGAATACGCGACGAATGCCATTGCTTCTGGCGGCGTCTCAATCCCAACGTCGGCCGCCGCACCCGTCGACGAAACCACCATCGACGCCGACGGCCTGTGGGTTATTCCCGGCCTGTGGGACTGCCACACGCACTTCACGCAATGGGCTAAGACGCTGGGCCGACTGGACCTCATCAATGCCCGTTCCGCCGCCGAAGCGATGGACATGTTGCGCCGTCATCTGGATGAGCGCCGCGCCGCCGGCACGCTTGACCCAGATGCCTTCGTGGTGGGCATGCGATTCCGTCACTCGCTGTGGGCCGACGACGAGCAGCCCACACTGGCCGCAATTGACGCCGTGACCGGCGAACAGCCGGTGGCCCTCTCCAGCGCGGACATGCACTGCGGATGGGTGAATTCCGCCGCGGCCCGCAGGCTTGGCGTACATGTGGACGAATCCGGTCTGGTCGGTGAACTCGAATGGTTCAACGCCTACACCGCCTTCGACAAGGCGCCGGGCGCTGCTGAAGAGACTGACCGTCTGCTGCGCGAGGCCGAACAGGACGCCGCAAGCAAGGGCGTGGTGGGCATCCGCGATTATGAAATGGCCGAAAACATCGATACATGGATCAATCGTTTCGCGGCTGGCATTAACGGTTTGCGCGTGGACGCCGGTGTATACCCCGAGCGGTTGCGAGCCGCCATTGACGCGGGTTGGCATACCGGCAAGGAATTGCCGGGCAGCGCCGGGCTTGGCCATGTGGGCGCCATGAAGCTCATCTCGGACGGATCGCTCAACACCCGCTCCGCCTACTGCTCCACGCCGTATTCGGGCATCGAGCCGCTGACGTATGGCACGCTGAGCTACACGCCGCAGCAAATCGAAGACTATATGCGCCTAGCCACCGAGCATGGCTTCGACATTGCCTGCCACGCCATTGGCGACGAAGCGAACACCATTGCGCTCAACGCAGTCGCCGCCACGCACGCACATGGATCGATCGAGCATGCGCAGATGCTCAAACCCGTCGATATCCCGCGTTTCGCCGAGCTGGGGCTCACGGCCAGCATCCAGCCGCAGCACGCCATGGATGACCGCGACGTCATCACCCGTTTCTGGGCCAACCCGGCCGGCATCCCTTATCCGTTCAGGGCCCTCCACGACGCCGGTACCACGCTGCGCATGGGCTCGGATGCGCCCGTGGCCCCGCTGGACCCGTGGCTGGCCATTTCCGCCGCCGTGCTCGGCACCGAAAGCTCTGACCGCGAGCCGTTCCAGCCCGAGCAGTGCCTCGATGTGCATACCTCGCTGGCAGCCTCGACCGCCACTGGCCGTGACCGCCTTGCATCCGGCGACCCGGCCGATGTGGTGTTGCTGGACGCCGACCCATACGCCGCCGATACTCCGGAAGCCATGCGCGCTATGCCGCAACACGTCGTAATGACATTGCTGTGCGGGGAGCGTACGTATTGATGCAAGCCATCGGCATGAAGTGAACAGAGGTCCGTCTTGATAGCCGCGTTGCACGGAAAAACAAGAAATCCGCCCCTCGAAGTGAAGATAGGACACAGCAGACGCCGCAATACAAAAACGCCGTGTCAGTTGCCCAGTTGGGGCTGACACGGCGTCTTGCTACGAGCGGCGGGAAAATCAGTACTTCATGCCCATGGCCTCGCGCACCTGGTCGAGGGTCTCCTCGGCGATGGCGTTGGCGCGCTTGTTGCCGTCGTGCAGGATGTCACGAATGGAATCCATGTCCTTGGCCAGCTCGGCGCGGCGCTCGCGGTGCGGGGCCAGGAACTCGTTGACTGATTCGATGACGTATGCCTTGAGCGCGCCGGCGCCGGAATCACCGATCTCCTCGGCGATGTCCTTCGGGTCGCGGCCGGTCACCAGGCCGGCGGTGGTCAGCAGGGCGGAGACCTGCGGGCGGGCAACCGGGTCGAAGGTGATGCGGCGCTCGGAATCGGTCGGGCTCTTCTTGATGAGCTTGGCGGTTTCCTCGGCGGTGGCGCCCAGCATGATGGAGTTGCCGTACGACTTGCTCATCTTGCGGCCGTCGAGACCCGGAATCTCCGGTGCCTCAGACAGAATGGCGGCCGGCTCCGGGAACACCGGGTTCTTCTTGGCGTAACGCTCGTTGAAACGGCGGGCGATGGTGCGCGTGATTTCCACGTGCGGCAGGTTGTCCTTGCCGATCGGCACGACATTGGCCTTGCAGAAGAGGATGTCGCACGCCTGATGCACCGGGTAGGTGAGCAGCAGACCGGTCAGCGCGTGGCCGGACGCCTCCATCTCGGACTTCACGGTCGGGTTGCGGTGCAGCTCGGCCTCGGTGACCAAGGACAGGAACGGCAGCAGTAGCTGGTTCTCGGCCGGCACGGCGGAGTGGGTGAACATCATGGTCTTGTTCGGATCGATGCCGGCGGCCATGTAGTCGAGCACCAGGTTCAGCACGTTGTCTTGGATGTGCTCGGTGGTGTCGCGGTCGGTGATCACCTGGTAGTCGGCGATGATGATGTTCGTGTTGACGCCGCGCTCCTGCATGGCGACACGCTCACGGATCGAGCCGAAGTAGTGGCCGAGGTGCAGCCGGCCGGTCGGGCGGTCGCCGGTCAACATGGTGAAGGACGACGGCTTGGCCTCCAGCTTGGCGAGCGTTTCGTCCGAACGCTTTTTGGCCGCGAGGAAGCTCGCGCTCATCTCATTGCCTGCCGCTGTCAGTTGCTGCTCGTCGGTCATGCGAAAATCCTTTGAATATGCCCTAAATAAACGCTTTTTATGGTAAAAGTGTGAGCCGACAACGAACAAGCCACTATTAGTGGTACTCTCTATTGTTGATGAATCGAACAGCACAGTAATCGCAGGGGGTCAGATGGGCCGCGGACGTCAAAAAGCAAAACAGCAGAAAATTGCCCGAAAGCTCAAGTACCTGACCACCGATACCGACTACGATGAGCTGGCAAAAGAGCTGAGCGAGCAGGAGCCGGGAATGGGCTCTCCTGACCCGTTCGCCGACATCGATGACCAGTATGCGGACAAGGATGTGGATTCCGCTGCTGATGACCACGCTTCCGGTGCCGCCGAGGCAGCTCCCGCTACGCAGGAGGATGACCTCGACGAGTACGCCAAGTGGGCTGCCGAAGCCGCCGCAAAGGCGACCAGCGGCGAGTTCCCGGCCTCCGCGCCTGCCGCACCGAAGCCGGCCCCGCGCAAGCCGATTCCGATGCCCATGCCTTCCGCGCTCAAGCCCAAGAAGAGCTGAACGCCGGTCTTCTCGTAATAATCCCCTTGTGCTTGGTTGAGCACAAGGGGATTTGTGGTTATGGCTGATGGTGCCGCCGCTGGTGGCTTACTTACGCTTCGCGCCTCACAGCGGCAGCAGGTCGCTCAGGTCGTCGCGCTCGCCGACCGCGCTGATGTGGCCGGCGTCCTTTTCCTCTGCCCATGTGGTGATGCCGCAGGCCAGCCGCAGCCAGACTTCCGGGTCCAGCTCGATGACGTCCGGCGGGGTCAGGTTATGCGGGTCCGATTCCGGGCCGTCCAAGATTTTGACCGCCCCCCACGGCGCGACACGCACCTCCACGCCAGGGCCGGGTGCGCGCCGCTCCAGCAGAAACAGCGAGTAGCGCACGGCCATCGCCCACACCGGGCGTGGCAAGACAGGGGAGACGGTCAGACGATGTGGTGTGTTGTCCGCCAGCTCCCGGGCCGCGGCACGCCATTGCACCAGCGCGTCATGCCCGCGTTTCAGGTCTTTTTCAAGAATTACTGCCATGTATCCCATCATGGCACCGGAGCCGGAAGATCTTCCATAATGCAAACGATGGCATACGGTGTGATGCGGAATATCGGGGCATGTGCTACGCTCTAAATGAGAACGTATGCAAGAACGCTCCGCCATCGTCGTTACGGAGAGTTCATGCTTACGTTTGTGCGACGATACCTATCGCGCGGCATAATAAACACGGGCACTTATCCCGGAAGGAAAGTCAGAATGACCGAAATCACCGCACCGAAGTCTCCTGTCACGGCGGAACAATTCGCCGACGAGATTCGTGAACAACTGAAATACACTCAGAACGTCACCACCGAGCAGGCTACCCCTGCTGACGTGTATGTCGCCGCATCCAAGGCCGTGCGCAACCACCTTGCCGACTCCTGGTTCAAGACCCAGGCCGACACCGTGAACGGCAACACCAAGGCCGTCGGCTACCTGTCCGCAGAATTCCTGATGGGTAAGCAGCTGCGCAACGCGCTGCTCAACGCCGGTCTGACCGAGCAGTTCGACAAGGCCGTGGAAGCCCTCGGCTTCAAGGTCCAGGACGTCGTCGACGCCGAATACGAGCCGGGCCTCGGCAACGGCGGCCTCGGCCGTCTGGCCGCCTGCTTCATCGACTCCCTCGCCTCGCTGGGCGTGCCGGCCTTCGGCTACGGCATCCAGTACAAGTACGGCATCTTCAAGCAGGAGTTCGACAAGGACGGCAAGCAGGTCGAAACCCCGGACTACTGGCTGGCCAACGAAGAGCCGTGGGGCCACATCGACTACAACCGCGACCAGAAGGTTTCCTTCGGCGGCAAGGTCGTCGAGAACGCCGACGGCACCAAGACCTGGCAGCCCGCATGGTCCGTGCGCGCCGTGCCGGTGGACTACCTGGTCCCCGGCTACAAGTCCGGCCGCGTGAACACCCTGCGCCTGTGGAGCGCCAAGAGCTACGACGAGTTCGATCTGCTCGCCTTCAACCGCTCCGAGTACATGGAAGCCGTGACCCCGCAGGTCAAGGCCGAGAACATCTCCAAGATTCTCTACCCGGAAGACTCCACCAAGGTCGGCAAGGAACTGCGCCTTGAGCAGCAGTACTTCTTCGTCTCCGCCTCCCTGCACGACGCCATCCGCGTCTTCTACCCGGGCCAGGACAAGCCGGATCTGACGACTTTCCCGAACAAGATCGTCTTCCAGCTCAACGACACCCACCCGGTGATCGGCATCCCCGAGCTCATGCGCATCCTCATCGATGAGTACGGCTACGACTGGGATACCGCGTGGTCCATCACCACCAAGACCTTCAACTACACCTGCCACACCCTGCTGCCGGAGGCCCTTGAGGTCTGGCCGGCCAGCCTGATCGGCGAGCTGCTGCCGCGTCACCTTGAGATCATCGAGAAGATCAACGCGCAGTTCGAGGACGAGCTCAAGTCCAAGGGCGTCGACAAGAACACCATCAAGGACATGGCCATCTACACTGGCGACGCCGTGCGCATGGCCTACTTGGCCACCTACGGCGGCTCCCACGTCAACGGCGTGGCCGAGCTGCACTCCCAGCTCCTGAAGGACGTCACCCTCAAGAACTTCTCCGACGTCTACCCGGACAAGTTCACCAACGTGACCAACGGCGTGACTCCGCGTCGCTTCGTCAAGCTCGCCAACCCGCGCCTGTCCGACCTCATCACCGAGGGCCTCGGCACCGACAAGTGGCTCTCCGACCTGGAGATGCTCAAGGGCCTCGAGCCGCTGGCCAAGGACGATGAATTCGTCAAGAAGTTCGCCGCCGTCAAGAAGGCCAACAAGGTCGACTTCGCCGCCTACGCCAAGCGCGAGTACGGCTTCGAGCTCGACCCGAACACCATGTTCAACACCATGGTTAAGCGCCTGCACGAGTACAAGCGCCAGTCCCTGAAGATCCTGTCCGTCATCTCCACCTACGCCGACATCAAGTCCGGCAAGGTCAAGGCCGAGGACGTCACCCCGCGCACCGTGTTCTTCGGTGCCAAGGCCGCCCCGGGCTACTACCTGGCCAAGATGACCATCCAGCTCATCAACAACGTCTCCCGCGTGGTCAACAACGATCCGGACGTCAAGGGCAAGCTGGCCGTGTACTTCCCGTGGAACTACAATGTGCGCCTCGCCCAGCACCTGATTCCCGCCACCGACCTCGACGAGCAGATCTCGCAGGCCGGCAAGGAGGCCTCGGGTACCGGCAACATGAAGTTCGCCCTCAACGGCGCGATGACCGTCGGTACGCTCGATGGCGCGAACGTCGAGATCCGTGAGCGCGTCGGCGCCGAGAACTTCTTCCTGTTCGGCATGACCGTCGACGAGGTCGAGAAGAAGTACGCCGAGGGCTACAATCCCGCCTCCTACTACGAGGCCGACCCGCGCCTGAAGCACGCCATCGATATGGTGGCCGACGGCACCTTCTCCAACGGCGACCGCAACGCCTACTCCCCGCTCGTGGCCGACTGGCTGACCAAGGACTGGTTCATGACCTTGGCCGACTTCTCCGCCTACATGGACATCCAGTCCGAGATCGAGGCCCTCTACGCTGATGAGCTCGAATGGAACCGCAAGGCCCTGCTCAACGTGGCCAACTCCGGCTACTTCAGCTCCGACCGCTCCATGGAAGACTATTTGGAACGTATCTGGCACACTGCTCCTCTGGCCTGACGGCCGCCGGAGCGGCGCGCCAGCTACGTGCTGGTTTCTACCTCGCGGCTGTCGCCGCTCGGCGTCGCCTACGGGAAGCCCACCGGGCTTCCCGCTTAACGGCTCCGCGTATCTGGCACACTGCTCCTCTGGCCTGACGGCCGCCGGAGCATAAGAAGCCCCGCAACCGACATCCATTGAACCGCACCCCGATTGTTGGACTGGAGTAATTCATGTCCGATGATTTGGAGGTGCGGTTTTCTATGTCACGGAAACGCAGGGGTTCATACGATGTCGAGTATATGAGAATCGTCGTCGGGTTGAT
>SKEF01002227.1_pt1 | contig 15205 bp, 10 predicted proteins | sample 4826691 | NCBI WGS metagenome assembly SKEF01 (sample SAMN11008816, study PRJNA524170) | human gut metagenome | biome: Human fecal sample; material: Feces; isolation source: fecal sample from pouch patient p23, p27 | host: Homo sapiens | place: Israel: Tel-Aviv | collected 2016-08-24
CGCGGCCTTCGTTTGATGTGGGTGCCTTGGCTGCCACAGAAAAGGGCCGGTTGCAGCCGGCCCTTTAGACGATAGCGCCTGCGTTGCCCGCGCTTCCAAAGTTGACCGACTGAGGAGCGGGTTCCGCCGCACACCCTGATTTTACCCAGTGAGGCAGCTCTTTTGCAGCCGCTCCACTGTTTATTTACATCTGGCACCCTCAAACAATCAGACGACAGTCCGCACTCCTGCGAGCTGCCCCGTTCCTCTAGCTATCGCATCGCAGCGCCGACCGACACTACTCCCCTACTTCCCAAAGATTGCAGCGAACAATCCCTTGCGTTTGGGCTTCTCCTCTCGGTAGGAACCCTCGGCTGCGGCTGCCACCTGACGCGGCTGCTCGCCGTCTCCACGGCGCACAATCTGGTAGAGGAACGGCGATTTAACGTATTTGACCTCGACGGGCGTGGCGTGCACGGTGCTTTCACTGGACAGATGCAGGCTCGGATTGAGCGGCGCCACGATATGCGTTTCGCGCTTGTCGCTAAACACCACCGCGGCCGCACGACCCGTCTGGCCGTTTACGGCAATGCGCACCTGCTCGCCATCGCGGCCATCCGTCGCCGGACGATCGACAAAGTAGACCGGCACCATCACTAGGCCGTCCTTATGCTTGCGGGCCTTGCGCGCCCAGGTGCGGATGCTCTTTTTATTGAGCCCCAGTACGGCCTCGGCATCGTTGCCCGCAACGTCGAGCGCCAACTTATCAATGACCACCTGGTCCTTGGTAGACGCATCGACGGAGACAACGCGGAAGTCGCCTTCCTGCATGGCGGGATCGAACGGCCCAACCTTGGCAAAGTCCCAAGGCTCCAAAATGCCCATGAGGCGAACGTCCAGGTAGTTTGCCCTGGGGTATGCCCAGTCGAGCACCTCGTAGTACACCAGGGTTTCCTTGCTCAGGCCCTTGCCCGGGAAGGACGCCATCATGCGCAGGTCCGCCAGCGCCATGGGGAAATAGAAGAGCATCATGTCGTTTTGGATCGCATCTTCCACGTCGTGCCCGGCAAAGGATTCCGCATACTGGCGCACCAGCTGCAGTGCGTTGGCACGTGCCTGCTGCGGCGAGATTTCGCAGGGAATGCCCTGCTCCGGCACATACTCTGCACCCACGCCCATGGGCAGACGCTTGCTAAACGTACCGGGCTTGAGCAGGTCGGCAATGCCGATCTTGTTGCCGCAGGACGGGCACTCAAACACGCGCTGGGTCGACTCGCCCTCAAAGGACGCACCACAGAAGGGGCAAGGAATACTCACATGCGTGGCTTCTTGGAACTCCTGCGCCGTGCCGCGATCCTCCCACAGCAGATGTTCCAAGACCGACTGATTGCGCCAGTGCGAATTGAAGAAATACCAGTCCGGGTCCTCCGGGCGCTCGAGTTGCGACACATGCGTGAGTTTGAGCAGTCCATCCACTACCGTCAACGGCGTATGGCGAATACCCAAAGCGCTCTTGGGCTCTCCGGCGTCCGCCTGCCACGGAATGACCGCGCCGCAATAGGCGCACTCAAAGCTGCGCTTAGCTTGGTGCGAGTACATAGGGCCGCCGCAGTTTTGACATTTAATGGCAAACATCTCGTCCATGGAAACGTCCTCCTTTGCACAGGGGCTGTCGACATTAAGTATGTCGAGCAAACAGGCACATGCCCATACCCATGTGGCCCAAAATGGACCACCCAGGCAGACGAGAAGGCTCGCTCGTTAGCACCGGCAGACTATTGCTGCATTTTCTGAGCATCGGTGCACGACGCCCCCGCGCGAGCTACACTATCCCCTTAAACATGATTGTGAGGACGACCGCTATGCTATTTGTAAATCGGCTGGTACATACGCTTGTTCCCGGCAGCGAGGGCGAGCCGGTCGATACCTCCTGCCGCACCAACGCGGGCTTCGCCGCAAGCCTCATCTGCATTGGCCTCAACATCACCCTGTGCCTAGCCAAGGGCATCGCGGGCCTGCTCGCCGGCTCCGTCTCGCTTGTCGCCGACGCCTTCAACAACCTCTCAGACGCCTCAAGCAACATCGTGAGCCTGCTCGGATTCCGCCTTGCCAGCCGCCCGGCAGACGAAGGCCACCCCTATGGCCACGGCCGCTACGAATACCTCGCCGGCCTGTTTGTCGCCGCCCTCGTTTGTGCCGTCGGCATCAACCTGATCCTGGAGTCGGTTACCAAGATCGTCAAGCCCTCCCCCACCGCGTATTCGGCGCTCTCCATGGCAGCCCTTGTCCTGTCCATGCTCGTCAAGATCTGGATGGCGGCGTTCAACCGCACGCTGGGCAACCGCATCGACTCGGAGACGCTCATCGCCACGGCGCAGGATTCCAAAAACGATGTCATCGCCTCGGGCTCGGTCTTAGCGGCGTCGCTTATTTCGCAAACGACAGGCTTTGACCTCGATGGCTGGGCGGGCCTGGGCGTGGGCATCTTCATTTGCATCAGCGGCATGGGCCTGGTGCGCGACGCCATCAGTCCACTGCTGGGACAAGCGCCCGACCCCAAACTCGTCCAGGAAATCCGCGATAGGATTATGTCGTATCCGCAGGTCCTGGGCACGCACGACCTCATGGTGCACGATTACGGCCCTGGCCGTCAGTTTGCCAGCGCACATGTGGAAATGCCCGGCGAGGGCGATGCCTTTGAGCACCACGAGATTCTGGACACCATCGAACACGACATCAAACGCCAGATGGGCATCGGTATCACGCTGCACTGCGACCCCATAGCCACCACCGGCGACGACCTGCGCGGCTGGGTCAAGCGCGGCGTAGCGCAGATCGACCCCACGCTTTCCATCCACGACCTTCACGAACACGACGGGTTCGTTTCGTTTGACCTGGTGCGTCCCGACGGCTTTGACATATCCGACGAGGAGCTGCTGGAGCTCGTCACGCGCATCGTGCACGAGCGTCGGCCCGATGCATCATGCGTCGTCACGTTTGACTCGGGCTTTAGCTCGCCCGACCGTCCGGCAGAGCAGCTGTAGCCCCGCTCCGCTCGACCGCTAGTTCCCCTGTGCGCCCGAAATGCCGTTTTGCAGGGCGTTCCAGGCATCCGTCGCCATGTCTCCCAAGTTCTGCGCGGTATCGCCCAGGTTTTGTGTCGTATCGCCCAGCTCTTGCGCCTTGTCTCCCAATTCCTGCGCCTTGTTGCTCAGGTCCTCCAGCATGTTGGAGCTCGAGCTGTCGGTGCCGCTTTGGCCGTCGGACGAGTTGCCCGAGCTGTTCTTGTGCGTGAGTTGAATTTCAAGGTTACCGTTGTCGTTATAGTAGGCAGATGTGACGACCCAGTTGGCATCGACGACGGGCGTTGAGCCATCATCAGTCAGGACCACAGCATTCGAAAGATCGGCACCGCGCGACTTGAGGAGCTTCTTGGCGTTGGACCAGTACTGCCCCGGGATATCGCTCAGATCGACGGTGCTAGACGAGGCGGACTCGGTTTGCCCGGCAGTGGTATCGGCCGTTGAACTCCCTCGCTTGTTGAGCATGCCCGACACAATGGCGAACACAATCGAGAGGGCAAAGAAGATCGCCAGCACAATCAGGATTTTCTTGATCACACTCGACGAACGCGACGGCGCCTCTTCCTCGTCCTCACCATACTGCGGAATCGATTTGGGATACTCGCGATAGGGCTGGCGCGCATACGGATCGCGCGACTCATATCGAGGCTGGGCCTGTGCCGTGCGCGGCATATACGTCGTCTGCTGAGGCTGCGGAATGGGATCTTGCGGCAGGTTGTTATAAGCGCCTGCCGCCGCATTGCCATACGGGTCCGGCGCCGCATTGTCATACGGGTCCTGCGGTGCATAATCAAACGGATCCCGTGGTGTATCGCCATAGCCCATAACCCGTGTGGGTTCGGCAGACGCCTGCGTCGCATCGGGGGCAGCATTGCCGGGGCTCGACACAATGCGGGTCACATCGGCGCTGCCGCCAGCCTGTGCGGAGCCATATCCGCCCATCACGGTCGTCTTGTCCTGGTCCATGCAACGATTCCTTTCCGTCGCCCGTAAGCATCAAGTTATCCATGCATTCTACCCGCGCAAAAGCCTATGATGGGCAAAGCCCGCCGGTATCTACAAGACATGCGCGGGCCTAAGGATCAAAAAGCCCCGCCGGGCCTTGGTAGGCGCGGCGGGGCGGGCAAGCGGCTATGAGCAGCAGGCTTAGAACAGGCCGGTGATGTTGCCGTCGTTATCGACGTCGATATTCTCGGCCGCGGGGACCTTGGGCAGGCCCGGCATGGTCAGAACGCTGCCAGTCAGCGCGACCACAAAGTGGGCGCCGGCGGAAACCTTGAGCTCGCGCACGGTGATGCGGAAGCCCTCGGGAGCGCCCAGGGCCTTGGCGTTGTCGCTAAAGCTGTACTGCGTCTTGGCGACGCACACCGGCAGGTTGCCAAAGCCGTTCTCGCGCAGCTCGGCGAGCTGGCGCTTGGCAGCCGGCGTAAAGTCGACACCATCGGCGCGGTAAACCTTGGTGGCGACGGCCTCGAGGGCATCGGCAACATCGGCGCCGTCTTCGTAGGCAAACTTGAGCTCGCTCGGCTGCTCGATCAGACGCATGACCTCGTCAGCCAAATCGAGCGCGCCCTCGCCGCCCTTGGCCCAGACCTCGGAAAGCTTAACGTTGACGCCGAGCTTCTGGCACTCGGACTCGATGAGCGCAAGCTCTGCCTCGGTGTCCGTCGGGAAGCGGTTGATGGCGACCACGCAGGGCAGACCATAAACGTTCTGGATGTTGTCGACGTGACGCAGCAGGTTGGGCATGCCGGCCTTGAGTGCCTCGAGGTTCTCCTCGTTGAGGTCGGCCTTGGCAACACCGCCGTTGTACTTAAGCGCACGGGCGGTCGCGACAATCACGACGGCGCTGGGGCGAACGCCCGTCATGCGGCACTTGATGTCGAGGAACTTCTCGGCACCCAGATCGGCGCCAAAGCCTGCCTCGGTAATGGCGACATCGCCAAAGCGCATAGCCATACGCGTGGCCATGATGGAATTGCAGCCGTGGGCGATGTTGGCGAAGGGGCCGCCGTGGACAAACGCGGGCGTACCCTCGAGCGTCTGCACCAGGTTGGGCTTGAGCGCATCCTTAAGCAACGCGGCCATGGCGCCCTGAGCCTTGAGGTCGCGGGCGCGGACGGGCTCGCCGGCAAAGCTGTAGCCGACGACGATCTCGCCCAGGCGCTCCTTAAGATCGTTGATACTCGTGGACAGGCACAGGATTGCCATGACCTCGGAGGCAACGGTGATATCGAAGCCGTCCTCGCGCGGCACGCCCTGTGCCTTGCCACCAATGCCGTCGATAACGTGGCGCAGCTGGCGGTCGTTCATGTCGACAACGCGCTTCCAGGTGATGCGCTTAACGTCGATACCGAGCTGGTTGCCTTGCTGAATATGGTTGTCGAGCATGGCGGCCAGCAGGTTATTGGCGGCACCGATAGCGTGGAAGTCGCCGGTAAAGTGCAGGTTGATGTCTTCCATGGGGATGACCTGGGCCCAACCGCCACCGGCGGCACCGCCCTTGACGCCAAAGACGGGACCGAGCGAAGGCTCGCGCAGGGCCACAGCGCTCTTGACACCGCGACGACGCAGGCCATCGGCCAGACCGATGGTCGTGGTGGTCTTGCCCTCGCCAGCGGGCGTGGGGTTGATGGCGGTCACGAGGACGAGCTTGGCCTGATGATTGGTCGGCTCGTTGAGCAGCGAATAGTCGACCTTAGCCTTGTCGAAGCCGTACGGAATCAGGTGCTTTACGTCGACGCCGGCGTTCTTAGCCACCTCGGTAATGGGCAGCGGCGTGACGGAACGTGCGATTTCGATGTCAGTAGGCATGGGCGGTCCTTTCGTTACCGAATGAGAAAAAGACCAATTCAGCATAGCACGGGCGCGCAATAGTAAAACACCCGTAACCGATGAATGGCGATATGTTTATCCAATGCTCAGCGATAGCCTACAGAGCAGCCAAAACAAACCCGTCTCTAAACGGCTGGCTCGATGCCCAAATGTTCAAAGGTGCGAAGCGTTGCCTGACGGCCCTGGGGCGTACGAATCATCAAGCCGCACTGCAGCAGATAGGGCTCATAGACATCCTCGAGCGTACCCGGGTCCTCGCCCACCGCGCTGGCAAGGGTCGTCAGGCCCACGGCACGGCCGGAGAACGTCTTGGCAAGCGTCTCCAAGATGCGAATATCCATCCAGTCCAGACCAAGCTCATCAATCTCGAAGAACTCGAGCGCCTGACGGCAAATATCAAGCTCAATAGGACCGTTGCCGCGCACCTGCGCATAGTCGCGCACGCGCTTGAGCAGACGGTTGGCGAGGCGCGGCGTACCGCGCGAGCGCGAGCCGATCTCGAGCGCGCTGGGATGGTCGATCGTCACGCCCAGGATGGTCGCCGAACGCGTCACAATCTGGGCGAGCTCCTCGACCGTGTAGTAGTCCAGGCGATACGAAATGCCAAAGCGGTCGCGTAGCGGGCCCGTGAGCATACCCGAGCGGGTCGTTGCCGCTACCAGCGTAAACTTGGGGATATCCAGGCGAATCGAACGTGCGGCCGGGCCTTTACCGATCACGATATCGAGGGCAAAGTCCTCCATCGCGGGATACAGGACCTCCTCGACCGAACGGTTGAGGCGGTGGATCTCGTCGATAAACAGCACGTCGCCCGGCTGCAAGTTAGTCAGGATAGCCGCGAGGTCGCCGGTACGCGCGATGGCTGGGCCGCTCGTCGTCTTGATCTGGGCGCCCAGCTCGTTGGCGATAACCGTGGCCAGCGTGGTCTTGCCCAGACCCGGAGGGCCCGAGAAAATCACGTGGTCGAGCGTCTCGCCACGGCTCTGCGCCGCCTCGATCAGCACGCGAAGGCTCTGCTTGATATGCTCCTGACCGCAGTAGTCGTCCAGGCGCTGGGGACGCAGGGTACGGTCGACATCGAGGTCTTCGGGCGTTAGCTCCGAGCCCACCATGCGCTCACCGTGCGCCATGGATGCCGCCGGCGAGTTGCCGGGCGTCGCCCACAGGTCCTGAGAGTCATCAGCTTCCCACATCACGCATCCATTCCGAGTCGCTTAAGCGCCGCGCCGAGCAGGTCCTCGACACGCATATCCTGCCCATCATACCCGCTCAGGGCAACCTCGGTCTCCTGCGGGCTAAAGCCCATGGAGAGGAGCGCCGCGCGGGCGTCGTCGATCGCCGAGGGAGCGGCGGCGGGGACCGGCATCGCAACCTGGCCGGGAGTCACGTCGACCGGAACGAAGCCCTTGTCCTTGGCAAAGGTACTCTTGAGCTCCAAGATGAGACGCTGAGCGGTCTTTTTGCCCACACCGGGCACCTTGGCCATGCCCTTGTCATCCTCGGCCATTACCAGGGAATACAACTGTCCCACGGTATAGGTGGAAAGCACGGCAAGCGCCAGGCGCGGACCGACGCCCGAGACGGAAACGAGCCGATCGAACATCGTGCGCTCGTCCTTGGAGGCAAAGCCAAAAAGCGTCATGGCGTCCTCGCGCACCTGCATACGGGTATAGAGGCGAACCTCGCCGCCGGGCGTAGGCAGCGTGGCGGCAGTGCTGCCCGAAATACCGAGCTCAAAGCCCACGCCCGACACATCGACGACGGCCGAGCTCATCGTGGCCTCGATAAGCGTTCCATGGAGCTGGGAGATCATCAGTATCCGGTTCCTCTCTGTTGATAGAACTCGCCGCCGGTAAGTGCCCGGGTGCGGCTTAGGTTAACGTGACAGATGGCGCAGGCCAGCGCATCGGCGGCATGGTCTGGGTGAGGATCGTGATCGAGCTGCGTGAGCGTGCGCACCATGTAGGCAACCTGCCGTTTATCCGCAGCGCCCGTGCCCACCACGGCCTGCTTGATCTGCATGGGCGTGTATTCGCCAATCTCGAGCGCGCACTCCGAAAGCGCCACGAGCGCAGCACCGCGGGCATGCGCCGTGGGGATGGCCGAGCGGACGTTGGCGCCAAAGTAGATGCTCTCGATAGCCGCGGTATCGGGACGGTAGCGTTCGACGACGCCCTTGAGGTCGCGGGCGATATGCGACAGGCGTACCGCGAGCGGGCTGCCCGCGCTGGTCTCGATACAACCGTAGGCACGGCAACGAACCTCGCCACGTCGCTCCTCGATAATCCCCCAGCCCGTATGGGCCAAACCGGGGTCGATACCCAAAATGACCACGCCAACCTCCCCTCGTCACAAGCGCAGCGCAAGGCAAGGCCCCGCGCATCATTCACGAACGTCTGTTCTAGAATAACACAACGGGGCCGAGACGCTTAGTTGAAGTATCGGGGTTGGGAGCGAATCCCATCCCATAGTTAGTTCTGGCTAAAGAACGGGAACTGCCTCGGATCCACCGGTGGATGCGGCATCGGACCACCCTGGGGCCCACCCTGTGGTCCGCCCTGGCCGCCCATCATCTTGTCGATGGCGTCCTGGACCTCGCCCTCGAACTTTTTCATTCCCTCGTGCAAACGACGCTGACCGTCCTCAGAGCGCAGCTCCTCCATCTGCTCGGGCGAAATACCCAACAGCTCGCCCAGCACGCCCATCATCTCGTTTCGCATGCGGTCACTCGTATCGTCGTCGGCAAAGCGGCGCACCTCGGCGCGTGCCAGCGAATCAACCGTCATGCGCTCCTTATCGTTGAGCCCCAGATCGGACCACGCAAGCATGTAGGGCCAGGCGCGCTCGGCAAACGAACGGGCCGAGATGATCGGGGCCGTCGGTAGCATGCGACGAGCAGCCTCACCCTGGCGCACGAGCATCAGCAGCAGCGAGCAGGCCTCGGGCTTGGCGGCGGCCATCGGGATGTCGTCAAAGGGACGGCTGCGGTCCACGTGCGACTCAAGCGCACCGTCGACCTCACCCGGCTCAAGCCCACCCAGCAGCTGCGCCGTGCGATCGAGCATATCAACCGGGCCGGCGAGCGTCGAGAGTGCCTGCGCCAGCACGCGATCCATGCAATCCTCCACCGCGTTGAGCGTCACGAGCTCTTGGGGCACCACGGCCGAGGCACGGTTGCGTACGCGTGCCACAAACTCGAGCGTCGACAGATACACGTCGCCAAAGGGCGCAAAGTCGCCCTGGTAGCCGCCGGACAGCGCGGGCGCCGCCAGCGCGTACTCGGTCTTGGAAAGCGGGCTCAGCGCCATGGCGCCCAGCTCGAGCGCCGTATCCTCGAGCATCAGGCCCAGCGCACGCGAACGCAGACGCTCGGCATCGCCCGCCGACACGTCGCGATCGAGCACGCGCGCCGCATCCGGCGCATCGCGCTCGACGGTGCGAATGTGCAGGCGCTCGGCGATTGAGCGAACAGCGGAACAGCGGGCGGCTTCGGTCTCCTCCTGCGCCGGTGTAAAGATGCGATTGCGCCCCAGCACCAGGCCAATCACATTACGCGGACCCAAGGCATCGACGGCAAGCGCCGCCAACAGGGACGACGGCAAAGCGCCCTCGAGCGCCACCACGGCACGCGAGGCGCCGCGAGCGCGGGCATTGTCGCGTACGGCAAGCACCAGCGCCTGCCACAGCCACTCCTCGGAACGAAACTCGGGCAGCTCGTGGTCCTCCAGGGCATCGAGCATCACGCCGCGCTGAATCTCCTGAACCAGCAGGCTCTCCTCAAAGCACGGCGCCTGGGCCACCACGCGGCCGCAATCGTCGAGCACAAACGATCCGCCGGTATACACCGACTCGTCATAGGCACCAATCGGCGCCATGCAGGCAAACCATACGCTGCGCTTGGACGCGATCTTGCGGTAGGCACCGCTGCGCACGGCGGCAATGGCGGCCGTCTCGCGATCGGTCATGTCAAACGCGTTGAACTGGAAATAGGCAATGAGGTCGACGCCGGTCGGCAGCATTTCGAGCTCGCGATCCAGGTCAAACACCACGGCGATGCGCACACCGTCCACGTCAAACACCGGAGGCGCCCAACGCGCGTCGTTGCTCTCGCCACGCTGCAGGGCGATGCTTGCGCGCGCAGGCACCACGCGGCCATCCTTAAGCATCATGTAGTCGAGCAGGGGCTGGCCCTCAAACGAAACCGCAGAGGGCACGATGCAGATCATGTCGAGCTCTTGGATGCGCTCGGCAACGCCCGTCAGGCCCGTCAGCATATCGTGCTCAAAATCGGCAGCGCCCACCAGGCTGCCCGGCATGGCACCCATAAAGAGCGGGGCCGGAACGCACAGCACGCGCGCGCCGCGCTCATGAGCCAGGCGAGCCTGGTCCTCGATGCGGCCGCAAATGCCCTCAATATCACCCAGGCGCATATCGATCTGTGCAAGTGCGAGCTTCATGGCCCAGCCCTTTCCGTCGTAAATCGTCGTTGTCGTAGTAAAAGCGCCGGCCGCATAATGCAGCCGGCGCTCGCATGTGCATATGCTAGCTATGATACCCCGAGCGGGGGCGCGCTCCTAGAACGTCGCGGACCACAACCCGTGCAGGTTGCAGTAGGCATAGACGGTACCGGTCTTGGAGCCGCCAGCGAAAAACGTCGTGGGCTTCATGCCGGGCTCAAGGTAATGGACCTCCAGGCGGCCCTCGGCCTCAAGCGCGATCCACTCGATGTAGTGCTCGGGCAGCATGGGGTGCTCTGTCGAGCCCACGCGTGCGCGAATGACGTGGCCGTCGCGCTCGATCTCGACAACAGGCACGTGCTTCTCGTGTGCCGCATCCTCGGTGTTCGCCGTCAGCTCCGTGCAGCCGGCAGGGGTCGCAACGCCGTCGCCAAGAGCGGCAACGAGCTTGCCGTCGGAGTCCTTAAAGAATTTCGCCATGATGTTCTCCTTTGCTGATGTGCCAAAGTTCTCGATGGTTCTTATGCCCAAAGGCAGGCGAACCATCCACGGCATGGCAAATGAACACATAACGAACGAGGCTAGCGACCGTCACCACCGAGCAGCGCCAGAACATCCTCGCGCGTAAACAGCGCCGACGAGATGCCGTCGCCGCCGAGCACACTGTTGACCAGATCGCGCTTGGACTCCTGCATCTGCATAATGCGTTCCTCGATCGTGTCCTTGGCAATGAGCTTGTACACGGTCACGGTGTGCTGTTGGCCAATGCGGTGGGCGCGGTCGGTCGCCTGGTCCTGCGCCGCCACGTTCCACCACGGGTCGTAGTGGATGACCACGTCGGCAGCCGTCAAATTAAGGCCCACGCCGCCCGCCTTGAGCGAAATCAAGAACACCGGCACCTCGCCCGCCTGGAACTGCGCAACCATCTTGGCGCGGCTCTCCTTAGACGATGCACCCGTGAGCTTAAGGAAGGCGATATCCTCCTTGGCCAGGCGCTTGCCGATGATATCGAGCATGCCCGTAAACTGGCTGAACAGCAAGATGCGGTGACCGCCGTCGAGCGCTCCGTGGACGAGTTCCATGCATGTATCGAGCTTGGCGCTCCCCGCCTTGTAATCCTCGTAGTGTAGGCGCGGGTCGCAGCAGATCTGGCGCAGCTTGGTGAGCTCGGCGAGCACCTTGAGTTTATCTTTCTTAAACTCGGATGCCTCGCGGTGCTGCACCTGCTGGGCGATGCGGTCCTGGTTGGCCAGGTAGAGCTTGCGCTGCTCTCCGGTAAGCTGCGCCATCACCGTGTCTTCGATCTTCTCGGGCAGGTCGGCCACCACGTCTTCCTTAACGCGACGCAGCACAAACGGCGACACGAGCGCCTGCAGACGAGCGGCGCTGTCGCCCTCGGCATGCTCGACGGGACTCTCAAAGCGCTTGGCAAATGAGTCGCGCGTGCCAAGCAGACCCGGCATCAAAAAGTCGAAGATGCTCCAGAGCTCGGACAGGCGGTTTTCGATGGGCGTTCCCGTCAAGGCAAAGCGCACGCCGGCCGGCAGGCGCTTGGCAGCACGGGCCACCTGGGTGAGCGGGTTTTTAATGTACTGGGCTTCGTCGAGCACCACGCGGGCAAAGTCCTGCTCGACGTATTCGTCGATGTCGCGGCGCATGAGGTCATATGACGTCACGACCACGTTGTGCTCGGCGGCACCGGCAATTTGCACGCGACGCTGGGCCTTGGCGCCCACGATGGCGCACACATCAAGCGAGGGGGCAAAGCGCTCCAACTCGGCAGCCCAGTTGTACACGAGCGACGCGGGGCATACCACGAGCGTGGGCTTGGTATCCCCCGCTTCCACGCGCGCCAGGATATGCGCGATCATCTGGAGCGTTTTGCCCAGGCCCATATCGTCGGCCAAGATGCCGCCAAGGCCCAGATGCTCAAGCGAGCCGAGCCACTGGTAGCCGTCGATCTGGTAGCCACGTAGCGTGGCCTTGAGAGATGCCGGCACCGTAAAGTCCATCTTGCCGAGCGTGTCCAGACGCTCGACGGTGCGGCGGAACGCGGCGTCGCGATCGGCCTCGAGCGCCGGCGTGCGCGCGAGCATGCTATCGACAAAAAGGGTGCTCGACATGGGAAGCGACACGCCGTCGAGCAGGTCGACGGCATCGACGCCCAAGTCCTCGGCAAGGCCAAACGCGGCACGAGCGCCCTCGTCCAGGCGCACGATATCGCCGGATGTAAGGCGAGCGAATGTCTGGTGGCGCTTATACGAATCGAGATAGATGGCAAGGTCGGCCGCCGAAAGCCCGCTCGCACCCAGCTCGACGTCAAGCAAGTTGCTCTTGACGGTGGCGCGCAGCGAGAGTTTGGGCGCAGGGCGTACCGAGATCTGGCGCAGGCGGTCGCTGAGCATGACCTCGCCCAGCTCGGACAAAGCCGCCAGCCCCTCGGTCAGCAGGCAAAACAGGCGAGCGTCATCGCGCTCCTCAAACGCCAGGCCGCCCTCGTAGAAATCGAAGTACAGGGCCACCGTGTCCATAACGCGAAACTCCGCCACCGTATCGCGGGGCGGAACGCCGGGGCGTTGCTCTTCGAAGGGACTGCCCGGAGCACCAAGACTAAAGAGATCTGCCGACCAATCGCCGTAGGCCACCGTAATCTTGCAGGTCACGAGCCCATCGTCGACGCCAATCGCCATGGCAAAACTCGGCTCGGGCGCCACGGCGTCGAGCGCGGCGGGAGCGGTCAGGTCGGTGTAGTCGCGCAAGATGGGCAGCGCCATGCGACAGAACTCGCCCACTTGGTCGGCGGCGATATGGACCGGCGTGCGGCAGGGCAACAAGTGCGATAGGAACGGCGCCGCATGTTGGGCAAACGCCGTGTCGGTACGGCGCGCGCGGCGCGTATCGACCAGATAGGCTGCGTCACCAGCGACAAAGCAGTACATATCGGCCGGAAGGCGCAGGTCATAGCTGCCTCCCGCCGCCGGTGCAATCTTGGCGGCAAGGAGCGGCGGGCGCTTAGCCGGGACTTCGCCCTCCCCCTGCGACGATGGCTCGACTGCCACCTCGTAGGCGCGATGCGTCGTCGTCCCCCGCGACCAAGCAGGCTCAAAGGACATGGTCCTGCCACGCAGCAGGTCCAGTACGGACACGACGGAATACTCGGATACCGGCAACTGACGCTCGGCGACAAAGCCGCTGTGGGCAAAATCGTACGATGCCGAGCGCGAACTCGTGATGTCGCTCAGGTAGGCGACCGTCATTGCGATAAAGTCGAGCAGCTTTGTCGATACGTCGTCGAATGCCTCGGACACATGGACAAACGTAAGCTTCTTGCCATAGGAGAACGTACCGCCGCGCACATAGGCATCGGCCATGCCGTCGATATCCTTAACCACGTAGGACACCGAACCGCTGCGAATGCGAAACTCAAGCGCCCAGTTAAAGCGGTCGGCAAACAGCGGATTGTAGTACGGCACCAACGAGGGCTCCAGCACCGCTTTGGGCGCATCGGGATCAACGGCACCGGCAAGCTTGCGGCGCATGCTCGCCAGCTCATCCATGCGCGCGTCCGAAAGATCGGAAAGCGCCGCCATAAGGCTGGGGCTCGTGGGGACGGGCGCCGGGAAGGGAAGGTTGGGATTGACGGCCGGCGCTTTGGGCGCGGTGCGCGCGGGCTGTTTCGGCTGCGCCGTAAACGTGTGGACCGGCGTGCGCAGGCCCTCGACGGGCTCGGCGCCGCTGGCATCCAAATACGCCAGAGCCGTGGCAATAGCGTGCTTGCACATACCGGGGTAACGATAGGCGGCGGGGCAATCGCAGTCGTAGTCGATAACCTCGTGCTCGTCCATGTCGAGCGCCACGTGCGTCTTGTACAGGTCGCCACGCGAACCGCGCACCGAGCCCTCGATAGTCACATTTTTGGAGAAGCGCGAGCCGGAGTCTTCGAACGCCAGCACGGCGCCGTTGAGCATGAGCGAGCGCCCCTTCATAAAGGTACTGCTGAGCGCCGCCTCTTTACGAAGCGCCTGCGCAAACGTCCCCTGCGCCATCACTTCCTCCAATCTCGCACACCAAATGATTTTTCTAGGACGGGGATTAAAAAATCATTCCCGTCCCAGAAAGACCGGTCTTCCGCCACACGTCACCCAAAATGATTTTTTAATCCCCGTCCCAGAAAAATCATCTTAGATCACCGTCACTCTGCCCTGGTTACCCACGATGGCCTTGGCCTCTGCCAGCAGCGGAATCGAGCGCGCGTTGACCTTGGCCGGCACCTCGGCACGCAGTACGCGCCCGTCCACCTGCTCGATAAAGATCTCCACGCGGTCGCCGCCCGGGTTGGTGGTAAGCACCGTGGCAAGACGCGCCATATTGCCCTGACTAAAGCGGCTGTTGGGCACCATGACCTCAAACACCTTGGGCTTGTTGTTCTCTTCGTTAAGCTCCAGCGGCACGATCTCCTGCGCGATGATCTGGTCGCCGCGGTCCGAGCGCTCGAGCTTGCCCTTAATGCGCACAAACGCATCGGACAGCTGCGCACCGGTCTCGGGATCGACCTCGCCGTACAGGTACCCCTCGGCCTCCTTGTAGGTCTTGGGGAACACCACGACCGTGGCCTCGCCTTCCATGTCCTCGAGCTGCACAATACCCATGGGGTCGCCGTTTTTGGTCACGCGCTTGGACACGCTCGAGACCATGCCGGCCCACCACAGCGCCTTGCCCTCGGGAATCTCCTGGTTGATGGTACCGCCCGTGGGGTTTTGCACCTCGTAGCCGGTGTCGATCTGCGAGAACGAGAAGTCGCGCGCTTTGCTGAGCGCATACTCAAACGGGCGCAGCGGGTGGTCCGAGACG
>SKEF01002233.1_pt1 | contig 15177 bp, 9 predicted proteins | sample 4826691 | NCBI WGS metagenome assembly SKEF01 (sample SAMN11008816, study PRJNA524170) | human gut metagenome | biome: Human fecal sample; material: Feces; isolation source: fecal sample from pouch patient p23, p27 | host: Homo sapiens | place: Israel: Tel-Aviv | collected 2016-08-24
CGGCGCGCCGAAGATCGAATTCGGTACTCCCGACCAACTGTTCGATCGCGTGCGTAAGGATATCGTCGACGATGCGCAAGGGGAGACCCCGGTGTTCAAGGGCGAACTGTACCTTGAACTGCACCGCGCTACCCTCACCGCCCAGCAGGACATGAAGCGCGGCTGCCGCCAGGAGGAGTCGATGCTGCGCGTCACCGAATACCTGTGTGCCGTGGCCAGTATCAAGAACCCAGGTTACGTCTATCCTCGTGAGGAGCTGGACCGTATCTGGAAAACGCTGCTCCTGAACCAGTTCCACGACATTCTGCCCGGTTCCGCCATCGCATGGGTGCACCGTCAGGCACGCGAGGAATACGCGCGTGACATCGCACATCTGCGTGACATCGCTGCGGCTGCCGGCCAGGCCGTTAAAGAGGCCGAGCCAGGCATAGCGACGGTGAAGCATGCCGTGATTGCGCCATATGCAAGCAATCCGCAGTATTCATGGGCTGTGCGTGACGGTGGTGGAACGGCTGTGGAAGAGTCTGTCATTCCGGTTTCCGTCGAGCGTGACGGAAACGCCATCATACTTGACAACGGACGTCTTCGTGTGCGTATTGAGGCGGATGGCACCGTCTCATCCCTGATCGATCTCGCTTTGCGTCGTGAACTTGTGCCATCCGGTGTCCGCATGGGGCGCTATGAGCTGTTGAAGGACGAGCCATTCCATTGGGATGCATGGGATATCCAGCGTGATGCGTTCCTCGCCGCCGATACGCTCACCGACGCCATGGTCGAGCATGTGGAAGATATGCCCGACGGCTCGGCTGCGATTCACGTCGTCACCCGTGCGCGCGGTGTTGAGATCCATACCGTCATCACGTTGCGCCCGGGGTCCGGCAGTCTTGACTTTACCGCCGACGTGGATTGGCATGCCGTGGAGAAGTTCCTCAAGGTGGATATGCCGGTCACGGTGCAGGCGGTGAACGCGCAGTACGAATGCCAGTACGGGTTGGTCGAACGTCCGATCAACAAGAACACGCGCAGCGATGATGCCAAATTCGAAAGCTGCACGCACCGCTTCGTGCGTATCGCCGACGCCGACTATGCCGCCGCTGTGGTCAACGCCTCCACCTACGGCTCCGACGTCAGCCCCATCCACGCCGATGCGGCACATGGCACCGGCCGCGGCACCATGGTGCGGCTCTCGCTGCTGTCCGCACCGCTGTACCCCGACCCACGCACCGACCAAGGCGCACACTCCTTCGCGTGGTCTCTGGTCGCTGACGCCGATATGAATGCGGTGCTGGACGAAGCGGCGCGACTCAACAGCCCCGTAATAGGGGAGTTGCCTGATATGGCGCCGCTGGTCTCGCTCGCCGACGCCACCGGCGTCATCGTATTGGACTGGATCAAGCTCGCCGATGACGGTTCCAGCGATCTGATCGTGCGCCTGTACGAGGCCGCCGGCGGCAATGCCACGGCCACACTGCGCCTTGACGCCGCTCTCTCCGATGCCAAGGCCGGCGTGCGGGAGGTGAATCTCATGGAGGAGCCGGAGCTGGATGCCGAACTGCCGCGCGCGCTCGCCGGTGACGAACCAATGCCTGCCGACGGTGCGGTCGTTTCGTTGGCTCCATTCCAGCTCGCCACGCTGCGTATTCGCCGATAAGGGATATTGGGCCTAGACTCGATATTTTGGGTCGCGCCCAACCGTAACGGAACCGGAACAGACCGGCTCTGCCATACGGTTGGGCGCGGCCCATTATTGTATGAGAAGAGGGAGAGCGATCCCGTTGGGCAAATATCAATGCGACACGCGCGGATGAATTCGTTGCGCGCATGTTTTGATTGTGTTATGTTTTTACTAAACCGATTTAGTTAACAGGTTCGCGACTGGCCGGAAACTAAAACGGTTTAGTCTCAGCGATGAGAACTAAATAAAGGTTGTGATACCACGTCAATCACCGCGACGGGTGACTGTGCTGGAGCACAACGATTAGGTTTCTCCGTCCACAGTAGGGCGGGATGAAAAAGGAATCAAAAGGAAAGGGAAACATCATGTTTTCTATGAAGAAGATTCTCGCCATCGCCGGTGCCGGTGCGATGCTCGTATCGGTGGCTGCCTGTGGTAGCGGAACTGCGGGGGATGACGGCGGCAAGAAGGAGATCTCCTTCCAGACCTGGAACCTCAAGAACGACAAGTACACCCCGTATTTCGAGGCGCTGATCAAGGCCTATGAGAAGGACCACCCGGATGTCACCGTCAAGTGGCTTGACGCCCCGTCCGATGGTTACGAAGACAAGCTGTCCAGCCAGGCTGCGGCCGGCGAACTGCCGGACATCGTCGACGGCGGCAACTCCATCCTGTACGGTCTGGCCAAGGCTGGCGCGCTGCTCGATGTCTCCAAGCAGGCTCCGGATGCGGAAAAGGACTACTACGAAGGCGCATGGAAGTCCGTGACCATGCAGGGCAATGGCGTCGAGAAGGGTGCCTACGGCCTGCCATGGTATGTCAACGATGGCCCGACCTACTGGAACACCGAGCTCATGCAGAAGTGCGGCCTTGATCCGAACAAGATTCCGACCACATGGGATGAATACTTCGCCGCCGGCGACACCATCGTGCAGAACTGCAAGGATGTCTACCTGGGCACCACGATGGGTTACAACGCCGAAGATCTGATGACCGCAGGCGTCAAGTCCTTCATGAATGATGACCACAGCAAGTACACCTTCAATGATGAGGCCGGTGTCAAGCAGATCAGCCGCTTCGTTGAGCTGTACAAGAAGGGCGGCATCCCGCCGGAGGCCCTCGACTCCTCTTGGAGCCAGGCCGCCGATCTCTTCCAGCGCGGCAACTTGGTCTCCATGGCCGGCTCCGCCTACTCCGCTGACGGCTTTAAGCAGAACGCTCCGGACCTCTACAAGAACCTCGCAGTCGGCCCGCGTATCAGCAACGACGGCAAGTCCGCTTCCGTGGCCTACGAGATGCTCGGCATCAGCGCCAACTCGAAGCACCCCGACGTCGCCATCGACTTCGCCCGCTTTGTGACCAACGAGAAGAACCAGATCGAGTTCGACAAGAAGGCCTCCGTGTTCCCGTCCGCTAAGGGTGGTCTGGATGACGACTACTACAAGAGCATTGACGAGAGCACCCTTGAGGGCAAGGCTCTGAAGATCACGCTCGACCAGGTCAAGGACGGCTACGGTTCTCGTCCGGCCGAGTTTACCGACAACAACGGCTACAAGAACTTCCAGCAGCAGATCGCCCTCGCCATGCAGGGCAAGCAGACCGCCAAGGAAGCCCTTGACAAGTCCGTCGAGTTCGCAAACGAGAAGCTCGCACAGTGAGCAACGCGGCACTCGCCGCTGACAGGTCGGAGGCCCGCACGGCCTCCGACCGGCCTGAACCGATGAATACGCGTCACGGCAAGAAGCAGGATCGCAAGTTCGGCACCATCATTGCCCCTTACTTGTTTGTTCTGCCCGCATTCGTGATTGTGTTTGTTTTCATCGTCCTCGCGGCACTCAACACTTTCAGGCTTGCCTTCACCGATTCCACGCTGCTCCGTCCGGGCAAATTCGTCGGATTCGAAAACTTCATCAAACTGTTCCACGACGAGTACTTCCTCACCGCACTGCTCAACTCCACGATCTACGTGATCTGCGTAGTGCCGTTCATGGTGATCCTCCCGTTGATTCTGGCCTATCTGGTCAAGGGTAACTCCCGAATCATGGGCTTCTTCCGCACCGCCTTCTACATGCCGGTGGTTATGTCCGCCGTTGTGGTGGGCATGATCTGGACCAACCTGCTGGATTCCGCCGGTCTGGTCAACTCCGTGCTCAAGGCATTGAAGATCATCTCCAAGCCGATTCCATTCCTCACCGATCGATGGGGCGTGCTCTTCAGCTCGATGTTCGTGACAATCTGGCTGGGCCTCGGCTACTACATGGTCATCTACCTGACCGCCCTCGCCAACATCGATGAATCCCTTTACGAAGCCGCCTCCCTCGACGGCGCTGGCCCTGTCCGCCAGTTCATCTACGTGACAATGCCCGGCGTGCGCTCCACGATGATGCTCATCATGATGCTGTCCACCATCGCCGCATTCCGAGTCTTCAACGAGATCTACGTGTTGACCAACGGCTCCGCAGGCCCCGGCGGCATGGATATGACGATGTCGATGCTTATCAAGCGCGAAGGCACCGGTATCCAGGCCCGCACTGGTTACGCGAGCGCCATCTCCATCGTCGTGCTCGTCATCGTCGGCGTCATGCTCATCGTGCAGCAGATCGTACAAAAGCGAGGTGAGGACTGATGAATACCAACACGCATAAGGTCACTGTCGGCAAAGTCGTCCAGTATCTGATTCTGATTCTGATGTTCCTGCTGCTCGTCGGCCCGTTCGTCTGGGAACTGTCCCTGTCGTTCAAGGGCAAGGGCGACAACGTCTACGCCGTGCCTCCCTACCTGATGCCGAAGACCCCGACGCTGGAGAATTACATTTCCGTGTTCAAGCAGGTCCCGGTATTCCACTACATGCTCAACACGCTGGTGGTCTGCCTGATCTCCATCTTCGGCAACGTGGTTTTCTCCACGATGGCCGGCTACGCACTGGGACGCCTGAAGTGGCGTGGCCGCGGACTGGTGTTCACCATGTTCATGGGCACCATGGTCATCCCGATCGAAGGCGTGATGATCTCCCAGTTCCTGATCATTCGCTCCATCCACCTGCAGAACACGCTGCTGGCAGTCGCACTGCCTGGCCTGTGCGGTGCCATCAACATCCTGCTCATGACCAACGCCTTCAGATCCATTCCAATGGAACTCGAAGAGGCGGCCATGGTGGACGGTGCCAACCTATGGCAGCGGTTCTTCCACATCTGTGTACCGCAGGTCAAAGGCACGATGACCGTTGTCGGCATCTTCGCATTCGTCGGTGCCTGGAACGACTTCCTGTGGCCGTTGATCGCGATCTCCGATGAAAGCAAGTACACCTTGACCCTCGGCATGAACCGACTCAAGGGCATGTTCATCCAAGATCCGCGACTGATTGCCGCCGGCGCGCTCGTCTCGCTTATCCCGATCATCGTCTTCTTCTGCTGCTTCCAGCGCTACTTCTTCCGTGGCTTGGAACAGGGCGGACTCAAGGGCTGAGCGGACTGGAAAAAAGGAGATACTCCAATGAAATTCGGAGTCAACTACACGCCGTCGCATGGCTGGTTCCACGCATGGCTCGACCCGGACTGGGACGGCATCGACAACGATCTCAAGCAGATCAGCGAACTGGGTATGGACCATGTGCGCATCTTCCCGATCTGGCCGTATCTGCAACCTAATCGCACTTGGATCAACAAGAAGGGCGTGGCGGATGTGCGCCGCATGGTGCACATCGCCGGCGAGCACGGTTTGGATGCCTATGTGGACGTGTTCCAAGGGCATCTGTCCAGCTTCGACTTCCTGCCTTCATGGCTGGTCACCTGGCATGCGGGCAACATGTTCACCGATGCGGACGCCGTTGCGGCCGAGCGTGAACTGGTCAAGACCATGACCGATGAGCTGTCCAAGGAACCCGCGTTCAAGGGCCTTACCTTGGGCAACGAGGTCAATCAGCTGTCTGACAGGCCGCATCCTACGAAGATGAGCGCCACGAGCCAGCAGATCGATGCATGGCTGAATGCACTGCTTCCGGCCGTTGCCGGCGAAGGGCATAACGCACTGTACAGCGTCAACGATGGCACTTGGTTCATTGACGGGCACCCGTTCACGCCGGTGCAGTCTGCCACCAAGGGCGATATGACCGTGATTCACTCCTGGGTGTTTAACGGTATCGCGCAAGGATACGGCGCTACCAGTGAGGAATGTTCGTCGTACGCACTGTACTTGGCTGAGCTGGCCAAGGCGTTCGGCAAGGATTCCGAGCGTCCGGTGTGGCTTCAGGAAGTCGGTGCGCCGGAGAATGTGCTGGAAACCGACTACACGCCGGAATTCTGCCGCAAGACCGTTGAACGTGCCATGGATTGCCGGAACCTGTGGGGTGTGACGTGGTGGTGCTCGCACGATGTGCCCGCCAGCATGGAAGACTTCCCGTTCTTTGAGCACTCTCTGGGCTTGTTCGACGAGCAAGGCCAGCTGAAGCCGATTGGCCGTACGTTCGGGGAGCTCGCCGCACAGTACCGTTCCGCATTGCCGGCTCAGCCGAAGACCGTCGCCGTGGTGATTGATGTGGATGAGGCCGGAAACCCGGTGAACCGCAGTGCGCTCGGCCCGGGAGGCTCGGTGTGCGACCTGTGGATGAAGCTGCAGGTGGCGGGCCAGCGCCCGACCATCATCACCTCGCAGGTGGCGTCCAATCAAGAGGCGCTCGCGCAGCGTGGCATTCTGGAATTGCACGCTGACGAACACCCCTATGCCGCCCGTTACTACACTGCGGTTTCGGACCCATCGTTCGAAACGGCTGATTAAACCGATATCCGGTTGTGGAATCATCTACTCCTTGTTCCACAGCCGGATATTTTCAATTGCAGTGCGCACAATTGCAGTGCGCACAATTGCAGTGCGCAGGGCAAAACATAAGACCCGGTACTCGCCGAAGAGCGAGAAGAACGAGAAGACAATATACGAGAAGGGGGAGCGCTCAATGAGCATCAATTGCGCCGCAGTGGACCGACTCATTGATTCGATGAGCTTCACGCAGAAAGTTGGCCAGTTGAACCAGCGTCTGCTCGGTTGGAAGTCCGTGGAACGCAATGCTGCGGGACGGCTGGTGGCCTCGGACGAGCTCAAGCAGGAGATTGACCGATGGGGTGGACTCGGCACCCTGTACGGTCTATTGCGAGCCGACCCATGGTCTGGTCAACATTGGGGTAACGGCATACGCCCTGAGGAGCGGACTGAGGCGATTGCCGTGGTGCAGCAAACTGTGCTGGAACGTGGCGCGCACGGCATCGGCGTATTACTTAGCGAAGAGGCGCCTCACGGGCATCAGGCGCTGGGCGGCACGGTGCTGCCCACCAATCTGGGTTTGGGCGCTACGTTTGACCCGCAGGGGGTGCAGGAAGCGGAAGCCGCGGTTGCCGCAGAACTGGCCGCCAGCGGCATTCATATCGCATTGGTATCCGGTTTGGACATCGCCCGTGACCCACGCTGGGGCCGTTGCGAGGAATGCTTCGGCGAGGATCCGCTGATGGCTGCCCGCATGTGCGAGGCCATCGTTACCGGCATGCAGGGTGAGCATCGCAGCAAGGTCGGCCACGGGGGAGTGGCCGTGGTGCTCAAGCATCTGGCGGCGCAAGGCGAGGCCGTGGGCGGCCGCAACGGACAGTCCGCCGTACTGGGCCCGCACGATCTTCATGAAATTCATCTGCCGCCGGTGGCCGCCGGTGTGCGCGCCGGTGCCTTGGGCTTTATGGCAGCCTACAACGATATCGATTCTGTACCTTGCTGCGCCAACCCGTGGCTGCTCAAGGATTATCTGCGCGACCAGCTCGGTTTCGACGGCATCGTGATGGCCGATGGCCTGGCCGTGGATCGGCTCGAAGACATGGCCGGCTCCATTCCCGCGGCAGGGCGTGCCGCACTGCTCGCCGGCGTGGACGTCTCCCTGTGGGATGAAGGATTCACCCGCCTCGAAGAATATGCGGATGACGAACAGGTAGTGGCCGCTGTCGACACGGCCTTGCGCCGGGTGCTGGAACTCAAAGCCATGTTCGGTCTCTTGCCCGAAGACGGTGCCGATACCGCCGCAATTGCCATGCCGAGCGCCGACGCCATCGCGCAGGCCACTGCGGATGGGCGTGAGCAGGCCAAGCGCATGGCCCGCGAGGCGATAACGCTGATCAATGATGGCCAGTCTGCCGCCACGCTCGACGATATCCGCAGCGTCATAGCTGATGCTCAAGCCGGCCCTGTGATTGTCGCCGGCCCGTTCGCCGACGATTTCGGCTGCTTCCTGGGCGATTACACCGCCCCTCTGCCCGCCGATGAACAGTCAAGCGTCTACCGGCAATTGGTGGCACGTCTCGGGGAGGACCGGGTTCTCTTGGCCGCCAAGCCGAGCGATGCGCCGGCCGATCAATGGGCGCGTGCGTCGACCGTGGTATTCGTATGCGGCAGCACCAGCGAACGCAGCTATGACAGTGAATTCGACGACAATGGCGCGGCGAAGGCCGTAACCGAATACGGTGCCACCTGCGGCGAAGGCGTGGACTTGTCTGACATCCGCCTGCCCTGGCGTCAGGATGACATGCTAGGTGAAGTCGCGGCATTGACCACCGCTCCAATTGTTTCGGTGGCGGTGTGCGGTCGCGCGCATGTACTGACCGATGTGCTGGAACGCTCCGCCGTGACGATCTGGGCCGGATATGCCGGCCAATATGGGCCGCAGGCCGTAGCCGACGTATTGGTTGACGGAGCCGACATGTCTGGCCGCCTTCCTGTGACCTTACCCGCATATCCCGCAGCCATTCCCGTTCGATACAATGACCGCCAAAGTGCCGCGCATGTCTACAAGGATGCGGCGGAACCGATATTGCGCGGCTTCGGCTATGGAGCCGGTTCGCTGGCGGCGGTGACGTTCAGCGAGATGCACGCCGATACGCAATCGCATCCAGGTGAAGTGCTGGTGCAGGTGACGGCACATGCTGACGATCACGGGGCCGCGGGTGCCGTGAATCTGTTCGCGCATGTCAGCGGCGGCCGCCGCATCCCACGTTTGGCAATGCTTGTCGATTCGGTATACATGGACTTGAACGCGGGAGAGCGTCGCGATATCGCGTTCCACGTGCCGTGTGATCGTCTGCGGGATGTCGGTGACGGGCAAGTTCAGGTGACCTGCACGCTGGATGGAGATTCGACGCATACGGTCACGGCGACGCTGCCGGGGGAATATTAGGGGGCATGTATGAATGTGGGGTGCGAAGCACTGGAACCGCATCACACCCCCGGATGGAGCCTGAAACCGCAAGGCATCCATCCTCGCAACCTGCAAGTCTGCGGGTTGTCACCCGATAGAGGAAACAACAAAGGAGATTATATATGTGTTGCTCACAAGGTAGTGAAGGGCGCTCGTCCATCGGACGCAGACTCGCCGCCGTCGCGGCGGGCGTAGTCGCCACAGCACTGATGCTCGGATGTTCGCTGGCCATGGGAACGGTTGCGAACGCCCAGGAGGGGGATTCCCCCGTTGCGGCGTCGCAGGAGGGTAACGGCAACAAGCATTTCATGGTGTATTACCGCGCATGGCGTGACGTGACCATGAAAGGCGTGAACACCGATTTACCGGATGACAATTGGATCTCCATGTACGACATTCCATACGGCATCGATGTCGTCAATGTGTTCAGCTACGTTCCCAGTGGCCAGGAAGCGGCGGCCCAGCCGTTCTATGACAAGCTCAAGAGCGATTACGCGCCGTATCTGCATGCCCGAGGCATCAAACTCGTACGAGGTTTGGATTACAGCGGTGTTATGGTCGACGGTTTCAAGACGTGGATTGCTCAGCAGGGCAAAAACGTCGATAGCGCGACCGAATCGGATTATGACGCGTACGCCGATCATGTCATCGAAACGTACATGACCTCGGTTGGCCTCGACGGTCTTGACATCGATATGGAAACTTTCCCGGATGCCGCGCAGGTGGCGATTTCCGATCAGGTCATCACAGCCCTCGCCAAGCGCATCGGGCCGAAGTCGGATAACCCGGAAGGCACGATGTTCCTTTACGACACCAATGGCAGCTACACTGCTCCGTTTAAGAACGTTTCTGATTGCTTCGACTATGTTGCCTACCAGCAGTACGGTTCCGATTCGAACCGGACGGCCAAGGCCGCTGCCACCTACGAACAGTTTATCGACTCGACCAAGTTCGTTCCCGGCCTGACCTTCCCCGAAGAGGGTGACATGAATAACCGGTGGAACGACGCGACCGAACCATACCTGGACAGTCATTTCTATGATGTGGCCTCATACTCGTACGACCACAATCTCGGAGGCATGTTCGTCTACGCGCTCGACCGCGACGGACGCACCTATTCCGACGATGATTTGGCACACATCAAACCGTCGAATCTGATTTGGACGAAGACAGCCATCGCACAAAGCCAAGGCATGAGTCTGGAAAACGCCAAGCAGGCTGCCAACCACTTCCTTGACCGTATGTCCTATACCAAGGATGTTCCAGCCGAAACGCGCCAAACCGTGGCAGCGGCCACCAACCTGTATGAGGTGAACAAGGCGGTGCTCGGCGCGGATTGGAACGACGGATACAGCAACACATATGATCCGACGCTCGAACTTTCCCTGACCTCCATCGACACCACGGCACTTACCGGTGCCATAGCCAAGGCGGATGCATTGCTAGCTGACGGCGCAACCGATACCGATGTGCGGACAACGCTGACCACGGCCAGAAACGCGGCGGTCACTGGCCTGACCAGCAAGCTGTATACCGGAGCTGACGTTGTCTCCTGGACGGCATCGCTCAACACCGCAATCGCAGATGCAACGGGCGGCAAGCCCAAGCCGCAACAGCCAGGCACAGGCGAAACGGACAAACCTAGTTCCGGTGACGCATCACACAACAAGCCACAGTCTGCAACCGGACGTCTGGCAAGCACCGGTTCCGATGGCACCGTCGTGCTATCGGTCGCCGTGATTATGACGCTCGCCGGTATCAGCGTATTCGCAGTCCGCCGCCGCGGATAACACCGGTTCGAATGAACCGAAAAACAGTATTTGGGATACGGCGCGATATGCGAAGCGCCGTATCCCATGGCCCACATCGGTAGGGATGAAGTAGTACGCAGACGGTTGATCTCCGGCGTAAGCCGGAAGAAGTCAAAGGAGATTATAGATGAGATTGTCACTAGGCGATCCCGCTGGGTGTACTTCTGCCCGGGCTCAACACAGGAAATGGCTGTGCAGCGGTCTGGCCGCGGTATTGTCGATGACCACGCTGGCGGCGTTGGCCGCACTGGCCAGCGCCACCGACACAATGCCATGGGGGTGTTCCTATGTTTTTGTCAACTCCTTGGGGAGTTGACGTGTCGGGATTCCGGTTGGCTGTCGTGGGCGCGCTTCGCCCTGCCGGTGGCATCCGGCGTCCTTTCCCGTGTGGCCCGATTCAGGCTACGAGGGCTGGTTCCTGGTAGAGGATGCCGTTTTTGAGCATGCTGTAGATTACGTCGCAGCGTCGGCGCGCGAGGCAGATGACGGCGGCGTTGTGGTGCGTGCCCTGTTCGCGTTTGCGCTTGTAGTAGGCGATGGACGGCGGGTGTTTGGTGCCGGCGACGAACAAGGACTGCCACAGCGCGTTCCTGAGGCGTTTGTTGCCCCGTCTGGAGGGTCTCTCGCCCTTGATGCTGGTGCCGGACTGGCCGGTGGCCGGAGCGATGCCGGCGTAGGCGGCCAGGTGGGCCGCGCTTTTGAAGTTGGCGATGTCGCCGACGATGTTCCAGCCTACCAGGACTTCATGAAGCAGATCGTCGATCAGGGCATTTACATCCAGTGGTACGACTCAGCCACATACCCGGGTGGCGGCGTAGGCTACCAAGACATGTTCAACGGCAGCAATTCGCCGTATGTGCAGGATACGGACAAGGGCAAGATCTCTGATTCCATCTTCCTGAACTACTGGTTCAGCGGCAACATGCTTAAGGATTCGGCCGCTCACGCCGAGAGTTTCGGCATCGATCCGAAATATGCGGTGTTTGCTGGCATCGAGTCCGGACAGAAGAAGTTCGACAGTATCGGCAGCAATGCGGGCTATATGAACGTCAATCTCGACGATACAGGTAAGCCGTATGTGAGCCTCGCCGCGCTCGGCGCCGACTTCGTCTCCCGCGAACTGGGCGACGACAAGAAGGTCTATCCGAAATACCAGAACCAGGTGTTCGACCGCGAACGCCGACTGTGGACCGGCTCGTCCACCGGCGAGAAGGGCACCACCGACATCGCCGACAATTACATCGACGACGGCACGAGCAATGACGGTTGGAAGGGCTTCGCTTCCCAGATCGCCGAATGCTCCGTGGTTGGCGGTTCCATGTTCTCTACGTCGTTCAACACCGGTCACGGTCTCGAATGGCGTGATGGCGGCGAACGGACCATCGACCAGCAGTGGGGCAACATCAACCTGCAGGATATTCTGCCGACATGGCAGTGGTGGATCGATGCCGACTCCGACCCGCTGCAGGCCGACTTCGACTACGGTAAGGACTACGAGGCGGTACCACGCTTCAAGTACACCAAGGTCGGTGGTTACGAAGGCGGCGATTCGCTGGTGCTGAGCGGCAAGCTCTCCAACGACAACACCATTCGCCTGTACAAGACCGACCTGGATGTCGCTGCCGGCTCCAAGATTGACCTGACCTACAACAAGCTCAACAGCGATGATTCCAAGTTGCAGCTTGGCCTCATCCTTGCCGACGACCCCGAGACCGTGGTGCCGGTGGACGTGACGGACGGTTCGGCAGGCAACGGCTGGAAGACCGCGAGCGTGGACCTGTCCCAGTACGCGGGTAAGAAGACCGGCACGCTCAAGCTCTACGCCGTGGGCGCGGACGGCTCGCGTTCGCTCGCCACCGAAGCGCCGCTGAACGAAGCGGCGGCCGTCTCCGACGTGAAAGTCGAACCAGGCAAGGACGGCAACGTCAAGGTCTCTTGGACCAATCCGCAGGTATCCGGCGAGAAAACCGTGACCGTCAAATCCGACACCGGTTCGTGGCGTTACGCCGCGAAGCCGTATTCCCAGACCGTCAAGGTCGCCGCCGACAAGAGCAAAGTGACGATTGCCAATGCGCCGGTTGACAGCTCCCGCTATGTGGTGAACGTCGATAATGCAGGTGGCACTACCGCTACGGCAACAGGTGCATTTGCCGATGCCGCCATTGAGCCGTATCCGGCTTGCTCGGTGATCTGGAATGGCGATAATGTGACGCTGGCCCGTCCTGAGACTCAAGACTGGCGCTACCTGTACATGACCGAGAAGTGGATCGGCGAGAATGGCAAGCAGCAGCAGGAGAACCAGCTGGGTGCTAGCTACACCTACTCGCAGAACACTCCGCCAATCACTGGTATTATCCGTGGTCGTACCACACCTGCCTCATACACCAGGTCCATCCCCCCGCCAGTCATGAACTGCGGGTGCAGGTCGAGGATTACAGCGGCAACAAGACCGATCCGGTGAAGATTCCGACCGCCGACGAACTGGCCAAGTGCACGGTCGCCGACCCCACCCAGCCGGATGCCAAGAAGTCCACGCTGACCGCGGTCGACGGTTCGGCCGTGGCCGACGGCAAGGCCATCCGCACGGTGCAGGCAACGGTCAAGGATTCGTTCGGCAATCCGCTGGCCAATGCCGAGGTGGCGTTTGAACTGCCCGAAGGCGTCTCGGCCATTGGCGGAAACACCACCGTCAAGACCGATGCCGCCGGCGTGGCTTCGCTGAACGTCGTGTCCACGAAGGTCGGCAAGTACACGGTGAAGGCCGTGCTGAACGGCAATGCCATCGGCAAGGGCGTCACCGTCGAATTCACCAAGGTCGCGGTGACGCCGAACAAGCCCGGCGACCAGAACAAGCCTGGCGATACCAAGCCGAACAAGCCCAGCCAGAACGACAACAAGAACAATGACAAGAATGGCGCTTCGTTGAGTGCCACGGGTTCGTCGGTCATTGCGATTGTGGCGGCCATGGTGGTGCTGCTTGGCGCGGGTGCGGTGGTACTTCGCGCTCGTAGCAAGACGGAGTAGTTCGTCGCAATACGGGTGTTGATACTCGTGCCATAAGCGGGATTTAGGGGTTGCCCAATGGGTGCCCCCCTAAATCCCGTTTGTTTTGTCGCAAGACATATGCCGAGACCAGTGACTAAAATGCTTTAGTTATTTGACTAAAATTATTGATATCATAAGAGTTAGCGCACGGTTGATGCATATGGCCCAATGCGGGGGTGCCGTCAACCGTATCGCAATAGTCGCAATGCGGTCGTAAAAAGGAGTGTTCATGAGATCTGCTCGCGAGGCATCGTCATCGTCTGACGGCACGCAGCGTGTGAGCCTGAAAGACATCGCAGATGAATTAGGCATCTCGCAGACCGCGGTATCCTTCGCCATCAATGATCGGCCCGGCGTTTCCGCGGAAACCAAACGTCGGGTCAAAGAGGCTGCAGCCAGGCTCGGCTGGACGCCGGTCTACGCCGCACAAGCACTGGGATCCTCGAAGACCATGACCATAGGCTTTGCCCCCGCACGATCCACGCAGGGGCTCACGGATGAAAGCTTCATGCTGCACTTCATGGCGGGTGTGCACGCCTCGCTCAGCCCCAAAGGCTATGGTTTGCTGTACCGCCCATGCCGATTCCTGAACGAGGAGATGAGCGTATACAAGGATTGGGCGTCGCGCAAGCGCGTGGATGGCGTTATCCTCGTCGATTTGCGAGCCGATGATCCACGCCCGGAATTGTTGAAGAATCTGGGTGTGCGCGCAGTGCTTGCCGGAGGACCCGACCCGAACAATTATGTGCCGTCACTGTCCATCGATGATTCACGCACGATGGGAACCGTGCTCGAACATTTGTCGTCATTGGGACACCGCCGAATCGCCTATCTCTCCGGCGATCCGAACCTGGATTATTCACAGGGGCGTGTCGCGGCGTTCCGCGCATTTGCCAAACGGCGAAAGCTGGAATCCATCAACATCGAATTCACCGATTTTGTTGCGGAACAGGCCGCGATGCTCACGTTGGAGATGCTGCATTCACCGAAGCCGCCTACCGCGTTCATCTATGAAACGGAGATCCTCGCCGCGGCCAGTCTTCACGCCATGGCCGAAGATTATTCCGCTCGGCAGATGGAGGCGGGGGAGGGCCATGCGGAAGTCTATCCGAATGGGCTGCCCGCCATTGTCAGTTTTGAAGACAGTTTCATTTGTGAGGCGGCGTATCCGTCAATTACCGCCGCGCATCGTGATGCCAGCGAATACGGTGCCAAAGTGGCCAAACTGCTGCTCAAAGTGCTTGCCGGAGAGCAGGTGAGCGGCAACCGGCGAATCCTCACCCCGAAACTGGTGATTCGGGACAGCACCGCCAAGCCCATGGATACCATGGCGTAGAACGGTCATTGCATCGGCTTGCAGACAATGACATGCGACCAGTACGGGGGGGGGGGGGGGGGGGGCGCGGGGGGGGGAGCCGCGGGGG
>SKEF01002253.1_pt1 | contig 15097 bp, 10 predicted proteins | sample 4826691 | NCBI WGS metagenome assembly SKEF01 (sample SAMN11008816, study PRJNA524170) | human gut metagenome | biome: Human fecal sample; material: Feces; isolation source: fecal sample from pouch patient p23, p27 | host: Homo sapiens | place: Israel: Tel-Aviv | collected 2016-08-24
CCCATAAAATTTACAAAAACTTAACCTTGCCCCAGAGTGCCCTTTGGCTCATCATGGGGCATCACGTCCTTGAACACCGTCATGCAGACTCACTAGGCTAGAAACATGACGCAAGAGCTCGTTTCATTGACTATCATCATGGCGGTGACGGCCGTCAGCCCGATTGTGGCGCAGCTGATTCCAGGAAGGTTCATTCCACAAACCGTGCTGCTGCTCGTCACCGGAGCCGCACTCGGTCCGTACGGACTGGGCGTAATCGAGGTGAACGACGCCGTGAAACTCTTGAGCGAGCTCGGCATGGCGTTCCTATTCCTGCTCGCCGGCTACGAAATCGACCCAAAACGACTCGCCGGGCATCAAGGCAAAGTCGGCCTTGTCACATGGATCATCACCTTGGGGCTCGCCGGACTCGTCGTGACCCTGCTTCCATTCTTCGCAAAGCAAGGCATCAACGGCATCGCCACGGTAATAGCACTTACCACCACCGCTCTCGGCACACTCATGCCGATTCTCAAGGAACGCAACCTCGAAGGCACCCCCATCGGCGACGCCATCATCTCGTACGGAACGTGGGGCGAACTCGGCCCAATCCTTGCCATGGCCATCCTGCTATCCACCCGAACCGGCTGGCAGACCATGCTCGTGCTCGGCGCGTTCCTTACCATCTGTCTACTGTGCGCAATGCTACCCACGAAAGCACTGAAAACCGGCCATCGCCTGTACCGTTTCCTTACGGAAAACGCGAACACGTCATCGCAAACGCTCATGCGACTGACCACATTCCTGCTCATCTTCCTTGTCACCATTTCTGCACTGTTCGAACTTGACGCGGTGCTCGGCGCGTTCGCCGCAGGCTTCATCCTGCGTTACATCATCCCCGACGGCAGCAAGTCGCTGGAAATGAAACTGGAAGGCGTCGGCTACGGATTCCTTATTCCTGTGTTTTTCGTGGTGTCAGGAGCCGCGATCAACGTGCGCGCCGTGGCAGGCCGACCCGCGCTGCTCGTCGCGTTCATCGTAATGCTCATGCTGATTCGCGCGGTGCCCGTATATGTTGCGCTATCGCTCGACAAACGCGAGAATCCGCTGTCATCGCATCATCGCGTCACCGTAGCGCTGTATTGCACGACCGCGCTGCCGATCATCGTCGCCGTCACGTCACTGGCGGTGAAGGTCGGCACCATGCAAGGCGACACCGCGTCAACACTGGTCGCAGCCGGCGCGATTACGGTGTTCCTAATGCCGCTGCTTGGCTCGATCACATATCAGGTGGCCGACGTACATCCGGTCACCGCGGTTCGGGAGATTGCACACACACCATCCGATTGGCGGACGATCGTGCACGAACATGCGCAGGTGCGTGCGCTGCTGCACCATCAGGACCGGCTCAAGCGTATGGCGGAAACATTGGACGCACTGGAGAAGATGGGAACGATGGGACATGGCGATGCGGCACATAGCAATGCCGGACATGGCGATGAATATCGAGCCGAACTTGTGAAACGTGCGCGCCGCGAAATCGACCGGCAGTTGAAGGAACTCGGCCTGGACCCGCAGCTCACCACGCAACTGCCACACAACTACCGTTATCCGAAGAACTGAAACGCGAATCCGAGCCTTTCCGGCACTCTAAGTGTCCGATTCTGGAGAAACGGACAACCACAGGGCACTTTCGCCGCATTACTTGTCCGATTCTGGAGAAACGGACAACCGTAACGCACTTTTACCCGTCTAGTTGTCCGATTCTGGAGAATCGGACATTCAGACATGCGCCTATTCGACGGATTTGAGCGAACTAATCGGGTCGATACGATCCAACACCGGATTCACGAACAACTGCACGAGCAGCGCGAAAGCCATGGTCGCGCCGGCCGCAATCACATAACTCAACGGCGTGCATTCCACTTCGAAATACAGTGCGGGCATATTCAACGCAGCCGTCAGCAATCCGCCGACGAAACGGCCGAGAGGCAAGCCCAGCACCACGCCCATCATGGTGAGCACCATCATTTCACGGTTCACATAGTGGTGAACCTCTTTGTCGAAGAATCCGAGCACCTTGAGCGTGGCCATCTCGCGTTCACGTTCTGACACGTTGGTGTTGGCGAGCGTGAACAACACCACGAGCGCGAGCCCGCCCGCGAGCGCCACGATCAGCGCGACCACCGCACCCATCAGATCGAATTTGAAGCTTTCCGCCATGTGCGCGCAGCTCACGGCTTTCATGACCGCATCGTCGTCTTCCAGCTTTTCCGCATAGGCGGCCTGGGATTCGCCTGAACCTTTGAGCTTCGCATACATGGCGTTCCACACCAATTGTTGGCCGTTTGACGATGCGCCATTCGAGGTACCGGATTCGCCGTTTTGATTGTCCGATTCTCCAGAATCGGACGCGGAAGATGCGGAAGACGTGCCGGATGCAGCAGTATCGAACAGCTGGCGATAATAGGTTTCGCTCACATACACGTCCGATCCGATCACACTGCGGATCACCGCGCTGACATGCGCTTCGGCCTGCATATCGTCACCGTTGGTCAGCGTTACCATACCGCCCGCTTTGACGCCCATCGCGCTTGCCGCGGACTGCGATACGATCACGCCGTCATCGCCCAGACTTACCGTATCGGCCGCACCATCCACCCAACTGGAGCGCACCGGCTGCAACGTGACCATCTTGCCGAACTCGCTGCGTTCACTGTCGGGCACGGCAACCAGCTGAATGCTTTCGCTCCCCGAATCGCCGGTCAAATCACCCAATTCAACGCGCACGTCCATGCTCGACGTGACGCGACCATCCGAAGCGACTTTCTGCCGCATCGCATCAGCGTCATCATCGTTCGCGACCACCATCAAATCGTACTGATACACGTCCTGATACTGTTTCGCGCCCAATGCGGCAACGGTGTCGTTGATCGCAAGTCCGCACACAATCAGCGCGGTGCAGCCGGCCACGCCGCCGACCGTCATGATCAGACGCGATTTGAAGCGGAAAATGTTGCGCGCCGTGACTTTGCCGAGGAAGCTCATGCGATTCCACAACGGCTTGATACGCTCCAGTAGAATGCGCGATCCTGCACGCGGCGCTTTCGGACGCATGAGACTGGCCGGCTTCTGTCGCATTTCCTGCGCGCACGCATACACGGTTGCGGCAAGCACGCCGACCACGAACAGCGCGACTCCGGCCGTTCCGTACAGCCAGTCGTATGCCAAGCGTACGTCCGGCATCACATACAAGCCTCGCAATACGACGAGCAGGAACGCCGGAATGCCAAGGAAGCCTGCGATCAGGCCGAGTCCACCGCCGATCAGGCAGGCGAACAGCGCGAACAACAGGTATCGTGAGGCGACCGCAAGACGCCCGTAGCCGAGCCCTGTGTATGTGCCGATCAGCCCGCGATCCTCTTCGACCATGCGCGCCATGGCGGTCAGACTCATCATCACCGCCACGAGCAAGAACACGATCGGGAATGCGTTGCCCAGCGATTGGATGGATTCCAGATCAGATTTCAGCGAGCTGAATCCGCCGATTTGCGACCGGTCCTGCACATACCAACGCACTTGCGGAATGCTGTCTTCCAGCTCGTTTTGCTTGGATTGCAGTGTCCGTTCGGTGTCTTTTTTCTGCTGGTCCAATTTCGATTGTGCCTGGTCGAGTTGCGCTTTGGCTTCCGCTAATTGCGGGCTTGCGGCAATTACCGTTTCACGTAGTGTTTCACGGGTTGTTTCGTCGAGGGATCCTGCAGCCGCGCCCGCCTGCATATTGACGATTTGGTCGATTTGCTGATTGAGCTGGCTGCGATTGCTGTCGATCTGCTGTTGCGCTGCGGCGAACTGTTTGTCGGTTTGCGCTTTCGCCTCGTCGATTTGTTTGGTTCCAGCGTCGAGTAGTTCCTGATGACGCGCTTTCTGGCGATTGGTTCGCACCGTGCCGTCGATGCGGTCAGCTACTTCGCTGACGGTGTCGTCGTACACGTCACTGAACGAGTCCTTGTCGGCGGTGCCTTTCACGAGAATGGTGACGGCCGTGTACATGCTGCCGGTCACACCGTCGGACGGCGCAAAGAACGTGTAGTCGCTGGTGGCGGAGGAACGGAATGCGTTCGTACCCGAATAGCCGTCTGGATTGGTGAGATCCTGCGGGTCAAGCACCACGCCCACAATAGTCAGTTCGGTGGGGAAGCTCGGTGCCTGATTGTCCGATTCACCAGAATCGGTCACCCGTGCGGCACGTTTGCCATCCTGCGTGTCCGATTCTGCAGAATCGGACATCTGGGACCCGTTTTCGCCCGTTTGATTGTCCGATTCTGCAGAATCGGACACAGAAGAAGACGCCGAATCCTGCGGTGTCACCGTAATATGGTCGCCCTTTTTATATCCGGAATCCTTGATGAATTTGCGCGTCACCGCGATCTCACCGGACTTCTCCGGCATGCGTCCGCTTTGCAAATACGGCTGGTCAATGCCGTTCGTGCCGATCTCCTGCATGGTCACGGTTTTTTTGCCGTTCAGATCGACGGTCACGGTTTGCGAACGTTCGCCCTGCACTTTCGCGACACCGGAAATCTTACGGAGCGCGGCAATATCGTCATCGGTCAATCCGGCCGTCGACAACACCTGAATGTCGTGCAATCCTTGGGTGTCGAAAAAACGATCCGTCGCAAGAAAAGCGTCTCGGCAACCCGCGTAAATGCCCGTAAGCACGGCGACGCCCAGCAACGAGATCAGTGCGATGGAGATGAATCGCTTCCACGCATGCAACCACATACGCACCATGTCTTTGATGAATGCCATGACGACCTCCAGCCCGTAGCGCTCAAGCAGCACCAACCATTGCTCCCAAAACCTTCATTTTATTGAACTATCGAACTATTGAACACTATGAAACCGAATCCACGCGCTACAGCTACAATCGGGGAAGACGCGCCATACCAAAAACCATAGGCGCGTCACCTACCACTACTGCCGAACGCAACATCGCCAAGATCGCAAACTTTTGCCGAATTTGCCGAATATTGCCGAGGCACCCAAGAAGAGGAAGCATTCATGAGCGACGCAACCGTTGCGAAGAAACCGCGCGAAACCGACGATGTGCCGGTTCCGCCGACGCTGCGCAAGTCTTTGAAGAATCGTCATATTCAATTGATCGCATTGGGCGGCGCGATCGGCACCGGCCTGTTCTATGGTTCCAGCGAGTCGATTCAGCTGGCGGGCCCGGCCATTCTGCTCGCCTATCTGATCGGCGGTCTGGCGATTTTCCTGATCGTGCGCGCCCTGTCCGAAATGGCGGTCGAGGATCCGAAGGCGGGCGCGTTCAGCTATTACGCCACGCAGTACTGGTCGAAGCGAGCCGGCTTTATTTCCGGCTGGAATTACTGGTTCAACTACGTGCTCGTGGCCATGGTGGAGTTGGCCGTGGTTGGCTCGTTCGTGAATTACTGGTTCCCGAACATTCCGAAGTGGGTGTCGGCGGCGGTGTTCCTGGTGGCCATCGCGGCGCTGAATCTTATGGGCGTGAACAAGTTCGGCGAATTTGAATTCTGGTTCGCCATCATCAAGATCGTGGCCGTGCTTGCCATGATTTTCGGCGGTTTGTATGTGATCATCGCGAATGTGCCGACCGCTTCGGGCATTCGCGCGTCGTTCGCCAACTGGTTTACCGTTGACGGCGGATTCCTGCCGCATGGCCTGATGTCTCGCAATGCGGACGGCACGTGGACCGGCCTGCTGATGGCGCTGGTCGTGGTGATGTTCAGCTTCGGCGGTACCGAGCTCATCGGCATCACCGCGGGCGAAACCGAAAATCCGCGCACCACCATCCCGAAGGCCACGAACGGCATTATCTGGCGTATTCTCGTGTTCTACATCTGCGCGCTCGGCGTGATTATGGCCGTGGTGCCGTGGAGCACGATCGACGGCAATTCCAGCCCGTTCGTGCAGATTTTCGACTCGGTGGGCGTGCATGCGGCCGCCGGCATTCTGAATTTCGTGTGCTTGACCGCCGTGATGAGCGTGTACAACTCCGGCCTGTACGCGAACTCGCGCATGCTGTATTCGTTGGCGAAGCAGGGCAATGCGCCCGCGTATCTGGGCCGCCTGAACAAGCGCGGCGTTCCGGTCGGGGGTGTGATCACGTCGGCCATCATCATTGCGATCGCCGTGGTGGTGGTGTTCGTGTGGCCTGATTTCGCGTTCAATTATTTGATGTCGATTGCCACGATTGCCGCTGCGATTAATTGGATCATGATCATGATTACGGAAATTAAGTTCCGTCGCGTTGTCGCCGCCGGCGACGGTCCGAATGATTTAAAGAGATTGAAGGGCCAGGAAGCACTTGACAAACTTGCGTTCAAGCTGCCGTTCGCCAAGGTGACGCCGTATGTGGTGATCGCGTTCATGCTGCTGGTCGTGGTGCTGATGTGCTTCTCCGCAAGCTATCGCATCGCAGTGGTCGCCGGCGTGATTTGGCTGGTCGTGCTGTTCGCCGCCTATCAGATCACACAGAAGCGCGCCTGAAGTCGTAAGGCAACAATGCGCCCATGCCTCAAGCGAGGGGCACGGGCGCTTTTTGATTTCAGATTACGATTTCAGATTTCAGATTTTGATTTCCAATCCGCGATTCCCGGGCTGTTCTGGGGACTCGCGCCGTTCGACCTGTGGTACCTGTCGAAGCAGTCCGGCAACACCGTCGCAATCCTGTATGGCGTAACCCTTGCGGCGATCGCCGCGATCGGCTCGCTGCTCGCTTTCATCCTGCCCTTGTCGGGGCGCAGCAAATGCGCAATCGCAATTTTTTAATTCATCATCGCATTAACTCATCATCGCATCTTATTCCGCTGCCGGAGCGGGACCGGTCGAAGCGCGGGCACGCAATTCGTACGGCCCTTCCATCAGATGCCCCACACGCTCGCCGCCGATCAGCTTGAGCAGCAATCCGGCGGCCTGCTTACCGGTATCGACCACGTCACGGCCCATGGCGGTCAGGTTCGGATACGCCGCGGTGCACATGAGGGAATCATCCCACGACATGATGGAGATTTCCTCCGGTACTTTGATGCCTTGCGAAGCTGCCACGCCAAGGCCAGCCAACGCCATCACATCATTGTCGTAGATGATCGCCGTCGGATGCTCAGAGAACGCCAGCAGGCGCTTCGTGGCCTCGCGACCGGTTTCCGGCGTGTAGTCGGTGTGCAGGCAACGATAACGCATGCCCAGCTCGGAAGCGACGTCCGCAAAGGCGGAATCGCGAATATACGAGTGCGCAAGCGATTCGGGACCGCCGACGCGGGCGATCTGACGATGCCCGAGATCATACAGGTATCGCACCGCTCGGCGCACGGCATCGGCGTCGGCGCTTGACAGACTCGGCAGATTGCCGACCACGGAGGCATCGGCAATGGCAAGCACCGGCATCTCCTCATGCTCCTCAAGCAAGGCAACGCAAGGGTCTCCAAGCTCGACATTGACGAGCAGCATGGCGTCGACGTTGCCAGTAGCAATCCAATCATCGATGATCGAAAGCTTCGCGTCCTCACCCACGGCCATGCGTACCAGCAGAGAATAATCGTATTTTTCCAGCTCGGCGCCAAGACCGGAAATAAGTTCCATCATGTAGGATTCGACGGAAAGCAGCTTCGGGTCGTAACCCAGCGCTAGACCCACGCGCTGCGTCTTCGCCTTGGCCAGCGCCTGTGCCGCGCCATTCGGCTTCCATCCCAGTTCGTGTGCGACCTTCAACACTTTGTCTCGAGTCACATCGGAAACACCAGACTTGCCGTTGAGCGCATACGAAACGGCGCTACTAGAGACTCCCGAAGCCTTGGCAACGTCAAAAATCGTCACCTTGCTTTTTTGAATAGGCATGTCCGTGTCCTTCTTCTTAACTTAAATCGCAACTTAAACGGTTCATCTACATCGTACAGTAAAAGCGCCGACCAACCTCTTGAAAAGTCAGCGTTCACAACACTTTCGTTTCTTAAGGTTGGCGGCGCTTCAACTTATGTTTTTACTCAACCGAACACGTCAACTGAAATTTCAGTAGTCCTCTATCCACTCTTCTACCGCTTCAGTAGACGGCGTACTCGCGGAAGCTCACCATTCGCGCTTCGGATCGTTGGCGGAACGCGGCACGTTGGCGGCTGCGAACGCACCCGGAGCGGCAAGCGCTGCGGCATCGGCAGTGGCGATATGCAGCACGACGCTTTCGCCCGGAAGCAGCGAGACCATGCCCTCGGCCACCGAAGCCTTCGCGTCGACCTTATCTGCCATGCAGAACAGGTCGCGCACGTAGCTCTTGGCTGTGGCGGTAAGTTCCACGCCATCTTCCACGGCAACGGCCGCGGCACTGAGGGCGAGTTTCACGTAAAACATTTCTTGTATTCACGCAATGGTTGCGGCACGGATGGCCATCCGCGCGTTCCGGAAGACGAACAGATGGCCGCCGAACTGACCGCATACCTGGAATCATTCGGCCCGGACCTCTGGCAATAGCCTATGCGCTCGCAGTGCAGCGCATTTTATTTGATTCGTTTCTGCGATTTTGGTGGCATAAATCGCAAAAACGTTGATTTTCCAACGATTTTTTATTTGACTGGTATTTGATTCGTATTTGACTGACGTGCGATCAGCAGGACTTCAATCGCAATATAAAGCGTGCGATTGCAGCACACTATAAGCACAGCAATCGCACGCTATGCATCGTCAACTATCGACAATCATGTGACGCAGCCGTTCAACGCAACTATCTAACGTGATTATTCAGCGTGATCAGAGTCGGTGTGATCGGTCAGGTCCAGCTTGAATGGGTGAGCAGGCAGATTATTGTCATTAAACAACGGTGCCGGACCCCAGCTACGCCATGCGTAGCGCATCATCACCGGCGCTGGCACTTCCGGCGTGGCCAACGTAATCGTGCCGATACTGCGGCTGTTGATCGGAATACCGAATTCCGTGGCGTTGTAATCGACCACGTTGACCTTTGCGTTGACCAGATCGTCAATATCGCAATCCACGAAAATCGCGGCGTAGGCCGGATGGAACACACCATCGGCACCGGCAAGCTCGAAACCGGAACGTTCCGGCAGACGCACCAGCGAAGGCAGGCTCTTGGCGAACTCGTCACCAAAACTGTCGGGCGTAGTACCGCTGAAATGCAGGCCGTGCGCGTACCGGAAGAACAGGCGTACGCGGCCGCCTTCGTCGCAGCGGAAACCCAGCACAGTCGGCCCATACACCGGAATACGGCTCATACCATACACTTGGCGAAGCGCACAATTGCCTAGACGCTCGCCCGGTGTACGTTTATCAACCGGATGAATGTTGTTGTATTCGCCGCAATCCATAGTGCAGATGGCGAACACATTGTCGATGGACTGCGCGGCATCCCACTGGGCCTCGCGCAACACCGGCCACAGCATCGGATCGCCGTCGCCCTCGTCGACCTTCTTGTCAATCCACTGCGGCAATTGCACGATCAGGAACGGCAGGCTTTCGCTCCACAGCGCACGCCATTCACCAATCATCATGCCCAGCAACTCACGGTAGGATCCGCAATACGGCTCGTCTTCCTCGCCCTGATACCATAGGAATCCCGCCAAGGAGTAAGGCACAATGCGCTCCAGCATGGCATGGAACGCGCCTGACGGACGCCACTGCGAGGTCGGCGTCATCGGCGGCGGCCACGGGCATTCGCCATACTGTTGGGTCAGCGTATCCCACGTCACATCAGGATCGTCTTCGCGGGCGGCTGCGATCGACGCATTCCACGTATCAGAACGCGACTGCCATTCGCCGTACTCCAAATCGAACTGTTCCTGCGTTTTACCTGCGATCGCCTGCTCATAGCGCGCAAGATAGCCGCGCCCGGATTCGCTGGAATTCAGTGCATCTTCGCTCGTCCAGCAACTGATCGACGTACCCCCGATATAACAGTCGATAATGCCGATCGGAAGGTCGGAATCAAGTTCATCACGCAGTTTTCGCGCAAAATAGTACGCTACCGCACTCATTACGCCACTATTTTCAGGCGATGATTCCTGCCAGCTTGCCGCATGTTCGGCGTTGCGATTGATCACACCGGTTTTCGGCACATTGTAGAAGCGCAGTAACGGATCGGCACAGTTATCGAGGGCTTCCTCGGCGTCTTCACTGTTGCGCAATTCAAGTTCCATATTGCTTTGACCGCCGGCCAGCCATACTTCGCCGATAAGCACGTCATAATATTCGATGAAATCGTTGCCTGCGGTGACGCGCAACGTGTAAGGGCCACCTTCGGGCTGTGCCGGCAGCATGACGCGCCACGGTGAAAAACCGTTCTTGATCTCTTTGGAGGCGTACGCATGCGCCTGCACGATCACGGAACCATCGAAATCGCGGATTTCCGCGGAAACCTCAAGTCCGGCGCAATCGGCATCAAGCGCGCCGAACACGGCGATGGGCTTGTTACGCTGCAACACCATATGCGAGGCGAAAATCGCGGCGACGTGCAGAACTCCTGACGTGCTACGGTCTTCGGTAGGTTCAGCCGACGTTGTCATTTCAGAACCAGGTGCGGGACCAGTCGCAGTGACCATGACATCTCTTCCTATAGAAAAACCGTAAGAAACCGTACATATCTATCCTAGAACAATATGCGACAGAACATACAAAAAAGACCGCCACCCGTAAGGGCAGCGGTCTTGTAAAAGACTCAGCGATTAGCCGAATGAGCCACATCAGCCACGGGCGATCTTGCCGGTGAAGGTGGCCATATCAGCGTCGTCATCCTTGCCGTTGTTCCAGGAGAACATGGCGCGCAGCTTCGGACCGACGGTCTCGATGCGGACGTTGCCGTACTCTTCCTGCAGAGCCTTGAACTTCGGAGCGCCAGCGTCCTGGTCCTCGATGAACTCCTTGGCGAAGGAGCCGTCCTGGATGCGCTGCAGGTGGTACTGCATGCGCTCACGCACGTGCTCGTCGATGCAGGTGTTGGTGTAGTCGCCGTACTGGGCGGTGTCGGAGCAGGACCAGCGAGCCTTGTTCAGACCGCCCTCGTTCATGAGGTCGACGAGCATCTTCAACTCGTGGCAGACCTCGAAGTAGGCGATTTCAGGCTGGTAGCCGGCGTCGGTGAGGACCTCGAAGCCCATTTCAACAAGCTTGTTCACGCCGCCCATGAGCACATTCTGCTCGCCGAACAGATCGGTTTCGGTCTCCTCGGTGAAGGTGGTCTTGATGGCGCCTGCACGCAGAGCGCCCAGAGCCTTGGCGTAAGCCAGGGTGATGTCCCAAGCGTCGCCGCGCGGATCCTGCTCCACGGCCACGACGACCGGAACGCCACGGCCGTTGGCGTACTCACGACGCACGATGTGGCCCGGGCCCTTCGGGGCGACCATGAAGATCGGGTGGTCCTCGGACGGCTTGATGTAGCCGTAGTGGATGTTGAAGCCGTGAGCGAAAGCAACAGCTGCGCCCGGCTTGATGTTCGGCTCGATGTCATTGGCCCAGATGGTGCGCTGGTACTGATCCGGAGCCAGAATCATGATGATATCGGCCTCAGCAGCAGCTTCCGGAACGGACTTGACTTCCAGACCCTGCTCCTTGGCGTGCTCGACGGACTTGGAGGTCGGACGCAGACCGACGACGACGTCCACACCGGAATCGCGCAGGTTCAGAGCGTGAGCATGACCCTGGGAACCGTAACCGATGATGGCAACCTTCTTACCTTCGAGGACCGAGAGATCGCCGTCGTTCTCGTACCAGATTTGTGCAGCCATTGTACTTGGCACTCCTTTTTATGTAGTGGGGTGAACGCCTCCCGGCGCTCGGGTTTCTACCATTCGCAGATGAATTCGCGTGTTTTTGTGCATGGATTTTGTCCTGCAAACTGGGGTCTATCCTACTCCCGTCCCTTCCTAAATAAGCATTGAGTCCACAAAGTGGGCCACCGCCTAGCCGTGCGGCTCCCCCGACAATCAGTACTGCGATCCCGCATACGAAATATCCCAGTCATAAAACAACACAGCAACAAAAAGAAGCCACCGCGGTGAGACGGTGGCTTCCAACACGTTTCGCGCATATTGCGCTACTACGTTATTCAGCGGCCCTTAACATGCAGCCGCTACAGCGAAATCACTGAACCTGGGTACGAGCGATCTTGCCGTTGAAGGACTCGGCCATATCGGCATCGGCGTCCGTCTGGTTGTTCCAAGAGAACATGGCGCGCAGCTTCGGACCAACGGTCTCCAAGTGCGGGTGGCTGTACTCTTCCTGCAGCTCCTTGAACTTCGGAGCGCCAGCGGCCTGATCATCCATGAACTCCTTGGCGAAGGAGCCGTCCTGAATGCGCTTGAGCTGGTACTGCATGCGCTTCTTGGTCTCTTCAGTGATGACGGTGGAGGTGTAATCGCCGTACTGAGCGGTGTCGGAGCAGCTCCAGCGAGCCTTGTTCAGACCACCCTCGTTGGCCAGATCCACCAGCATCTTCAGCTCGTGGAACACCTCGAAGTAGGCGATCTCCGGCTGGTAGCCAGCCTCGGTCAGCACATCGAAGCCCATATCGCACAGGTGGTTGATGCCACCCATGAGCACGTCCTGCTCACCGAACAGATCGGTTTCGGTCTCCTCGGTGAAGGTGGTCTTGATGGCGCCTGCGCGCAGAGCGCCCAGAGCCTTGGCGTAAGCCAGGCACAGCGGCCAGGTCTTGCCATCCGGATCCTGCTCCACAGCCACAACGACCGGAACGCCACGGCCGGCGGCGTACTCACGACGCACGATGTGGCCCGGGCCCTTCGGGGCGACCATGAACACCGGATGATCCTCGGACGGCTTGATGTAGCCGTAGTGGATGTTGAAGCCGTGAGCGAAAGCCAGAGCAGCGCCCGGCTTCAGGTTCGGCTCAACGTCCTTCTTGTACACGGCGGCCTGGTACTGGTCAGGCAGCAGGATCATCACAACGTCGGCTTCGGCAACGGCCTCGGCAACAGGCTTGACCTCGAGGCCCTGCTCCTTGGCGTATTCCACGGACTTAGAGGTAGGACGCAGGCCGACGACGACATCCACACCGGAATCGCGCAGGTTCAGCGCGTGGGCGTGACCCTGGGAACCGTAACCGAGGATGGCCACCTTCTTGCCATCGAACACGGACAGATCGGCATCCTTCTCGTACCAGATAGTTGCTGCCATAATAGGCGCTCCTTTATTTTTCTTTTTATAGCGATTCGGGACTTGCATCCCCGAACAAACTCGCGATATTTAATTCTTGTTTCGGTTGTTCACAGCGGGCGATGGTTCCTAGGAGATTACTCCCCCGGATTGTGTCCGAGGAACCACCCCGCCTCTCCTGCGGAACTGTTTTAGTCCCGCTTTCTTTATATTGGTTGCTGACGTTCACATAGTGGTTATATTCGCGTCAAACGTTTTTAGTAAGGCTTCCGTCGATGTCATCTTGACACGTCGCTGAATAGCCGGTCAAACGGCACTTGGCGATTGATCACTTGGTGAAATCAACATCCTTAGTCTCCTTGCAGCTCAGCACCGCAACGAGGCAGCACACGGCCATCACGCCGAGGTACAGACCGACGGAGTGCACACCCCAGTGGTGGGACAGCCAAGTGGCGATGGTCGGCACGAATGCCGCGCCGACGATGGCGGCCAGGTTGTAGCCGATGCCGGAGCCGGAATAACGCACGTTGGCGTCGAACAGCTCCGGCAGGAACGCGCCGATCGGACCGAATGCGGTGCCCATCAACGCGAAGCCGATGCATAGGAACAGCAGGTTGGCGGCGAAGTTACGCTGGCCGACGACCGACGGATCAAGCAGGAACGGGAAGAGCAGCGCGAATGCCACGAGGCAGCAGGACGAGATGACGATCACGCGCTTGCGGCCGAATTTATCGGCATTCACGCAGGAGATGACGATGAACGCGGCGAACACACAGATGGCGAGCATCAGCATGAGCAGGTATTCACGATTGGTGAAACCAAGGTCTCCGCCGCCCTGCTCGACGGTTTTGGTGCCCCAAGCGAGGGACCAGGTTGCCAGCGTGTAGAACAGCGTGTAGGTGACGGCCACCAGGAACGTGGCTTGGATGACTTCCTTCCAGCTCTTCTTGAACACTTCGGTCAACGGGGACTTGACGACCTTCTTCTGCTCCTGGGCCATGCGGAAGATCGGAGTCTCCTCCATCTGCACTCGCACGACGAGGCCGACGATCACCAGAATCGAGGACAGCAGGAACGGCACACGCCAGCCCCATGCCAGCATCGCATCGTCATCGTTGAACGTTTCCAACAGGAAGTAGGTACCGTTCGACAGGAAGAAACCGATCGGAGCGCCCAATTCCGGGAAGGAGCCATACAGCGCGCGCTTGTCTTCCGGAGCGTTCTCGGTGGCCACCAAAGCGGCACCCGACCATTCGCCGCCCAGACCGATGCCCTGCACGAAACGGCACAGGCACAGCGCGGCGACAGCCACAATGCCCCACTGGCTGTAAGTCGGCAGGCAGCCGATCAGGAACGTGGCGATGCCCATGGTCAACAGCGAAACCACCAGCGTGGTCTTGCGGCCCATGCGGTCGCCGAAATGGCCGAACACCAAGGATCCGAGCGGGCGTGCGATGAACGCGATGGCGAAGGTCAGCAGGCTGGCCAGCAGTGCGACGGTCGGATTGGTGGTGTCTCCGAAGAACACCTTCGGGAAATAATTCGCAGCGGCGGTGCCGTATGCGTAGAAGTCGTAGAACTCAATGGCGGTGCCGACCATGGAAGCGGCGATAACGGTTTTCACCGAATCGCGCACCATTGCCTGCGCTTTGCCAGCGGCTGCTTCGACTGCACTCATTGGATTACTCCTGTTACGTCTGTCATGCGTTACCGGCTCCCAACATGCGCCGATAACGTCTTTCTTCTATTCTCTTGTGTGCAGTCTTCATTTCGTTGCCTTACGCCTTGTGGGCGGCAACAAAAAGACCCCGCAGCATGCAGGGCCATCAACGTGTGTGTTTTGCGCGCCTCAAACCCTGCCTCCGTTGGCGAGGGATTGAAGCTGCATTGCTCGAATCAGTCCGCCAACGAAAGCGGAATAATAATTCGTGCGGACAGCAGTACGCGTGCAACCATTCCG
>SKEF01002265.1_pt1 | contig 14996 bp, 18 predicted proteins | sample 4826691 | NCBI WGS metagenome assembly SKEF01 (sample SAMN11008816, study PRJNA524170) | human gut metagenome | biome: Human fecal sample; material: Feces; isolation source: fecal sample from pouch patient p23, p27 | host: Homo sapiens | place: Israel: Tel-Aviv | collected 2016-08-24
CACACGGCCGGTGAGCCGCGTACGCTCGATCGACCCGTCCTCGGATACGCGCAGCAGCGAGCCCACCTGGGAGATGCGGCCCATCTCATCGGTGCGCACGGGCACGATCTCCACGTATGCGATGGGCATCTGGTGGCGGGCCCGGTTGATGTCGGCCGGTCCCAGCCAGCCCGGCGGGTTGCCGTGGCCGGAACCGCCCCCGTGGATGAAGTCCTCGGGCGTGATGTTGTCGAATTCGCCGCGGCCACGGCCGGCATCATAATCGCCCTCGTCGGGCACTTCATCATTCATGACTGGCATGGTCTCATTATCGCGCGCATTGATGAACATGGGCACAATTCACCGAAAAATTGTCTGTGAATTCTCAGCAAAGCGCCTCATCGCCTCCATGCGCCCGCAATCCATTCAGCTTGGGGCACAAACTTTTGCCGAAATGTTGGGTGTTGCTGGGAAACTGGTACACAGCATCAAGCACTGTGTTTGAGGAAGGAACTTCAATGGCCACCACCGCCATCACTTCAGCTGAGTTTGAGAAGACCATTACCGACAACGAAATCGTGTTCGTTGACTTCTGGGCCACCTGGTGCGGCCCGTGCCGCGCGTTCGGCCCGATTTTCGAGGCGGCCTCCAACGAGCCGGAGAACGCGAACATCGCCTTCGTCAAGGTGGATATCGACGCCAACCAGGATCTGGCCCAGGCCGCCGGCATTCAAGCTGTGCCTACGCTGATGATTGCCAAGCAGGGCGAGGTCATCTTCCAGCAGGCCGGCGCGCTGCAGGCCTCCGATCTGGACGACCTCATCGCCCAGGCCAAGGCGCTGGATCTGGCCGCCGCCAAAGCACAGCAGGCAGCGCAGGAGCAGCAGTAAGCCTTATCACACTGCGGCAACGGAAGCGCGGAAAAGCCCATATATAGCGCTTCCTTGCACTGCTAACTACTACATATGCCATCCGTGGCGGGTCGAACACCCACCACGGTTTTTTTATTCATCCACTCAACGTCCTATGATGGAAAGCAGTGTGTACCCAACCAAGGAGCGCAATGTCGAAGCACGCTGAGCGGACCTCATTCGTCAAAACCCTGTCTCGGGGCCAGTGGGCGAAGATCGCGGCGGCCGTGGCCGCAGTGGGTCTCATTGCCACTGCAGGCGTTATATCCCGCGACTTCTATCAGTCGAGCACCGCTACACCTTCCATCACCCCAACCTCATTCTCCGCCACCGACGGCGCAGCTTCCCGCTCGGCCTCCCGTGGTGCGCTCAAGAGCACCACTTATGTGACCGTCAAGGTCAACGGCAAGTCCCGCGTGGTTCTCGGCGAAAAAGACAACATGACCACCGTCAAGGATGTGCTGGAAACCGGCGATATCGTTCTCGATCCGGAAGATAGCGTGAGCCCAAGCCTGGATTCCAAGGTCACCGAGTCCACGGTCATTTCCATCGACCGCGCCAACACCACGGTGGAGACCACCGACACCGATATCGCCTTCAATGAAGTACGCAAGGAGACCTCGAGCCTGCCCAATGGCCAGGAGAAGGTCGAGACCGAGGGTGAGAAGGGTGTGCTGGAGACCACGTCTCTGGTGACCCGCTCCGGCGATAAGGTCGTCTCCTCCAACGTGTTCACCTCATGGGTCAAGAAGGCACCGGTCGACAAGGTGATTCTGGTGGGCACCGCCACCGTGTCTTCGCCCAGCGCCGCCAGCCTCGGCACCACCACGCCGGCCGGCGAGATTCAGTCCTGGGCGCATGACTACCTGATTTCCAACGGCTACTCCGAGGCCGACTTCACCGCCGCCAACTTCATCATCAGCCACGAATCCGGCTGGAGCCCCACCGCCACGAACCCGTCTTCAGGTGCTTATGGCCTGCCGCAGGCGCTGCCGGGCAGCAAGATGGCTTCCGCAGGTGCAGACTGGCAGACCAACTACCAGACCCAGTTCAAGTGGTTTGTGAATTATTGCAAAGACCGCTATGGTTCGATTTCCGGTGCGTACGCGTATTGGCAGGCGCACAAGAGCTACTAAGCCAGCCAAATCAACACGTACACAACAGGTTCCGCGCCGCAAGGAGACTTCACCTTGGCGGAATCCCCCGAAGGCGAAGTCTCCTATCAGTCCGTGAACGGCACCGCCTACCCAGACAGCAAGACCGTGATCTTCGACGCCGCCAACGCCACTGCAGGCACCATGAAGCGCCGCGGCCGTAAGAAGGCTGAGTGAAACCCGGCCCAAACGCCGAGCGAACTCATACGCATGATGCCGGTTCCCAATCATCGGGGACCGGCATCAGCATTTCTGCGCCTTATCAGCCGAATCCTTGCATTATGCAACGCCCTAGAGATCACTTTTACCGTGTCATACGAAGTGCCCTCCACAACTGATTATGCGAATCCGTGACGGCATAGCGGCACAAAGCACGCGTATATTGAGCTGGTTTGCAACAGCAAATGGTGGAAATGCGCACTACTGTTATTCGCGGTTCCTTTGACAATTTAGGCTAGAGCACGATAACTTACTACTTCGACTCATCTTTCGGTTCCGGATCATCTTTCGGTTCCGGATCATCTTTCGGTTTCGTCCCCTGATCAGCCGCCTGGCCACCTGTCCCCGGATCGTCTGTACCGTCTGGCTGTGTTTGCTGTTGCCGCTGCAACAACTGCTGCTGCCTTAATCGTGCATAATAATCATTCAGAGCTTTCCGCCGCGCTGCTTCTTGCTGAGCTTGAACGGCTGCGCTGTAGTTGGCCATGGACGTGTTGACTGCATCCATGGACGCAGTCAACGTGTTGACGGCATCCTGCATGGCCTTTACGTCAGTACCCTGCTGAGACAACACGGTATTGGCGTTGGCGATGTCGCTTTCCAGTGTCACGCGCGTTGAATTATCGTCGACTGCATACAGGCTGTTGTCCAGTAAAGTCTGAGCCTCGGCTATCTTGCCCTGCAACGCCTGCTGAGCGTTAGCCTGATCCTTAGCGTTCTTGCTGTCCGTCACGGCCTTTGCCGCGGCAGTAATCGCAGTGGCGTTCTTCTTGGCGGTCTTGGTCTGGCTAGTGGCCGTCTTGGCATATTCCTTGAGGTCCGACGTGGAAGCTGAAGTCTTGCACTCCACCGCTTCCACGTTCTTTACCGCGGCGATTGCCTTCTTCAGCGCATCCACGGTCGCACCGTCAGCCACTTGATCAGCTGTAATGCTTTGAGCACTCTTGGTATCAACCAACGCCTTGGTCAGCGCCTTCTGAGCGGTGGAATTCTGGTCCACGGCCTCAGTACATGCTGTCAACGCATCCTGATGCAGCTGATGGCTTTCCTGACGCTGCTCGCTGAAACGCCAGTACCATACACCACCAATGATCGCTGCAATCACCACCAGCGCAACAATCACCGAAATGATAATGCCCTTGGTCCTCTTCTTGCCGCCCTTACCGCCGCGAGGAGTCTCTGCCACACGGTCTTCTTCCGGCTCCTCCACCGGCTCGGGGTTCTGTTCAATGGCACTGAAGTCGATGTTCAAATCGTCTATGGCACTATCACGTTGCGGCTTGGCTTCAGGAACCGGCGCAAAAAGCGGCAGCGTCGCATTATCATCCCGCTGAGGCGACTGAGCGCTTTCCGCAGTATCAGGTGCCGCAAAAGTCATCGGGGTAGTAGCCGCCGCATCGGAAGGGGAAGAGGCATCGCCAGCAGTATTCGCCGTACTCGCAGTAGGCCATTCCAATACTTCGTCAAAGCTGGGGAATGCAGATTGAGAGCCATCCGCAACAGCACCAGTACTGTTGCCGTCACTCGGCGCAGCGCTGCCTGCGTTCCCGTCAAATGAGATAGGCGGTATGTCCCAGAAGGTATCGACGATATCGCCGCGAGCCGGCGACGTAGAGGAACCAGATTCCGCGTTCGGTTCAGGGCGTTCATCTGTTCCCATGCTCTTCTCATTCCTTTGCGTCATTGAAGTCATTCCAAACTGTCAGTTTATCCAGCCCTATGCCGAGCGTGCCAGCGGGTATTCAAGAATGTCACAATTCTTTACTATTCGATATACAGCCAGCACCATAAATCCAACAACTCAGTCTTATAACAGTAAACCGTGCGGCACAGAAGTACCGCACGGTTTATATTGCAAGACGATCGGCAAACGCCAAACTATTACTTGCGGGCTTTCTTCTCGCCCTTGCTCTTGGCACCCTTATGAGAGCTGCGCTTGTTGCCGTCCTCGTAATAGTAGTAGTAATAGTTCTTCGAGTGTATCTTCTTCGGATCAGCGAAGTTGAAGATGAAGCCGAGAATCGGCACTTCAGCGGCCTGCAGAGCCGTAGCGGTGTTCTCCAGCTCCTTCTTCTCCACTACGCCCTTACCAGTCACGAGCACCAGACCGCCAGCCATACGTCCGAACACGGTGGCGTCGTTGGCCACGGACAGCGGAGCAGTATCGATGATCACGTAATCGTACTGGGTGAGGGCCTGCTCGACCATTTCCTTCATCAGGTCGGAGTTCAGCAGAATGCTGGCATTAGCCGGACGCTTACCGGCCGGCATGATGTGCAGGTTCGGCTTCCAATACTTCTGAATGACATCGGCCGGGGACGCCTGGCGAGACAGCACGTGAGACAGGCCCACGTGGCCTTCAATGCCGAGCTTGTGAGCCACGGACGGGTGGCGCAGATCGGCGTCGATAAGCAGCACACCCTTGCCTTCCTCGGCGAGAGCCACGGCAACGTTGGAGGAAACCGTGGTCTTACCTTCGGACGGATCAGTGGAGGTGATGACCAGCAGTCGGCCATGCCCCTGCGTGGCGGTGGTGGTAAGGAACGAAAGGTTCGTACGAATACGACGGAATTCCTCAGCCTCGCTACCAGCTGGCTGAGCGACTACGACCGGACGGCTGTCGTCAAGAATCGTAGCCTGTGGCACAGTACCCAGCGAAGAAGCGTGGGTCAGCTCACGCACATCATCGGTGGAGTCCACCTTGGTGTTGAGGATGTCCTTCAGCAGGGCAACGCCAATGCCTACGATGAGGCCGAGAATCAGGCCCGCGGCCAGATACAGCGGAATGTTCGGGGAGCTCTGCCCGGTAGGAGTCTGAGCCTTCTGCACTACCGTGAGCTTGATGGGAGAGCCGCTGGAAGAGGAGTTGTTGTACAGGTCGGAAGAAATCTGATCGGAGAGGTTCTTCGCCACGCTGTTGGCGATGTCGGCCGCTTGCTGCGGATCGCCGACTTCCGCCGAGATGTCCACCATGAACGTGTTCGGGGGGTTCGTAGCGGTCACCACATCGGCAAGATCGGTCGTGGTCATATCCAGGCCAAGGTCCTTAATGACGGGCTGGAGCACGGCTTCGGTCTTCACCAGTTCCGGATACGTCGTGATCTGGGTATTCAAATAATTGGCACCAGAGCTCATATCGTTGGTGGTCTGCGTCTCGCCGGACTGACCGGCATACGTGGCGAACACTTCAGCCGTAGCCGTGTACTTCGGGGGCATGATGAACGTGACAGCTGCAACCGCAGCAAACACCACAACAAACGAGATAATCGCAGACGCGAGATGCTTGCGAACAATCTGCAGCAAATCAGCGATGGTCAATGTTCTTCCTTACCTCTTCGGGAAATTCTCACAGATAGTCTATAATTTAGCACCTACCGGGGAACTTCTCGAGCTTTTGTATCCTTGTGAACAATGACCAAAACCCTTGATACGACTGCAGAATAACTGTACACAATCGCAATCACAATGTATTCTCACTCAATATTTTGCGACAGCACTATTTCCCTATTCCATATTATGAATTGAAATTGAGAATATGATATATATAATTGTAATTCAAATTATCATTCATTACAATCAAAATTGTCAATAATACTTATGCAGTGTGAAGGAGTATATTATGGCATCCTTGCTTCAAGGATTCGAAGAAGTTCAGCTAGTTAAGCCCGTTGGCAAAACGGTAATGACCGTTACCGATTCCGTTGTACGTTTTAATAAGGCCACCGCAAAAGTGCTGAATTTTCCAGCACAAGTTAAGATCCTTATTAACGATAAAACCAGACAAATTGCCGTCACGCCGACTACCGCTAAGGCGGATAATGCCGTGAAATTCAGCAAGGGTGAGGGCAAGCAGACTACGTCTGTAAGTATCAAGAATGCTGTGCTTGTTGAAGCAATTTCCAAGTACTTCACGCTTGTCGAAGCTCCAGAAGGCGAGGTCTCTTTCGTCTCCGTCAACGGCACTGCTTACCCGGAAGACAAGACCGTGATTTTTGATGTCGCAAACGCCACTGCCGGCACCATGAAGCGCCGCGGCCGCAAGAAGACTGAGTGATTTCTGCTTAATTCGCGATTATACGAATACTGTAAAAGCCTGGATTTCGAATTAATGATAATTCAGGCTTTTAATTTCCAAAAACCAGCATGGCTTGGGTTGAACAATACATGCACCAGCCCCACGGAGAGGATCTAAACGGCTGATTGGCCCATAGATTATTCAGTTTTTGCAAGCGACTGCCAATTACTTGGTGGGAGTTTAAAAGTACTTCATGAAAGTGAACGGTTGACCGAACCCCCATCACCTCACCCACACATGCAACTGGTACAGTTCTCACGGAGGATATGGGAGGGAACCAAGTATGTCCACACCGAACAATACGCAGCTCGGCAACAAGTCAGTTCAAGAAAAACGCAGAAACTCCGGTCATTGCCCCGCGCTACAGCGTGGGGCAATGACCGAGACGCTGACTCATATCACCATCACCCCATCAGACATGTTGATGTTTGCCGCAGTGGCCATGCTGCCATTTGATGGCACAAAAATTGGCATTCCACTCCCCTATTGGACGCCAATCTCCCCCTGGTTGTTCACCCTGTACACAATCATCAACTGGCGATACTTGCGCGATACCGCACGCCGCTTCCTGCCGTTCTTCCTCTTTCCCCTGCTACTAGTGCTCACATCCGTATACGGCTGGCAGTCATATGGAATGCACGCCAGCGCAACCGCAAAGTCATTCATCTCCATATTGTTAGGGCTGGCGTGCTTGGCTTCGCTCGACATCGCGATCCGCATTAAACGTGTACCTGTACGAACATTGTTAACTACGCTATTCACCGCATATGTAGTGGCATTCCTCATTGGGATACTGCAATATATCGTTTTAGAACGACATCTGAACTGGCAGCCAGTACGAGCATATTTTTGGGGTGCTCTGTATAGAAACTATGCGAGCGTTCGTCCTCAATTCATGTTCGCAGAACCTAGCTATATCGGCATGCATCTGTTCGGCGTACTCCTGCCAGTTTTCTGGCTGACCCGCGACCGCAAGATTGGCATATTGATACCGATATTTGCCGCTGGAGCAATTGCGATGGGCTCCGGCACCCGAATCATACTGGATACAGTGGTAGCTACATTTATCTGGCTGATAGCGACAATCAACTTCCACTCACGTAAGGCAACAGCTGGGTTCGTCGGTGCTTTAGGACTTCTTGGAGCAGGTGGATTGAGCGCAATTATCATCAATCCGCGTCTAAACTCTTTAGCCACCAATGGATTACTTGCTGGTGACGGATCGATGAGTGCAAGAATCTTCCATATGCTCGCTCCCATGTGGTCATGGAAACATGATCTATCTCACTTCATGTTTGGATGGGGCGCAGGCAATATCTCTAATGCAGTGCGTACTGGTTACGCCGGTGCCCGCCAATGGTATGACGCCCATGGCGGTGCGCCCAGTACCGAAATCGACGGTTTAGCAAATCCCCCAGCGGATACTTTCACAATGAGCATCTATGCCAGCTTCATTACCGAATTTGGTCTATTTTGCTTTTTGGCCTTCTTGCTCTTGGTATTAGCACACGTAGCGGTCCATCATGGATGGAGCCGACGGAACATATGCTGGTTCATTCTTCTCGCATACCTATATATTCAGTTTGAATCATACGCATTCTATGCAATTCCACTGTTCATATGGGCTGTCTGTACAATAATGAATCGAGGAAAAAACAACATCAATTCCCTTTAGATTGCGAGAATCACAATTCGCTACTCTCTATCATGCCGATAAAGAGTGCGCATACGCCCGTTGTCTAATTGAAAGTGCAGCACCCGTTAGATTGGAGATTGTCCGGATAGCCAAACGGAGGGGTGTTGCGCCTTGGGTCAGGTGTATTCGCACCTGTCGGAAGAGGAACGGCACGATCCGCCGCTGCCTGCCCAAACGCACGCCCGTCGCCCCCTCCATGGCACGCGAACTGCAGGAGATCGTCGACGAGACCGACAACAGGCCCATGCGAGTGCTCGGCCACCGCCCCCCCGCCGAGGCATTCGCCGACGAACTGCTAGAACCAGCCGAGAACAAGGATGTTGCACTTACAAATAGATAACGGGGACCGCGCCACCTTCCACAGCCGTGCCATCAACCGGATAGCGCAATCCGCGTTCGCAGTGTACCTGATTACCGATTACGCCGCCTCCGAGAAACTGCTCTGAGTCCGGTTGTTCAACCTGCAGAACCTGTACCAGCAGCCATTGGCGATCCTGCAGATTCTGGGCATCCTGCTGGCGATCTACGCGGCCTGCACACTGCTCGACTTCATCCGCCAAGCACTATTCGCCGTCATCATCGGCAAGCGGCGCGGACACTGGTTTGACCTGCTGTGGGACAAGGCATCCACCCCAATCAATCATTTCGCCTGAACACGCAAGCCAATCTCACCGCTTCCACGGAAAATAGACAATTCTGAAATGAAAATCGCACACGTAAGGCACAGGTTGCACCTTCTTATGCCAAGTGAAACCAGAAATGTATAGATTTGTGTACACGCTTATAAAATCATCTCTTTTAGCAGAAAATTGCAAAATTGGACATTTCTAGTTATAATCTCAGTATTAAAAGAGTAAAACACATTTACGAGGCGACCCAATGCTGATTGATTTTAGCTTTTCGAATTTCAGGAGTTTCCGCGACGAGCAATCTTTCTCTATGACTCGCGACGAAAGGTTCACGGAATCCAACGACTCACGGCAGTCTCCAATCACAGCCATATACGGCGCCAACGCATCAGGAAAATCCAATTTCCTGAAGGCGATGTGCGCCATGCGTAGCATGGTGACAAACAGCTACAGCCAAGGTGATGCGAACGGCGATATTCTTAGGGAACCATTCCTACTGAGAGAGAACCCATTCGAGGAACCATCGATGTTCTTCCTGGAGTTCACAGCCGAGAACCATCTGAAATACCAGTACTGGTTCCGCTATAACAATAAGCACATATTAGAGGAAGAGCTTACCTTCTTTAAGGACATGGGAGGACGTCTCTCCACTCACTCCTCACTGTTGTTCTCCCGCACCGGAAACGACGAGGTGAAATTCGGAGCCACTTTCAAAGGACCTAGAACGCAAGTGCGAAAGACAGTGGGACTCCGCCCCAACGCTCTCCTGCTTTCGGCGGCCGCCGCAGCCGGCATCGAATGTGTCCAACCTGTATTCTCATTTTTCCAGAATGATATGGCGTATTGCGTGGCAAACGCTTTCGAACAGGAACAGCCCATATTGCTTGACCAATTCAAGAACAAGACATCTTTTTCGAAGCATCTGACATCTCTGATCAAGTACGCAGATTTTGGCATCAGCGATGTGAAAAGCGTTTCGGCGAACATCCCCTCGGATATCTGGCATCAGTTCAAAGAGCAGATGAAGACTCAGATCGGAGCTGATGAGGGAAAGCTAGAGGAAGCATTCAACATCAAAAACGCGACACAGTTGCAATTCACTCATACCGGCGGAGATTCGTCCTCTGCCGGCTTCGGCTTGGATAACGAGTCCAGGGGCACCGTCGCCGCGCTGTCGTTCTTCTCGCTTGCCCTTCGTCAGCTATCAAGGCCCACGGTCACACTTATCGACGAAATTGACACAAGCCTGCACCCAGCCTTGGTAGCAGAGCTGGTGGCGCTGTACACCGATCCGGCAACGAATCCCCACGGCTCCCAGCTCATTTTCACGACCCATGACGTGTCATTGATCAATCAGTCGGGTTCGTCGAACCGCCTACTACAACCCGATCAGATATGGCTTGTAGAGAAAGATAAAGACGGCGCCTCGGAACTCTTCCCGGTAACGGAACTTGGTATTCGAAAGGAAGAGAACATCGGCAAGAACTACCTCAATGGTGTATATGGCGCCACACCGAACCTCAGTTTCCATACCGTATTCGCACAGATCATGAATGGAGACGATGACTGATGGCGAAGAAGCGAGGCGTTCCCGCGCATGGTCGCAAGTCTGCACGTTTCCACAGGGCACGCAAGAAGCGTTATCTTGTCGTAGCTGGCGGAGCTGTTACCGAAAGACAGTATTTCAAGCAGCTCGAGTCCATATATGACGTTGTCATCGAGTATCAACAGAAGAACGAAAGTCCTGAACATCTCGCAGATTTTGCATGCACGTTGAAGAAAGAGGATGAACGGGATATCTCCACAGATTGCTATGAAAATATCTGGGTGGTAGTCGACGTTGACGACTTCCACGACCACAGCAAGGCCGCGAAAATTTGCAAGGACAATGGAATCGAACTCATCATTTCCAATCCCTGCTTCGAAGTCTGGGTACTCGATCATATGAAGGCTTGTCCACCAAGCTATACATTGACGCCCGATGTTGAGTCAGCCGCGGCAAGAGCAGGCATCGTTGGAGGAAATCGTAACAAATACGTCAATGACGAACTCATCGACAGCGAACATCTCGATGCCGCCATATGCAATGCAGCCCGACACAACACAGTGGAAAACAGTCAGGGACGAAATAGACTCACACCACATCACGAGCAGGAATACGCCCCTTGGACCGATATGCCAAAAGTAATCGAGACACTGAAATCTAATAAACAGAGCTGAAAGAAGAAACATGGCACTGCCCATCCAAGTAAATCCCAAAGACCCTTGCATAGATATTCACACTGGACGAGGTCAAGGTAGCTGCACATTCGCAAATGGATTCGACTGTGTCTGTTCATGCGCAGGTATCGCACACGCCCAATTACTCAGAATGGTTCTTACTCCCGAAAACAGTAAGGAGTTGCCTGACAAATACAAGCAGGCTCTTGCCAACAAAGTCCAAACGGTTCAAGCTCGCATTGCCGATATTCCGCATGATAAGGTAACAACAATTATCCACGCACAGAAACAGCCTAAACGCGTGTTTTTCCTTTGCGAGGATGTGTCTCATCCCATCATTGACTATTGCCGAGTCATTGACATACTCCGTTGGGCAAGAGAAAACCCCCTAGCAAGCCAGCAAGTATCAAAACTCTGCACTTGTGTACAAAATCATGGCATTAATTCTTTCAAAGATTTAGCCTCTAAAGCCGGCGAGTACTTGTCCCAAGCACATGTTCTTTGCGACATTGTAGCCTCTATTGCATTCGCACTCAGCGAAGCCGCAGACACGATTCCGGATGAAGATACATTTATCAATGCCTGCAAAGCAGCATTCGCTCTCTCACGACGTAACTCACTAGGATTCGGCCCATCGCGGAAAAGGCATGGAAAAAACGCAGTCGCAGCACGCAAATCACGGCAGGAAAACGATGATGAGGAAAGCCAAAAACGATACACTGATGGAGACTCCATCTCAAGTGATCTGCTCACCAGGATTTTACTGGATATCAGCAAGGACGTTTACATCCTACTGATGGAGTACAAATCCCAGACGAAGCAATTTCTCCAAGCGGTTCAGGCCACAGCAATATTGTTTTGCCCTGATCCGGATAGCCATAAATTCACATGGGACATGTGCTTCATTCCACTATTCCAAACGAAAATCTGTGATGACCTACGTAGCAAGTTGAATCAAGACATCATTACTGCACTTGAATATGGGAAAACGGATATCTGGGACAACGGGGCTAGGGCATACTGGTAAGAAGAACTGACGTGATGAGGCGCTTTGAAGACGCCTCATCACGTCAGTTCTTCTGATTCGGCATGAGCATGATCTCGCCGTCGGCGAGGCCCTTCAAATGCTGGCCATAGGGGCTCTTGCCGTAGCGTTCTGCGGACTCCATGAGCTGCTCGCGCGTGATCCAGCCGTTCTCGTAGGCGATCTCCTCCACGATCGCGATGGGCAGACCCTGTGCGCACTGTACGGTGCGCATGCCCCCATCAACGAGCTCTTCCCGACGCAAGCACACAAACTCATGGAAGAGCAAAGCGTGTCAGGTTCGGCACAAACCACACTGCCCTCAGCCCTAACTTTGCTTGGATTCTGCGCCCCTGACAGGATACAGCGCAATATTCTGAGCAATTAACTCATTGCTCATCACCTTGCCGAAATCAGTCCATGGCCACACTGCAAAAGGTGAGGCATCGTCAGATCCATAGTCTTGAGAAATACTTTCCTTAACTACGCTCTGGGGATCATCGCCCCGCTCAAGCCGATCCTGGTCTGCGTCATCAGTGAGATAAAGTTCATAACGACGCCTGCCCTCATGAATCTCCCTGCGCCACCTTGCAAACGGGATTTCATAGCCTGTGTGTGTGATTGAATTATCAATCAAATCCTGCGGATCCGAATAGCCTAGTCCGAAAACATGCGGGTAAACCCTATCCAGCCCACATTTCTTAAACGCATGGTTGAATGCATTGTCGAATGTCGGATAAGTCCGTGGAATCTCAATAAACTGGATCCCCGCAGCAAGTAGACTGAGAGCAGATCGACTCACGATTTCACGTTTCATTTGTGTCTTGGTAGGCATACCCAATCTTCCTTTCCTAAGCAAAGCCATCGCTGCAGAGCCATAGACGTTATCATGAGACACTGCTCTCAGACTCAAAGGAAACGTTTCAGCCAATCAGGAAGATTGAAACTCCCAACAGACCAAGAATCTTGTTCCTCTTCATCTTCCTCCCAAGTATTCTCTCTACCATCAAAGAATTTCTGACGATGACATTTGACTTTTGTAACCTCGTCTCCTTCCAATCGATACTCATTCCAATAGTGGTTATGCTTTCCCCATCCACTCCAACTCCGGGTTCGATAAATTAATACCATTTTAATCCTCCTCGTCGAGAAATATTTGTTTAAGTTTAAATGGAAAAAATTTTGAGCAGAAAAGAATTATTCCAGCCAACTCTTCATTCTTCTCTATCCCCAGAATCATTATTCTCAAAAGACTTATTGGCCTCTGCATGGTCAGTGGAATTCGATCGAAGCCAGTAATTCCCTGGAGGCAGAAAGATGAAACACCGCCCAAGAGTCCTCCAGCTATCAGTCCAACGAGAAGATTCCGAGTACAGCCAGTCTTTTCCCCAATAGAAATACCCTTCTCAAGCCCTTGTCTGTAGAGCAAATCGCAAAATGCATTTGGCCCGCCCGCAGCCTTTGCTCTTTGCTCTAAAACGTTATACGCCATCAATCCAGGATTTATCATCCTATCTCCTTACCTTGTTGGCATTCAGCATCCTAACCCGTTTTTAAACGTCTACAAAAAAGTGGGCCAGTATGCGTTAAAATGTCCGTATAGGGAGAGCAACCATGACAAAGATCCGTAGCAAAATCCAATTTAATCCACAGAGACTAGAAGATGCACGCAAAACATCAGGCAAAAAACGTAGTTATCGCAGCATCGCAGAAGAAATCGATGTCAATGAAAGAACGATTCGCAAAAGTTGCAAGGATGGATTAATCACTCCAGAACTGTTAGACAAGCTTGCACGGGCCCTTAACGTTGACACCGCATATCTAATGGGCGAGTTTGATCTATTCTATGACCAACTCAATGATGAGGAAATACGGAGAAAATATAAAGAAATTTATAGTAAATCCCACACACCACCCTTACTCGCAACATTTACCTGACGAGGTAGACTACGACAATTTAATCGCGAGTTTGCTTAAAATGTACAGCATTCATTCCGACTGCTATTTTGATATGACAAGCGCAGCAAAACTTGTTTTCAGGGAACGCCTTCATTCATCAATCTATCGAGTGCTACACTCTTATTCCCCTGATTGTTCCCCCTTTGACTATTTCCATATGATAGAAATGCCAAAACCAACTCTATACAATATCCTTGAAATGTTAGCAGACCCAGAAGAGGAGATGGGCTAACGAGATAGGTACTTTATTTTAAATGAGTCCAAATAATAAACACATGAGCATATTTAAAGGAAAGATGACATGAGTTCAAAAGTAATTCGATACGATAATATTATTTCCTTAGAGACACGCCAAAGCATTGCAAAAAGATACCATAGAGTCACTCGAGCGATAAATCAAGAATTCTGGAATTCCACCAGTGAAACTGCACATAGTCTCTACGTCGGTTCTTACGGAAGGAATACAGCAATAGATACAAGCGATATAGATATACTCGTCGAAATCCCGGAAGACGAATATAATCGATATTCGTATGTTAAAGGAAATGGACAGTCTCGACTTCTGCAGGCAGTAAAGAACGCAATTCAAAATACATATTCAAGAAGTGATGTTAGAGCGGATGGTCAAGTCATTAAAATCGCTTTTTCTGATGGAATGAAATTCGAAGTGTTATCTGCATTCCCACAGGAAAACTGGAGCGGCAGTATTTTATACAAATATCCGGATAGCAATATGGGAGGGAATTGGAAGACAACTGATCCTAGGTCTGAGCAAAGGGCAATCCGAGAGAAGAATAATTCATCCAACGGTTTGCTGTGCGCGACATGTAGGCACATAAGGATGATCAGGGATACTTCCTATTCAAGCTACCATTTGTCCGGAATATTAATAGATTCATTTGTATATGATGCAATAGGATGGTGGCATTTTACGCGTGAAGATGACGATTCCTCAATCCAGTTGAAATCTTATGAACAGGAATTACTTGACCATTATAATCAGATTTCATTAAACGGCCTATTATCACCAACCTTGGCCGCCCCTGGAAGCGGAACGGCACTTGATACCTCAAAAGACTGGAACATTCTCGGTAAAATTCTTAATAAAATGGCATAAGGCAATATAAAAT
>SKEF01002271.1_pt1 | contig 14976 bp, 29 predicted proteins | sample 4826691 | NCBI WGS metagenome assembly SKEF01 (sample SAMN11008816, study PRJNA524170) | human gut metagenome | biome: Human fecal sample; material: Feces; isolation source: fecal sample from pouch patient p23, p27 | host: Homo sapiens | place: Israel: Tel-Aviv | collected 2016-08-24
ATAATAATCAAACATATCATTTACTATATGCTCTGTCTCTGGATTTTTAACAAGTTTTTTATCTTTTACCATATATCCTAATGGAACAGGTCCTCCAAGATATTCTCTATTTTTACGCTTGAATTCCATAACTGCTCTTATTCGTTCACTTGTACGGTCTGCCTCCGCCTGCGCGACGGACAGCATAATGTTTACTTTAAAAATTCCCTGAGACGTGATTGTTTCATAATCTTCCCAGATCGCCTGCCATGGCACTTTGCTTTTCTCTAAAATACTCTGCACTTCATAGTAATCTGCTACAGATCGAAACCATCGGTCTAATTTTGTGAATATGATTAAATCTATTTTCTTTTGTTCACAGTCGTTAAGGAGTCGCAACAGCCCCGGCCGCTTTGTGTATTTTTTTCTTGCTGAGATACCGGCATCACTATACACGTCAACGACAGTGTATTTTTTCTTGATACAATATTCCTTTAATGCTGTAATCTGTGAATCTACAGACAAACCATGTTTTTTCTGTTCCTGCGTACTCACGCGAACATAAAGCGCAACTCTCTTTTTCATTTGTTAGCCTCCTTTTTTGTTTAAAAAGGGTATAAAAAATACACCCTATACAATCAACAGGATGTATGCTATAATCTAATTGTTGCGGTGATTATTAGCCGTTCCTGCGGTTGATAAGTAACCATGAATCCGGTGCGTTTTGCGCCGGATTTTTTAAATTTATAGGCTGATTATACAACGTAAACGACCTGTATGCAAGAGAAGACTATAAAATATTGCCCTTTTCGTCTTTTTGATCCTCTATAAGCTTTCTTAATTTAGCTCTATCCCATAGTAAAATTTTTTCTTTTTTCGCTAATTCGCGGGCACTTTGGGTAAAAAAACGATTCGTTAAGACGGCTCCAATGTGACAATCATAAAAACCTCGTCCGGCTATTGCTTCTTGCACAGCCTTATTTCCTACATCAGACGAATAGCATTTGCATTGAATACCGTAGCTGATACTGTCTTTTGTTGCTAGTACGTCAATTCCCTGATCTCCACTCCCGGAAGTTACCCGGACGTTTTTAAAACCATTTTTCTTTAATAACTCAGCGCAAAAATACTCAAATTCATGCCCTTCCATATTATCTACACGAATAAGGTTATCAACATCGGTGCCAGGCATTTCAGCAGGCTCCTTGGTTGATTTCTCATTAATTTTAGATTTGATTTTAGCTACTTCCTCAATAGAGGCCTCTGTAAGAAATTTATAATAATCATTAATCAACTTTTCTAATTCTCGCTCATCACTGACAAGAAATTTATATTCTTCCGCTCCTAAATCCTTAATGATTTTAGCTTCGCATAATTCTCGCATGATTTTATTTGCATTAGCAAACAATAAATTATAATTTCGACGAACTAAACTAATAGTAGGATTCTTTTTGAATAAAATTGATTGCGTATAAAACATATGTGCAGCATCTTCAAAATGAGGTTCGGGAAATCTGAGAAAATCTTTATCTTCTTCCTCGTCATCTTGAATGGGTGATGTATTTACAGATAGATTTCTCATTTTCTGATTAAGTATTTTTTCACGTGCTTCTGGAGATTGCTTTTTCTTTGCAGAATTCTGTATAATATCTCGCTTTTCAGAATAAGATAAAATTTTTTTAACAGCTATTGATAACTTTTGCTTATCCACTCCCCAACATTGCTCTAAATCAAATGATACCTGCGGAGATTCGTCCGAATTAGTTTGTGGCGCTTCTTCCGCGCAGCTCATGATAAAACGTCCTATTTTCTTCAAAATTGCCCAGACAACATCAAAAGGCAGGACCGTAAAAGTATAGAAATACATCATTAGCCTTACCCAATCTTGAAAAGTAGAAATAGGGGTTCCATCAATTTCCCCTCGAAACAATAGAAAACCGAATATAACCATAATTAATATGGCCGGTCTTGGAAAAAAGAACTTGAACCACTTTTTTGTCAGTGACATATCAAGTTGCTGTGCAGAATTTTCTTCATGTGTTTTCATATGTTAGCTTCTCCTTTTGTTGATTAATAATATTATATCTTTAATTCACACAGAAGAAAAGAGAAAACTTTTCTTTTATATTCTTTTTTATTTATAAGGATAAGGATAAGGATATTTATAAGGATAATTAGGTTTTTAAAAACGAAACCTATGGTTTTTAATTAAAAAACCTATGGTTCTCGGCATTTTTTATCAAAAAAAAGCGAAAAAATCAAAGAAAAGAAGATACAAGACGAAAAAATAAAAAAAGTAATACTAAAAAACCTATGGTTTTAAATAAAAAATCCCCGGAAAATTCCGAGGACATAAAAATAATTATTTAGATTCTTTTGAGAATATCAAAGAAACAACTGCTAGACCGGCACAAATTAAACACCAGCCGGACCAGATTACTAAGTCTCCATAGCTACCGCCTAAAGCAAATCCGATGATTGCAGCAAGTACAAAAATAATAATCAGTGCGATATTTCCACCTTTGCCACCTTTTCGTGTAGCAATAGAAACAATGCCGCCAACTAGCAACATAAACGCTACAAAGATTCCAGCGCTTCCTCCTACTTCTCCGTTTTCCTCTAACATATTAGCAGCTCCAGCGGCGCAAGACTGAAATGCTACCAAGAAAAATAACACAATAGAGATAATTCCTGATACTAATTTCCAAGTTTTCATAAGTTCCTTCCTTTCTTTTTACGGATGCATAGTTTATAAATAACGTTTTTGATTATACAATAAAATATAAAGAAAATAAATAGAATATGAATTTATTGTTAAATAAATTGAGATAATAATGACATGAAAATACTATTATTTAAGATCATGTATGAGAAAAATATATCTATCCGGCAACTATCCATTAGATCTGGCGTACCGAAATCAACTATACAAGCAAATATGAGGGAGGATGCAAACCCGAAAATTCGGACGCTTAAAAAGCTCGCAGACGGTCTAAATTGTCAGATAACAGACCTTTTTGAAATAAATAATAAATAAATGTCCAATTAATCGTCCGATTGTCTCTATGCCATTCCATCTCCTAGAAAAAGAGTTATAATAGGTGTAACAAGATAACCATATTTTTCAAGAACAAATGTTCAATAAAACTATTGAAATCCCTTATGAAATGGTGTATCATAACATCAAGGGATTTCGTACATACGTTCTGTATAAGGAGCTGATAATATGGACTACAAAAAACTTATTATTGAAATGCTTGATAAATTAGATACACCCTGTCTGAAAAACGTGTACTTCTTTATCTGTGGCATCTTAGACTAGAGGGAAAACCTCTAGTCTTTTTCTTTTGGTTGGATTGAATTAAGAAATGTTTCTAACACATCCCATCCAGTATCATCTAACGCAGCCAGTCCAGCGATTAACCTATTCTTAAAGGAATCTTCTTCCTCTTTCATTAATTTCCCAACGAATTTTGAAATCTCATCGTTACGAGATAACCTGATGAACATTTCACCATTGCCAGTCCGTAACCATTCTTCATTCACATTAAATTTAGTACATATATCTTGTATTGTTCTTTCGCTAGGTTGTTTAACTCCTGAACATAATTGTGATACAAAAGCCTGCGATACATTAAGTTTTTCAGCGAAAGCTGTTTTTTTCATCCCGAGACTCTTTATCAGATAATTAATTCTTTCATTAAGATGATTCATTTTTGATACCTCCTTTCTAATTAGTATAGTACACCATGGTAATTACAAAGTCAATAAAAAATATAACTAAGTTATAAAAACTATTGACAAGCTAGCCAAGTTATGGTAACGTATAACCAAGTTAAAAAAACAATACACAAAACAGGAGGAAAACAAGATGACAAAATTAAATAAAGAAAAATTCATGGAAACAGAAATGGGCGGCGAATTAGAGGAAACTATTCGCACGTGGGACAAAGCATTGGACGAAAGAAAAAAGACAGCACCGGGAATCGAGAATCCAGATCAGGGACTTGGCTTCCAATACTGGGAAAACACTTGCAGAAGTTGTCAGGACAGATGGGAAGTGTTTAAACTGGCAATCAAGCAGTTTTATGGAATTGAATTTTTCTTCACAAGAACTGACGAATATTTTGGGGTATGCAATGAAGGTGAGAGCATCTGGCTCATGAAGGAAGAGAGGGAAATGATTGAATAAAGCAAATAGCCGAAACGGTCAGAAATGACCGTCTGCCGGGAATGACCGCCCGGTACTGATGATGGCAGGTCGAGAAAATCAAAGCAAGCAGGAAAGACCGGGTGAAGCGATAGGGCTACAGACAAGTGACATGGTGGTCAGGCTGAAACAATCAGACAGAGTGTGTGAAGAATAAACATGACCCGGCAAAACAGTTGAAGAAAGCAGGAACAGCAGGACAAGAAAGCACAGTGTTTATACTTTAGAAGAAAATAAACAGTCCGAACCAATCGGAACTTTACTCCTCAACCAAGAAGCTGTTAAGCGGAAGAATCAACGAGCGAGAGGACACAGTACTTTGATTTTCCAAAGCCAAAGAGCATTGAGTTGAGAAGATTTTTATTCCATGGTACGAAAGAGCAGCAAGCGAAACTTGAAACTACCCTTCTAATAGGGAGTATATCACAGAAACAGAAAGGAAGTGAAAGTTATGTCAGAAAAAGAAAAACAGATTCTTGAGACGATGGCTGAAGTGATGCCCAAAATGGACGAAGTGCAGAAAGCACGACTTGAGGGTGTTATCACAGGTGCCGCAATGGTAGCAAACAAAAGACAGGAGAAAGAAGGTGAAACAGATAAACAACTTGACAGTATTTAGTAATCCCGATTTCGGAAGCATCCGAACAGTAACTATTAACAACGAACCGTATTTTGTCGGCAAAGATGTAGCGGACGTTCTCGAGTACCGAAACGGTAGCCGAGATATTAACCGTCATGTGGACGAAGAGGACAGATGCAAAGTTATGGTTTTTGATGGCAATCAAGACAAAGAAACTATTATTATCAATGAATCCGGCTTATACAGCTTAATTCTCAGTAGTAAATTACCATCCGCAAAGAAATTCAAAAGATGGGTTACAAATGAAGTTCTCCCGTCAATCCGCCACAACGGCGGTTACATAATGGATCAGGAAAATCTTTCAGATTCCGAATTGCTGGCAAAAGCGGTATTAGTTGCTCAAAAGACTATCGCAAACAAAGACAAAATTATTGAGCAGCAGAAAGCAAAGATTGAACAGGATAAACCTAAGGCATTATTTGCAGATGCAGTCTCGGCAAGTCAAAGCTCTATCCTAATCGGAGAACTTGCAAAATTACTAAGACAAAACGGTGTTGAGACTGGACAGAAAAGACTATTTGATTGGATGAGAGAAAACGGATTCCTTATCAAAAGCGGTTCTTCTAAAAATATGCCAACTCAAAAAGCCATGGAGATGGGCTTATTTGAGATAAAAGAAGGCTCTTATATTAACGGATCCGGAGCTAATATTACCACAAAGACCACCAAGGTCACAGGCAAGGGACAACAATATTTTATTAATAAGTTCCTTGCTCCATAGAAAATACAGCGGGGCAACAATTTGTTAGGTCGCATAAGGAGGCGATAAAGATGCATTTATATGTAAACCAGGACGGGAAAACAATAATGGACTGGGAGGGAAGGAATCCCGAAGAATTTGAAGATAGTATTACGCATTTAATTGTTTCCCTCCTGGAGAAACAAAGAGAATGCAAATACATATTTAAAGAGAAAGAAAAAAAGCACCCCGTAGGGTGCAAAGAAAAGAATTAACAATCACATTATAGCACAGATAGGCAGGAAAAGCCAGAAAGGAATTAACATGGCACAGATTGAAAGAAAAATCAAAGAATCAATGAGTTTAGAAGAAATAGGACAGATTGTTTACGAGGGGAGAGCAAGAGAAGTTTTCGGAGAGAAAGGCAGTATTTCCGTAGAAATTGAGGGTGTCGGAACCGCTATTTTTGACATCATCGGATACGATGCCGAAAAGCTTATGGACCCAGGAAAACATAGCATGACATTATGGATGCGTGACTTACTCTTCGAGGAAATGCCGTTTAGCGCAGGAGGTAATAACAAATGGGAAGACTCTGATATTCGTAAATATCTTCAAAGTGATAGTTTTATCAAACGCTTTGAACCAGGATTCAGAAAACTTCTTTCTCCAGTTTACAAAGATAATGGGGAAGCCCCAGAAACTTATGACGTATTTTTTCTCTTATCAAAAGAAGAACTGAAAGGTGGATACGAATTTATCAATACAGAAGCAGATCGAGTAAAGGTTAATGAAAACGGAGAAACTGACTGGCACTGGACGCGTAGCGCGAGCCGTGGCAACGCTACTACCACGTGGTCCGTGATCGCTAGCGGCACCGTCTACGGCGGCAACGCGTATTGGACGAATCGCTTCTCCCCGGCTTGTGTAATCGCAAGATAATCTAACAATCGCGCCCCACCGCGTAGGGCGCAGAAAGGAAAAAAATGAGTAAAGAAGTACACGAAACAAGTCATCGCGAAGATGATTTTGACACAATGATGGGATTGTTGAGAAATGGCTTAAAAGGATTAACAGTCTTATTACCAGGAAAAGAGCGCAAAGATATTAAGTTCACCTGCAAAATGTTAAAAGATTTACACAAGGGAATGAGTGTCACGAGCCCGAAAGGAGAGAAGACCACACGTATTCCGGATTTTATTGTAATAGATATGCAGAGTACAAATAAAAACGATATCATTGTAACGTGGACCCCGGATGATTTATTTGCAGGTGAAAACGAATGAAAAAAAATATAGGAAACGCAATAACGGTCATATCTTTCCTATTTATTTTATGGATTTTTGTAAGCTGGGCGAATGTATTAGCACATAACATGACAGACCAAAAATTCGCGTCTAACAATTTTTTTGTAATAATTACGGAGGTAAGAAAAAATGATTGAAATTACTATCAAAGATACAGAAAACAAAGATGCAAAACCGATGGTTTGGACAGGAGAACACGGTTTTGTAGTCGTGAAAGTAAGAGAAGATAAAGACGGGAATCCGGTAATTGGAGCAATGTCTAACGGAGAAATTGGAACTGTAGAAGGTGTTAAAGACTTGATTGCTATGGGAAAAGCAACAAAAGAACTTATCTCAAATTTTATTAAATACGAGCATCCCATGGTGAAATTTCTTTATACTACTGCCTTTTTATCAGGATTTGAAAGAGCTAGTGATTTTTTAAAGGAGGTTGACGGATAATGGATAATAAAAAAATTGAAGTCTACAAAATGAAAAAAGACAGTTTTTCCGGGGAAAGAGTAGTCGTAAATATTTACGACGGAAGACTTGCAGCAAAAATAGGAAGCATGCTGAGAAGTATGGGAAGAAATGCCTGTAACGATAATGAATATGAAGATGCAGAAATACTGTTAAATGCAGGGAACGAAGTGTTTAAAGCTCTCCACGAAAAGCGCGATGAAACAACACCGGAAACAAGCGAACTTCCATTAATTTGATTGGGGGCAGTATGAGTAATAATATTTACAAAAAACTCGCAGAAATGCGAGTGGAATTGCAGAATTGCGAAATTAAAAAAAGCGGCTACAACGAATACGGAAAATACAACTATTATGAAATGGCGGACTTCCTGCCATACATTAATGAAATTGCAAAAAATCATAATGTCTTTAATTTGTACGAATTACAGGCAGAGAAAGCTATCTTAAAAGTAATGGATTTAGAAGAAGACGGATGCTCAATAGAATTTAGCATTCCGATTGCGGAAATTGCAATCAAAGGGGCTAATTCCATGCAGAACATCGGAGGGGTTACTACCTACACAAGAAGATATTTGTATATGATTGCGTACGAGATTGCAGAGAACGACACATTCGACGCGCAGGTGGCCGAACCGGAGCCGGAAATGAATCCGAACAAAATTTCAGTTAATGAAACCCATGTTGCTACGTTAAAAGCAACTATGGAGAAAAAAGGCGTGCCAGAATCAAAAATTCTTGAGCGAGTAGGCAAGGAAAAGTTAGAAGATATGACAATGCTCGATTTTATGAAAAGCATGGAAGGATTAAAGAAAACCCCAGATGCACAGGAACAGAAAGTGGATTTGGGATTGTAGAAAGGAGAAAAGATGGATTTTCAGATTAAGGAATTTCAGAGCCCGATTATTGTTACAAATTATGAGGAGATTTCAAAGAATCTCGATGAACAGCTCGAAAATTATAAAGGCCTTGTAGTCACGGAAGAAACCCTTCCGGGCTGCCGAAAGGCACAGTCTGAACTTTCTTCTGTCAGAAGAAAAATTGACGAATATCGTAAAGAAAAGAAGAAAGAGGCAGAAAAACCGATTAAAAATTTTGAGAAGCAGTGCAAAGAACTTATTCTCAAAATTGAAAAGGTTGAAAAACCAATCAAAGATGGTATGCAGGTTTTTACAGATAAGAAAAAAGAAGAAAAAAGAAAAGAAGCTGCCGAGATTATTGAAAAGACAGCTAAAGATTTTGAACTTGAAGGCAAATTTAAAGAGGAACTGACTGTTCTTGATAAATACACTAACCTCTCAACTTCGAAAAAAGCAGTAAAAGAAGATATAGAAACTAGAGCATTTGCACTTAAAGTAGCACAGGACAAAGAGAAAGATTGCTTAGAGACTATTAAAACTGTGCTGGATAGCGAAAATAACAGATTAGTGGCGAAAATGGAAATTTCGGATTTTCAGCATTTAATTGATAGTGGATTCTCAACAGCAATTATCATCGACGAAATTAAAAAAAGAGCGGATAGAATTCACAAGCAGGAAAATGAAGTTCGGGAGCCAGAAACAATTCCTACACAGCCAGATTTGCCAGTAGAAGAGAGCAAGTCAGAGTCGGTTATTGAAACAGTAGAGGAAAAAGAAAGACTTCCAGAACAGCAATATTCAGCTACATACAAAGTAATAGGCAGCGTGGAGCAATTAAGAAGCGTATCAGCATTCTTACGCGAGCATGGTATTGCATACACAGTATTAGACCAGAGGACAATTTAATGATGTGCGAAGGCACACTTCTCGATATGATTCCAAATTTTGCGACTGGGAGCGTCGAATTAAAACTCAAAATTTCTGGTTGTGAAATCTTGGAACACACAAAGGAGTGGAAAGATAAGAAACTGAGAGTAAATATCACGAAGCAGCGAGCGAAAAGAAGTCTTGATGCAAACGGCTATTACTGGGCATTGCTGTCGCAGGTGGCAGGATGCATGGGAATTAGCAAAGAAGAGGCTCATAATAAAATGATTTGTGAATATGGACAGCCGGAAACTCAAGAAGATGGAACTGTTGTAAGGTTTGCTATGCTCTCAGATATCGACATAAGCCGCAGAGACGATATATACGGAAAGCCTATAGGAAGTACCTTTACAAATGGAAAACGGTACACAGAGTATATCATGATGCGCGGCTCAAGCACTTATAATACAGCAGAAATGGCTAAATTAATCACAGGATTGGTTGATACAATCCATGAGTGCGACATTCCGGTAGAAACCTTAACCCCGGTGGAGTTGGAGAGAGTAATGCAACATGGCTAAGAGATTGACGAGCATTTTTACAAACGACATGGACCATTGCATTTACACTGGTAGTCAGTACGTGGAGCGGCATCATGTATTCGGAGGAAGCAATCGTAAAAGAGCGAAAAATACGGATTTGTAGTGCCACTCCGATACGATTTACACCCGAACGGAGCAAGATTTAATCCTACACTAGAGAATAAGCAAATAGATGTTGCATTAAAACGGCACTGTCAAAAATGGTATGAAGAAAAAATAGGAAACAGGGACGATTTCAGAAGGGAGTTCGGTAAATCGTGGTTGTGAAATTAATGATTCCCGGCAAGTTGGATAATTTGAACGATTATATAACAGCCTGTCGGACGAATCAATACAAAGGATCAAAAGTCAAACACAAGAACGAGAATAGAGTCATACAGGCAATATATGAGCAGTTAGGACGATTACGAATAAAAAAGCCGGTATATATGACTTACACCTGGTATGAGCCAAATAAAAGACGAGATTTAGATAACGTGTCTTCGTTTGGCAGAAAGGTAATTCAGGATGCACTTGTTGAAACAAGAGTTCTCGAAAATGATGGATGGAAAAATATAGTTGGGTTTCAAGATAATTTTTACATAGATGCGGATAATCCGAGGGTGGAGGTGGTAATCAGAGAGGTATAGCAATGCAGTACGAAGGATTTGTTGTTTATAGAAGTTTTTACGAAGCAATCGAGAAAATTCCAGAGGAAGAGCAGTTAATAGCATATAAAATCATGATGGACTATGCTCTTAATGATGCGCTTCCAGAGAACATGCCGCTCTCTGTAGATATTATCTTTGGACTCATTAAACCCCAAATTGATAAAAACAGAGAAAGAGCGGCAAATGGAAGAAAAGGCGGGAGAAAGAAAAAGACCGAAAAAGTTGAAAAACCACAGGTCTTAGAAGAAAAACAGCCAGAAAACGAAGAAAAAACAGAAAAAAACTGTCAGAAATCGTTGGAAGTTGTTGGAAAAGATTTAACTCCAGAATCGGAAAAATCAGAAGAAGTAGAGAAGGCAACAGTAGCGGTACATAGAACAGACTACAAAAAAATTATCGACATATACCACGAATGCTGCCCGTCCTTATCGAAAGTAGTAAAAGCCACAGAGAAAAGAAAGACAGCTATCAGAGCAAGATTGAGAAGCTACACAGAAGACGAACTAAGAAAATGCTTCGAAATGGCAGAAAGAAGTCAATTCCTTCGTGGTGAAAAAGGCGGCTGGAAAGCTAATTTTGATTGGTTGATGAATGAGAACAATATAGCAAAAGTCCTTGAAGGTACATACGAAGATAACGAAAGGAAAGCAGAACCGAAAAAAAACAATAATCAATTCCATAATTTAGAAGAAAGAGGATATTCGCAAGATTATTATACGGCTCTCGAAGAAAGATTAACAGGAGGTAAAGTATCGTGAACACAATTGATTTGAAAAATTTAGTAGGAGGAGCCTTACAAGAGAACTTTAACGCATCTTTTGAAAAAGTAATTAAGAATCTCTTAGACCCGAACACGCCATTTAAAAATAAACGTAGTATTACTATCAAACTGTCATTTGCACAGAATGAGCAACGAGACAACGTAAAGGTAGACATTGACGTATCAGAAAAACTTTCTCCATCTGCTCCGCTCGAAACGCAATTTTCCATGGAGCAGGATTTAAAAGATGGAAAAGTCTATGCGAGAGAATACGGTAAAGACATTCCGGGACAAATGACGTTTAAAGACTACGATAATAACCAGGAAGAGGTTGACGGAAAAATTGTTGACACAGAAACAGGCGAAATTGTAGAAGACAAGAACATAGTAGATTTTAGACAGGCAAAATAGGAGGAAAACATGATTAAAGAAGCATTACAGTATATCGTAGGACTTGGAGAAGCAAATTTACTTGATGTCGAAGGATACACCTATTCGGATAAACCATTAGAAAAAGTATCGTATATTCCATATCCAGAACCAATCAAATTGAAAACTTTATCCTCTTTTGTGGAATATATTAAAAATTTCCGAGAGTGCGAAATGGCAGACGGAAAGGCAATCGTACACGTAGAAAGCCCGACAAAAGTAAGAATTTACTCCGTTTTGGACAAAGAATGCAACAGAGACAAATATGCAATCGCAGAAGCGGAACTGCCATATATGGAATTTGGGACATTTGACAATCACGAATCTTTCTGCATCGCTTTGCAATCAAAGTTTGTAGACAATGAGGACAGAAAATTATTACTCAAGTTCGCCGGAACAGTACAGGATGGCACAGTAACAGAATACGGAGATGATGGAGTATCCCAGAAAGCTACAGTTAAAACGGGGCTATCTTCGAAAAGTGATGCGATTGTTCCAAATCCTGTAATTTTAAAGCCGTTCCGAACGTTTTTAGAAGTGGATCAGCCGGAATCGGCGTTTATTTTCCGCATGAAAAACGGAAATTACGGTGTACAGTGCGCATTATTTGAAGCGGATGGTGGCGCGTGGAAAATTGAAGCAATGAAAAACATCAAGGAATATTTGCAGGAAGAATTGAAAGAAGTAGAGGATTTAGTAGTTATTAGTTAAGCTGGACACCGTTTTGGTTAAAGGATTTATACATTACACGTAACTTGCTGACGGTTCCGCGTACGAACACGGGGCTATATGTCATTGATAACCCCGGCGAGAGCCGGGGAGAAAGGGAAGAAAAATGCCATATGGGCTAAGAAAAGAAGAATGGGAGGCTATAGATAACAGGCTGGTAAAAAAGCTGTTTAGAACCCCTCAGTACGAGCGGGTTCTATTGTTATCAAGCTGGAGTGACGAAGAACTATGGGAGGCCCTGGAAGCCTTGCAGAATGTTCGAAATAATAAACAAAAGATAGATTTGATCAATACAGAATTAACTGCAAGAAGCAAAGAAAGCGGTATAACATTTCAAAATACGACAGAAGAAAAAGAATTTTGCGAAAAATGGACAGAAATGCAGCACTTATTCGGAAAAGGGGCGAATTATGAAACTGGGAATACCCCTTGAAGATTATACATTTGAGGTTAAAGAAATCATAGAGTCGGCAACAGAAAAATGGATAATGCCTGAAATGTTGCATAAATACAAGCTACACGATTTAAAAACAGCTTTTGATATTTTAAACAAAACAGGTCAGCAATATCAAAAAACAAAAATGATTTTAAGCATACTTGAAATTAGAAAATGCGCGGAATTAATCAAAAACAGACCACTTGTAGCAGAGGAAGGTTATTACCCAGATTATCGTAGCTATATTTGTTCTCCAGATTTTAAAATAGAATCTTTAAAACTTGCATTAAAAGAACTGGAGAAAGAAAATAAAGAGCCAGAAAAACAGAAATTTATAAGAAAAGAAATATCAATACGCAACAAAGGCACTTCAAAATCTTGTCAAATAATCGGCGGAAAGTTGAGAAAAGAGTGGGGAGATATGCGAAAAGCTGCAGAAAGGAGAAGAAAAAGATATGAGTAAGTGGATACCATGCAATAGAAAACTTCCAGATGAATCAAATTATTATTTAGCTTGCATCTATGATACAGAGGCAGCGGATTATGATTTCAGAAAAATCTGGTTTACCCATACTGACGATTACGATATAGAGAAATCAGAGTGGAGGGAATTATATGAAAATGAAGTAGTAACGGCGTGGATGCCTTTGCCGGAACCGTATAGACCAGATGATTCTATGAAAGACGAGGAGAGATTAGTATTATGACAGGATCATGTCCAATATTATTCGAAAATAAGCAAGAGGAATACGGATTAACGGACAAGGAAGTAGAAAAATTTTGTCAGGAAGGTTGCTCTGTAGATTGTGATATTTTATTAAAACAATATGCAGAGAAGCTGAATAAGAGGAAAGGAGCAAACAGATGATTAATCCATGTGTGAAATGTCCCGAAAGAGACCGTTGTGAGGGAATGAATCAGCCATGTAAGCAAGGTAAAGCCTACCAGAGATGGAAAGCTGGCTGCAAGAGAGTGGCGGAGCATACGAAACAGGTGAATAAGAGGAAAAAGTAAATTATGAGTAACGAATACAGAGTTTTAGAACGCATGCTCGTTGAAGGACAAATAAGCCGTCAGGAGTTTAAAGAGAGAATAGATGCTGAATATGATAAGTTGGAGCAGGAGCTTATGAATGATGAGATTGCACCGGATGAACATGTTGAGAGATATAATGTTTTGATGGAGCTGGAGCCTCAGTCGTTCGGACCACCGGAGTTGCATGAGCATATATAAGCGGAAATTTACAAAATAACATGAAAAATAAGAGATACTTGACAAAAAAACATTATACACAAGAAATAATAACCAGTTTATTTGTAAAGTAAAAGAAAGGGACGATTAAATGAAGAAAGCAAAAACAATTAAAATTTTTCCAGCACCGCATGTGGAAGTGAGATTGCATGTGTCAAAAGAAATGGCGGAAGACTACAAAGCATGTTATGACACAGGCGGTTTAGGCCAGATTTGTACAGAATGTAGCTGGTTTAATGTAAAGATTGGCGGGGCAGCGGTTTGTTGTATTAAAGGTCTGAGAAAAGAAACAAGAAGACAATTAGAAATGGAGCAAGAATGAGTATAACAGAAGCAATAGTAATCATAGTAGCGATAATTTATACAGGATTTGTATTTTGCATACTTAATAAGTGAGGTGGTAGGATGGATACACGAAATCACGAACACTATAAAGACAAGACAGCTCATGATGCGATTAAGGCAGCGGATAAGTCGCCGGATTCAGTGACAAGAACAATAAATGCAATGAAAGCGGTGGCAGCAATAGATGAACTTGAAGTATTCGGACGGATTAAACTCAGAGACAAGAAAACAGGCAAGATTTATAGATAGCAGGAGGTGGTTATCTTGAACATAAAACAGGTTCTCAATGATTATGTAGATGCCTGCGAGTTAGTCAGAGAGACGGAGGATGATATTGCAGAGCTTGAACAGAAACAGTCTGTAGTCACTTCTGACAAGGTAAAAGGCAGCATGAATGAGCATCCATATACACAACAGTCCTTTAACATCGAAGGGCTTGCGTATGATGAGAAACGCAATGAACGCTTGACGAAAGAAAGGGATATTCTTTCTAAGCGGAGAGAAAAAGCAAACAGCGTCAGACTGCAGGCACTAGAAGTCATTAACCAGGCACCAATCCGTATCCAGAGAATTATCCGCTTTCGATATGAGAAAAAACTTACATGGGAAGAAGTAGCCGATCGGATGAAAGGAAGTACCTCCGGAGGGTTAAAGATGGAACTTAAAAGATTTTTTGAAGAAAAATGAAAGTTTGTTACGAATGTTACACATGTTACGATGAAGTGTGTTAAAATTTAAAATTGAGAAGACAGGATAAGTAGTTTTCCTTTGTAA
>SKEF01002279.1_pt1 | contig 14939 bp, 17 predicted proteins | sample 4826691 | NCBI WGS metagenome assembly SKEF01 (sample SAMN11008816, study PRJNA524170) | human gut metagenome | biome: Human fecal sample; material: Feces; isolation source: fecal sample from pouch patient p23, p27 | host: Homo sapiens | place: Israel: Tel-Aviv | collected 2016-08-24
GATATCGGGAAAGAAAAAACAGAAACTGCACCTGTGGAGAAAAAGAGATATCCAGAAGTGTTGTGAACATCAGGCACACAGGAAAGGGATGCGGGTATCCAGGATCTGCGCATGGAATACCAGCAGATTGGCTTATGATGGTTCCGGGGCGGTAACACGTGACTGGGAAAATCACAGCCTCTGTACTTTCCAGACAGGAAAACGATATAATTGTGACCTGTCAGCATCCTATAATATAGGGGCGAGATATTTTATAAGGGAACTTTTAAAACCCCTTCCGGCAACGGAAAGGTCTTTACTGGAGGCAAAAGTCCCTCCTGTAAAGCGTAGAACCTCATGTGTTTATGCTGACTTAAGAGAACTTCATCTGCAAATGGAGATCTTAAAAGTAGCATAAACACAGGCAGATATACAGCGGATTACCTGTAATGTGGGAACCTGCCGTATCCGGCATGGAAAAAGCACATAACTGTGCAGACCTAAGTTACAGGCGTATCCGCCGATATTCAGTCTGACGCCTAAAGCGTCTGGAAGCACGTGACTTTAGCCATGTGAGGTTCACGATTATCGGAAAATACCTGTAAACAGCGTAAATACAGCATTTTAAGGAGTTTTAAGCAATGATAAGAGTGTTATTTGTCTGCCACGGCACTATTTTCCGAAAACTCTGAAAACCTTGAATTTATCGTATGTTTTGGACTCTAAGGGAACATTTTACTAAGAATTTACTAAAACAAAAAATTAGTAAGAAATCCCTAGCACGAATTTAGAAATGAATATGAAACTTAGGACTTTATTAGTTGTGAAAAACAATTAGTAAAGTCCTTTTTATTTATCTAAAGGAGGATCAGAACATGAACAACACAGCGTTAGGAGCAGAAAACAAAAAGGAACAGACAATCAATTTTATTAGCGAAGCACATGAAAAATTCTACTATGAAAAATTAAAAGAGGTACGCTATCAGGATGTGTACCACAAGGCACTTTGCTATTGCCTTGGTATCAGTGATGATACGAGAAGAAATATCAATAGCATCTATGATTTTAAGACGGGATGTGTAAAAACCGAGTGCTTGCATGAAGGCTGGCAGACCAGTGGCAGTATGAAGGTGGTGCGAATGGCATTTAATCTGTATTGCAATGGCACACAGAGTGTAGATGATTACACGAAAACAGAGGAACAGGTAAACGAGTGCAGGCGGTATACAGTGGAGGATTTGTTCTGCTGTGCCTATGCACCATATTTTTGGCAGGCGATACAGATCCGCTATCCGGAGTATGCGACCTATAACCGGGAGCTGTATGCCTTATTTGGAAGAACAGATTAGTGTTAAAAGTCAGAGTGATGGGAACAAAGAACGATATTGTTTGGTTTCAGAAAATCTTACAGCGTCATCCAAAAGTAGAAGTTCTGGAGATATCAGAGCTTTACAGTAATAAGGGAACAAACAAATATTACAGAGCTTATGCGGAAGTGCAGAAAAGCAATGTAAAGAGTAGCAGATAAAAGCAAAATAGTAGAGAATAGGAGAATTTATCATGTGTAAAGTTATTGCAATCGCAAATCAGAAGGGTGGAGTTGGCAAAACCACCACAACAAGCAATTTAGGAATTGGACTGGCAAAACAAGGAAAGAAAGTTTTACTGATAGATGCAGACGCACAGGGTAGTCTTACGGCAAGTCTTGGCATTCAGGAGCCGGACAGACTGGAAATTACACTTGCAACTATTATGGCAAACATTATCAATGATGAGGAAATAAAACCGGAGTACGGCATTTTAAGACATGAGGAAGGGGTGGAGTTTATGCCGGGAAATATCGAGCTTTCCGGTTTGGAAACCTCGCTTGTGAATGTTATGAGCAGGGAAACGGTGCTGCGTACCTACATAGAACAGCAGAAAGACCGCTACGATTACATTCTGATTGACTGTATGCCGTCACTCGGCATGATTACGATAAATGCTTTTACCTGTGCGGATAGTATTTTAATTCCGGTACAGGCGGCATATCTGCCAGTAAAAGGTCTGGAACAGCTTATTAAAACCATTGGAAAGGTAAAACGACAGATCAATCCGAAACTGGAGATTGAGGGAATTTTGCTTACAATGGTTGATAACCGTACCAATTATGCCAGGGACATCAGCAATCTGTTGATTGAAAATTATGGAAGCAGAGTGCGGATATTTGAAAACAGTATTCCAATGTCGGTAAGAGCTGCAGAGATTTCTGCGGAAGGTGTGAGCATTTATAAGCATGATCCGAATGGAAAGGTAGCAAGTGCCTACCAATCACTGACGGAGGAGGTGCTTGGCGATGAGTAAGACAGGAAGTGCTGCAAAGGTAAAGTTGAACAGTTTTGATGACTTATTTGGCAATAATGAGATGCAGACGGCAGGTTTGGAACAGATTATAAATGCGCCGTTAGCCGAATTGCACGATTTCAAAAATCATCCTTTCCGTGTGGTTGATGATGAAAAGATGGAGGAAACTACAGAGAGTATCCGGCAGTACGGTGTACTTGTACCGGGAATTGCAAGACCGAGAACTGATGGAGGATATGAGCTGATTTCCGGACATCGCAGAAAATATGGTTCACAGAGAGCCGGAAAATCAGAAATGCCGGTTATTGTTCGAAACTATTCTGATGATGAAGCTACGATCATCATGGTAGATTCCAATATCCAAAGAGAGGATATTTTACCAAGTGAAAAGGCAAAAGCCTATAAGATGAAATACGAAGCCATGAAGCATCAGGGAAAGAAATCGGGAAAGAACACTCTTGATGAAGTAGGGGAAGCAGCCGGAGAGAATGCGAAGAAAGTACAGCGTTATATTTGGCTGGCAAGGCTTTCCGAGGAGCTTCTTGAAATGGTAGATACCAAGAAACTAGGCTTTTCACAGGGGGTAGACATTTCTTTTCTGTCAGAGGAAGCACAGCAGTGGGTGGAAGTCATTATAGAAGAACAGGGCTGTAATGTCAGTACCGTACAATCCGGAAAGTTAAAGGAATATGGGAAAAGCGGTGAGCTTACACTTGCAATGGTGCGGCTGATTTTAACGGAAGAAAAGCCGAAGGAAAGAAAATTTACTATGAAATCAGACAAGATTGGCGAGTATTTTTCAGACAGTTATTCCAATGAGGAGATTGAGAACATCATCATTTCACTTCTGGATAAGTGGAAAAAGGAAGGGGCTGTTTGATAATGGGATATTTAACAAGCGGCAACGAAATTGTTGACGCAATGGGTTCGATAAATATCTCCGGAAACATTATTCCTGCTGTCTGGTACAGGACAATCACTAAGGAGAATGGGAAACCATATCTCCTTGCGATTGTTATTCTGGCAGATATTGTTTATTGGTATCGTCCTTCTGAGGTACGGGATCAGGGAACCGGACATATTCTTGGGTGGAAAAAGAAATTTTCAGATGATTTGTTAAGACAGAGTTATCAGTATTATGCGGACTTATTTGGAGAATCCAAGAAAACGATAAAGACAGCAATGGACAAATTGGAAAAACTACAGGTAATCAGGAGAGAATTTCGTACAGTCAGTTATGGAGACGGGCTTGTTTGCAATAACGTGATGTATGTGGAACTGAAACCGGATATGCTGTACCAACTGACATTTCCAGAGGAAATTCCTGCAATGAATGGGGCGAACAATTCTTATGCAGGGGTATCTGATGACAAAATGGGAGGGAGCCTCCCTACAAAATCGGATACCCTTATGGAAATTTTGGGAGGGAGGGGTATCCCAAAAGGGACACAGGTATCTACAAATCTGGATATAGGTCATGACGAAACGGATCATACACTCCTGACGAAACCGGATACAGGTCTATCCCAAAACGGAGACACATATTCATATACTTCTACAAATATTTCTGACAGAGAATACAACCATATCAATCAATCAGAGAGTGAAGCAGAAGAAATGATTGATGGGATGGATGATGTCAACACATACATAGAAATCATCAAGGAGAATATTGAGTATGATCATCACATGAAGTATGGAGAATGGCAGGATAAAGCACTTTATGATGAGCTTTTTGAGGTAATCTGTGAGGTTGTATGCGTAAAGCATAAGACAGTAAGGATTGCTGGAGAGGATTATCCGTATGAGCTGGTAAAGTCAAAGTTCCTGAAACTGAACAGTTCTCACTTAAATTATGTTATTGGTTGTATGAAGAATACTACAACCAAAATTACGAATATCAAGGCGTACATGGTAACAACGCTGTATAATGCGCCAAGCACAATCAATCATTATTATCAACAGGAGGTACAGCACGATATGTATGGAGGTGGATGGCATGAAAAGGGTATTATTTAAGGTCGTTGTTCAGTCAATGATGATTGCGGTATGGATGCTTACCTGTTATCCGGTATGCAATAAAGCGGAAGGCTTCGACTGGTTTTTATATTGGATTATGATAGGGTGTCCGTTTGGTATACGCCGGATGTGCCTGTGGCTGATACCCAAGAATTTCGGCATCAGTGGGAGTGTTGGTATTTTTGCTCTGAATTGTATCATAGGAGGTCTGATTGGCGGTGTGGTGCTGATCTTTAAGATAATCGGTATTGCAGGAGAATTTATTAGCATTGTAACAGGGCACTTCTGGACGAAAAGTCCAAAAGTGGAAATATAGAACTTCTGGACATTTTGTCCAAAGGTGGGGCAATCAGGATATGGCTGCTCTTTTATTGTCAGAAAGAAAGGAACTGAAAAGCTATGGAGTCAATGAGAGCTGTGGACAGGGTAATGGAACGGGAGATTAAAAATGGAAGCACACCCTTAAAATTTGAACAGTTAGGCTTTGGAGATTACAGCTACAATGAGATTACATCAAAGGAGAAGTTGTTACAGGTGCTTTCCTATCTGTTGCGGATTGGAGAGTATGAACCATTCGCCGGGAAAACCATAGGAAATAATGTTTACATGGATATACGAGGGAAAAAGGCAGTTTTTAAGAGAACCAGACTGACCTACGAAAGAAATAATAATTTTGCTACGATAAAGAGATTGGCAAAGAAGTATAAGCCGGATTATGAGGGAAAAGTATATCTGGAAACAGTCAGATGCTTTTTTACCATATCTGAAGAAGAACTGGAAAAGTGCCGATACAATTATAAAGGCAAGGATACTTATGCTTTTGTGATGTCTGACAGATATATCATGGCTTTATATACATACTGCCTGTTTGCAAGAAAAGTGGTGGAGTTGGAAAATATAGAGCTGGAGGGACTTTCAGAAGGGAGCTTTCTATGGTAAAATTAGAGAGTGTCAGGGAAGTGTTATTTCAGGCATTGTTACTTGATGATGTGAAGTTTGAAGATGGCAAGATGTATGCGGAACTGTGTACGGTGTATTTACTTGGCTCTTAGTGTGTGTAAGAAAGGCAGAGAAGAATTTTATGACAGATAAAATAGAATTAGACCCGTATTCGATATGCTTGGAGGTTACAGATTATTCTCCTAATGCAAATGTAAGGTTTTGGTTGGATTGTTTAGCAAAACATATTCAAGGTAAAATTCATATTGTGGCATATAGAACAATAAAACAAGAAATACAGAAAACTTATGTTGGAGAAAAATTTGTTTGGGAATTTGAACTTGCTAAAACATATGACGAAATTGATAAGTATATTGGATTGCAAGGTAAAAATGATGCAATTATTATTGTAGGTGCTGAGAGATTAACAAAACTTTCTTCAAAAAAGCATATATCTGCCTTGACATACGATAATAAGGACTCCAATTTACATTTTCAAGAGGATGAAGATTGGGCAGAGTTTGCAAAACAAGTTGATTGTTTATATGAGAAACATTTGTTAGGTATTAGTGGATTGGTATTTATTTGTAATGTTAATGATACTATTGCGGATGCAATTAATGGTGAATTGGAAAATTCAAAAAATATGAGTATATATAGAACGGAAATTGAGGGGTATGACTGCAGTAGTTCTGATAATGCAACAAGGGTAATAAAGGAAATTGAGAATACTTCTCTGCAAGAAGCATTAGATATAATTAATGCGAATGTAAATACAATGAGTTCGGAACACATGATTATGTGCCAAGCAATCGCATATCACAGTAATGGGAATATTACAAAAGCAATTGACTTGTTGGATTCGATATATGATACTTTGACAAATGAACAAAAATTGTTTCTTGCAGAAATGTATATTTTGCAGGAGCGCACGGAAGATGCAAAAGAAATATTTGAAGATGTTTATGCAAGTGATAAATGGCAGAGGGGATTGTACGAACTGGGTTTAGATGCTTATGATAAACATGAACAAAGATATGTTGATATTCTAACAGAAGGAATTAGGTATCAACCTGATAATGAATTTTTGATTGAAAGATATGCGAATTTACTTGTAAATCAAGGAAATCATAGAGAGGCTGCTGTGTGGTTTAGAAAAATTAAAAAGCCATATTTTGAATTAATAGCTCGGGTAAATGATTTGCTTGCTGAAAATCAACTAGACGCTGTGATAATAAGGCAGTATCTATTTGAAATTGTTGAAAATAATCCTGAACTGAAAAATATTGCGCTTTATAAAATTGCAATGTATGCTAAAGAACATGGACATTATTATAGGACATATAACTTGCTTAGAGAGGCTGATTTAACCCAAATAGATGATGTAACTAAAGATATTTTGAAAGAGAAAATAGATATACTTGGTGATACAGAAAAAGCAAGTAAGGCATTGGGAAAACTTAAACCATACAAAAAGGAAAGAGATCGTAGCTTACTCCTAAAGAAAAGATGTGGACTTTTACTGGAATGTATAAATTATTTTTCACATGAAGAATTTGGATATAGTTATTGGAGAGATTTAATCGAATGTCAGCAAATTGATACATGGAATGTTTCTCTGAAAACTCATTTAATAAGATGCGTACACGAACTTTCCCAAATGGATTTGTCTGCTTTATTGCCGGAATCATATATTAGTAATTTAGAAATATCGAAAGAGCATTTGAATTGTGACACAGCCATTTCGTTGTTGAGACTGAGCCATAGTGGGGAAGTGTCAGCAGAGGAAATTGGATGTACAAGGGAAGAAGTTGTGCAGGGGAGTTGGAACTTGATTGAAATGGATGGAACAGATAAGCAAAGAATTTGGCTTAGATATTATTGTTCAATAGGAGCATCTATTTTGAATGAAAATCCACAGGATGCAAATAATTTTTCACTAAGTATTTTCGAATTTGGAAAAACAGCTGAAAAGAAAGAGCACGACTTAATAGTGGCATTATATTTAATGTCTTGGGCGAATGCGCAGTATCGATTGGGAAATTGCATTGAAGGGATCGCCTGTGCAATGGTTGCAATAAAGCAATTATTGAAACTAAAAGAGGTAACACCTATTTTAGAAGAAGGACTAAATCTTGTTGCAAAATATTTAGGAACATATGAAGATATTTTTAATGAGGATGAGAAAAGGGAGGTTACTGACAGTATTAGGATATTAGAAAAACACAATGAATCGTTGATTCCTTTACTTTACAAGTATTCTGATAATACAGATGAAATTGTCCTTGATTATGAGGAAAAGGTAAAATCTAATTCTAAAAACATATCTTGGCTTATGGATTTGGGGAATTTAATTAGTGGAAAGGTATTAAAAGGGGAAACTGATGAGGCAATCAGATATATCAAAGATAATTATATATTGGCAGAAAAGCTTCTAGAACAGAGGAAAGACATTGCCACACAAATGCTTTTTTCGTGGGGAGATATAGTAATTAAATTTGGGAATGGCATTGAAAACTTGATGTTAGGATTGGATTTGTTTGACATGTCACTTACTTTTATTGATAAAAGAAGGCAAGTATATCATCAAGAAGAACGAGCTTCCTTAGCTGAAATCTATGATAAAATATTACGAGAATATCTTTGCTTTGCTGGAGTATTTTATTCTGCTAAGGATATTAGCAAAGAGATTAAAGCAGAACTAAGGAATAGAATATGTAAAAAAATGGCGTTGTGTCTTCCGTTGTCAGTTGTTGAGCAGAAAAAATATAATATGGAAAAGAATATTTCTGCTGATCTGGAAGAAAAACACCATGAACTGCAACATTTAAAAAAAGAATACGCTATTATGTTAAAAAATAATAGTATTGAAAGTGTTGAGGTTAATAATATAGCAAGGCGAATAGAGAATTTATCGAAAGAATTAGTTCAATGTCACCCATACTATATGCCATTATCAAATTTTCAAGGAACGAATTGGGCGGAGCTTCAAAGTGCGTTGAAGTCAAATGAAATTGTATATCAATATGTTTTGACAGAAATGGCAGTTGTTAGTATTTTGGTAACTAAAGAATGGATTGATGTTAGAAGTCAATTTTTTTCTCCAGATGGTGATACTCCATATAGCGGGATGGAAAAATATGGGCATATAGTTGAAGAAAGTGATGTTGGAGATAATGAATTAGATTCCTGCTCAGCAATAATATCGGAAGTGGTTGCAAAACACTTATGTGAATATGTTTTTAACTATGATGTAGAAAGGGTTTATATTATTCCAGATATTTCGAAAAGTGTTTTCCCTTTTTCAGCGGTTCGATATGATGGGAAATATCTAATTGATAAGGTCGAGGAAATTATAAATTTTATTGATTATGAGCAATTACTTAATTCACTAAAAGAGGAAAGAAGTGATATAAGAATAGTTAATAAGATATTTGGGAAAAAAGAAGATCCTTCAATAAGATATATTAAAAATTGGCTAGATTCCTGCTCGATGGAGAATGTTATTAATATTACAGATTGTGTGGATGATTTTTCGGCGATTGTAAATGAATGCGATAAAGGGGCGAATACGGTGGTGATTTATGGTCATGGAGCGAAAGATCCCGCATCAGTAAATATTGAGGGAGCACAGGAACTTCAAGGAGCCAATAGTATGGTAAGCATTAGGAAACTACTAGAAGCGATATCAGCAAAAAATCTTATACTAATTAGTTGTGTCGGAGGAACACCTAATAGTATTAATCCGGAAATGTCATCTGGTACATGGACAAGTATATTTGAGAAATTCAATGGAAATATTATTGCTTGTAGATGGAGTGTTCCTACAGTAGATACAATTGAAATGATGAAAAAGATATATGAAAATCTATTAGAACAAAAAATGACTTTTTCAAAGGCATTATTAATGGCACAACGCGATATGAAAAATAATGGAAAGAAACAGTTGAGTTGGGCCGGAATTGAATGTTGGATAAATTAGTTATACAGAGGAACAGCGTAAGGGCAGTTATAGACCGTAAAGGTTTGTAGCTGTCTTTTTTACATTTACAGAACTTTTGGACAAAATGTCTAGAAGCGGAAAGGAGCTTATGAAGTATTTATTACACAGGCTGTTGGTTCCGCCCTGATAAAAAGGATGCAGATCAGGAAGGAGGTACACTGTGCAGGAGGAAACAACACAAAAAACGATTGCCCTTGCAATCAAGACATCCAAACTGACCGCAAGTGTTCTCCAGAAGGCGATGAAGATGTATCTGGAGCATCAGAAGCATAAAGAGCCTTCCCACGGGAAAATACCGGTGAAAAAGCTGGTCGGTCAGGGAGTGGGTGCGAAGTCCATAGAGGTCACGGATGATAATATTAAGGCTTTTGAGCGTGTGGCGAGAAAGTACAATGTAGATTTCGCTGTGAAGCGGGATAAGACCACGGAGCCGCCAAAATACCTTGTATTTTTTAAGGGTAAGGATGCCGATGTGATTGCACAGGCGTTCAAGGAATTTGTAAAAGTTAATGAGAAAAAGCAACAGCGTCCGTCATTACGGCAGAAACTGAAAGGACTTCAGAAGATGATCGCACAGAACAAGAACAGGGAGCGGAGCAGAGAGAAAAACAAGGACAGGGGACAGAGCCTATAAGCAAGGTCATTGACGGGATTGTAAAGGATTTGCAGTCAATCCCGAAAACTGTCAAAGAAAAGTGCAGAGGGGTGAATGGGAAACAGCTTGCCCTCAAATGTGCTCCCTATGTGATATTTGGATATGTCTTTAATAAGGTTTCATGGCTGTATGGACAGCAGGCAGGAGATAACACGTTACAGAAGGTGTTGGACACGATCAATGGGATGGGAGGTGCGTTTGTAAACCCGTTTCCCAGTTTTATGCCGGGGGATTTACTCGTTGGCGTGGGATGCGGGATAGGATTTCGTATGGTAGTATATTATAAAGCGAAAAATGCAAAGAAATTCAGGCAGGGAGTAGAATACGGTTCGGCAAGGTGGGGAACTGCCAAAGACATAGAGCCTTATGTCGATCCGGTATTTGAAAACAACGTGCTTTTAACGGCAACGGAGCGTCTTATGATGTCCGGCAGACCAAAGCAGCCGAAGTATGCAAGGAATAAAAACATTCTTGTAATCGGCGGATCGGGTTCCGGTAAGACACGCTTTTTTGTGAAGCCGAACCTTATGCAGATGCACAGTTCCTATGTGGTCACTGATCCAAAGGGTACTGTGCTGGTCGAATGCGGCAGGATGCTGTCTAAGAATGATTACCGGATTAAGGTGCTTAATACCATTAACTTTGCAAAATCAATGCATTATAACCCTTTCGCTTACATCCGGAGCGAAAAGGACATTCTGAAACTTGTAAACACAATCATTGTAAATACCAAAGGGGAAGGACAGCAAGCCTCTGAGGATTTCTGGGTGAAAGCCGAAAAGCTCTATTATACGGCACTGATCGCATATATCTGGTACGAAGCACCGGAGGAGGAACAGAATTTTTCCATGCTGATTGATCTGGTGGATGCCAGTGAAGCAAGGGAAGATGATGAGAATTTCAAAAATGCGGTTGACCTGCTGTTTGAGGAGCTGGAGCAGAAGAACCCGAACCACTTTGCGGTAAGGCAGTATAAGAAGTATAAACTTGCCGCAGGAAAGACAGCAAAATCTATTCTGATTAGCTGTGGTGCAAGGTTGGCACCATTTGACATCAAGGAGCTGCGTGACCTGACTGCTTATGATGAACTGGAGCTTGATACATTAGGGGAGAAAAAGACAGCACTGTTTGTCATTATCTCCGATACCGATGCAACATTCAATTTCATTGTCAGTATCATGTATTCGCAGTTGTTCAATCTGCTTTGTGACAAGGCAGATGATGTATATAACGGAAGACTGCCGATTCACGTCCGGTGCTTACTGGACGAGTTTGCGAACAGTGTGACACGTTCTACGCCTAAAATGGTGGGAATAACCGACAAAAGCGTAGCCTAAAGTCACAAACAATTAAATAAATGTGGTTTTAGAGAACTGCATAACTGAAATCTCAAATGACGGGGTAACGCCCTGAAGGGGATTCACTAATACTCCGAATAGCGTCAGCCGAATACAGACGGTTGGGGTTATAAGCTCGGGGAAGTCGTGCGAAGCACACCCTAACGCTTAATGGCGAGGAAAGATTCGTAGAGGTACGGGTTGTGTGTGACAGTGCGGGTGGGGTTGCCATATGGTTAGAATGACCAAAAAGGCGGTCTGACAAAGATTCCGAATGTACGGCTCTAAACGAATGGCTTGCAGAAATGCAAGTGTACCAATGGGTATGCAAGCGGGGCAAAGTAAAAGTTGTTAGTATGAAATGCCCTCTGTGTTTACAGGACACAGGTATCTTGAGGGATTCGCTCGAAGATAATGCTTGCAGGGCTAAAGGAACGACCTAAGTGGCAACAATCCTAAGTTATGCGGAACGTGGAAAGCAGCCAATACGGGAGCTGACTGTATCAGCGGAAAAAGTACCGTAGTTGTATTGAAAAGGAAAGGGATTGAAAGAGCCTTTCTATAATAAGTGCATTAGTGGCTGTGAGAGTAGAGGCACAGTACCTGTGAAGCCGTAACAATAAGCGGTGGAGGGATAGCCTCAAGCCGATACTAAGATTTTCTTTCATGCCTATATAGTAATCACCAAAATGGAGATTTTCATAGCTGTCGTGGTGCGACTAAGAAAAAATCATTCTCTGATAAGGAGCTGGTTACTATGGCAAAACGAATTGTAAACAAAGCAGAGCGAAATGCAGAAAGGTATGACGCTAAAGAAACAGGCTACCGATTATTTGAGGACAGCCAGAATGGAAAGACATTTGACAGGCTCATGCCGTTGATTGTGTCAGAGCAGAATATCATACTTGCATATCGAAATATCTGTAAAAACAGTGGGAGCAAAACTCCCAGCACAGATGGGAAAACGATTGTAGCGATACAGTCACTGCCCATCGAATCGGTCATTAAAACCGTCAGAAATAAGTTGAACTATTATCAGCCAAAAAAGGTTAGACGAGTTGAAATCCCGAAAGACAACGGAAAAACCCGCCCATTAGGGATTCCGAGTATTTGGGACAGACTGATACAACAGTGTATCTTACAGATACTGGAGCCGATTTGTGAAGCGAAATTTCATGAGCGGAACAATGGTTTCAGACCATATCGGTCAACGCAGAATGCAATCGCACAATGCTATAAAATGGCACAGTTGCAGAATCTGCACTTTGTAGTAGATGTAGACATTGTTGGCTTCTTTGATAATATCGACCACAGTAAGTTGATTCGGCAGTTGTGGGGAATCGGCATACAGGACAGAAAGCTGATTATGATAATCAAGCAGATGCTGAAAGCGGAAATCCTGTTCAATGACATTATAATCACTCCCGAAACGGGTACACCACAGGGGGGATTCTATCCCCACTTCTTGCAAATGTTGTATTGAATGAACTGGACTGGTGGATTGCCAGTCAGTGGGAAATGTTCAAAATCAAAGAGGGTAAAACAGGTTTAGAGTTTAACAAGACTGATAAAGAGGGAAACGTCCTCACAGTAGACAGAACGCAGAAATGGAATAAGCTGAGAGCAAAAACCGATTTGAAAGAAATGTATATCGTAAGGTATGCAGATGATTTTAAGCTATTCTGTCGGGATTATGCAACGGCGAAAAAGGTAATGTGTGCCACAAAACTCTGGTTGGCAGAAAATCTGCATTTACAGACCAGTGGAGAAAAGTCGGGTATCACAAACTTGCGGAAGAATTACACTACTTTCCTCGGTATCAAATTTAAGGTTGTACCAAAAGGCAGTAAGTGGGTAATACGTTCCCACATGGCAGACAAGAGTAAAGCAAAGGTCATTAAAAAGCTAAGTGACGTTTGGAAAGACATAAAGAATCCAAGCAAACAAAGCGAGATAGACCGAAATATAAGTCTTTATAATGCAATGGTTATGGGAATGCACAACTATTACTGTATGGCAACTATGGTATCAGCAGACTTTGCGGAAATCGCCTTTAAAGTAACGGGAAAAAGTAACGGCATGAATCATAATAACCGCTGTTACCCCATAGAACGTCAAGGCGAGATAACCAGCAAGTTTATTCAGGAAAAGTATGGAAAGTCTAAGCAGTTCCGATGGATAAAGGGAAGAATGATTATCCCTGTTGGATATGTGGCTTATGAATACCCCAAATATAAAAGGCGTGAAGTCAATAAATATGTGAGGAAGTATTCAGACATCGAAAACTGTATCAGCTACGATGTTATGAAATACATGATGGAAAATGCACATCTCTACCCTACGTTGGAGATGGCAGACAACGCTCTTTCGAGATATATCGCACAAAAAGGCAAATGTGCGGTAACGCACAATGCCCTGTCAATATCAGATATGGTATGTGTGCATATCAAACCATGTAAGGGAGAGCGAAACGACACTTACAGGAATTTGATTATCCTGTCAAAAGAGGTGTCAGAACTGGTTGGAGCAACGAATCCTGTAAAAATTGGAAAGTTGCTTAAAGACTTACAGTTGACCGAAGAAATGAAAGATAAAATCAATAAACTCCGAAAACACAGAGAGTTGGAGGAAATACAATTCGAGGACTATATAGGCACTAAAAAGTAATCTTAGTCGGTGGAACGCCGTGTGATGGGAAACTATCACGCACGGTGTGGAGCGGGGGAAAAGCCCGAGGTGGAAACGCCAGAGGCTTACCTATCGCTATTCGGGCAGATTCCACAGTTTGAGAAGCTGATAGCGACCATAAGGTCGAGGGAAATATCAGCTTCTATTATTTTGCAGTCAAAGTCACAGCTAAAGGCTCTGTATAAGGACAACGCATCGACCATTGAAGGAAACTGCGACACAACCCTGTTTTTGGGAGGAAAAGAGAAAGATACTCTGAAAGATCTGGCAGAAATTCTTGGGAAAGAAACGATTGACCTTTACAATACCTCAGATACAAGGGGTACGAGCCAGTCCTACGGTCTGAACTACCAAAAGACCGGTAAGGAACTGATGAGCTAGGACGAGATTGCAGTCATGGATGGCAGCAAGTGTATCATGCAGCTTAGGGGCGTGAGACCTTTTTTCTCAGATAAGTTTGATATAACGAAGCATAAGCAATACCCGCTGTTATCCGATTATGACAAAAAGAATGAGTTTGACATTGAAAAATACGTCAAGAACCGCAACAGACTCCGCTTTAAGAGGAATGATGTAGTGGATGAGGTATGCGATGTCGGGGAAATTGCAGAGTAACTTCTGGTCACAATGTCCAGAAGTGGAACAACTGAATAGGGAACCAATACACAGGGAGTTTTGATGTAGAAAGAATATACACAAGGCTCCCTTTTATTTTTTTGAAGAAGGAGACAAACAAATGGGATTTTTTACAACATCAGTAACAGGACTTAAAACAGTAGTAACCGCAATCGGTGCAGGTGTAGGTGTATGGGGAGTTATCAATCTTCTCGAAGGATACGGAAATGATAATCCGGGTGCAAATGCTCATGTGCGGTAAAGTAATAAAAAGATTTAGGTAGCCGCCTTAACTATTCCTAAATAAGATAATATGCACAGTATTTTCTCGTAAATAGAAAATAAATTATTGCATTTTACC
>SKEF01002293.1_pt1 | contig 14886 bp, 10 predicted proteins | sample 4826691 | NCBI WGS metagenome assembly SKEF01 (sample SAMN11008816, study PRJNA524170) | human gut metagenome | biome: Human fecal sample; material: Feces; isolation source: fecal sample from pouch patient p23, p27 | host: Homo sapiens | place: Israel: Tel-Aviv | collected 2016-08-24
ATTCGATGGCGGTGGAACGGTAAATGTCGCTCAATTTCTTATTATATTTTGAACGAACAGAATGGAGAGTTATAGAAACTATGGAATGCAAAATAATTCCTTTTTGGACTGCCGAGGAAAGAGACAGAACAGATACCGACAAAGCAGAAGCACTTCTTTCCCAGGCAATGGAAGGTTTTCATAAAAAACTGGTAGTACTGGATGATGATCCGACTGGTGTACAGACCGTTCATGATGTGTCTGTTTATACTGACTGGGAAGAAGAATCTATCCGCAAGGGCTTTGAGGAAAAAGAAGCTATGTTTTTTATCCTTACCAATTCACGAAGCTTTTCTGTGGAGGAAACTACAAAAGTTCATCAGGATATTGCCGCAAGAGTGGCGAAGGTTGCCAGAGAGCTGGGACAGGACTTCATGATCATTTCCCGTGGAGATTCCACACTGAGAGGTCACTATCCGCTGGAAACACAGCTTCTGGCAGATGGCCTGACAAAGAACGAGGGCGTTGTTATTGACGGGGAGATTATCTGTCCGTTTTTCCCAGAAGGCGGCCGCTACACAATGGACAATATCCATTATGTAAAAGAGCAGGACAACCTGGTTCCAGCCGGTATGACGGAATTTGCCAGGGACAAAACCTTCGGCTACAAATCCTCCGACCTTACAGAATACGTAGAGGAAAAAACAGAAGGAAAGTACCATAAAGAGGACTGTATCACCATTTCTCTGGACGAACTGAATGCTCTGGATGTGCAGGGAATCAAGGAGAAGCTGATGTCCGCACAGAATATGGCGAAAATTATAGTCAATGCAGTATCTTATGCAGATTTGAAAGTTTTCTGCGCAGCACTGGTGCTTGCAATGAAAGAAGGAAAGCATTACATGGCAAGAACAGCAGCAGCTTTCACCAAAGTAATGGGAAGGATTTCTGACCAGCCTCTTCTTGGAAGAGAGCAGTTGGAGGGTGACACGAAGAACGGAGGAATCGTTCTGATCGGTTCCCATGTAAAGAAGACCACAGACCAGCTGAACTGTCTGAAAGAACTGGACGGACAGGCTGATTTTATGGAATTTCAGGTAAATACCGTGTTCGAAGAAAATGGTCTGGAGAAAGAGGTAGAGAGAACGGTGAAGGCAGCAGAGGAGAAAATCCTGTCTGGAAGAACCGTTGTAATTTATACAAGCAGACAGCTTCTTGCGCCGGAGAATATGACTCCGGAAGAGAAACTGCATATTTCTGTAAAGATTTCCAATGCAGTGACCAGTATTATCGGAAAGCTTTCTGTGAAGCCGAAATTCATCATTGCAAAAGGCGGAATCACTTCATCTGACGTAGGAACCAAAGCTCTTCGCGTAAAGAAAGCCCGTGTTATGGGACAGGTGAAGAAAGGAATCCCGGTATGGATGACAGGAGAAGAAAGCAAATTCCCTGGAATGCCATACATTATTTTCCCGGGAAATGTGGGTGAAGTAAGTACGTTGAAGGAAATTGTAGAGGAATTGATCTGAAAAATAGCATGATTGCAGGTCTTCGTTTACGCGAGTGGCAAATTTCAATTACGTAAGAGTTTTAATGACCTAACAAGTAAATTTTTAGTCTGTTTTGAACAGCTTACGGAGACTCTGTATGTTAGGAAGATGTCTATTAGAAAGAGGTTCGCTTAAATAGGAGGTTTACATAATGAGAAAAGTAATTATATCCCTGGCACCTGTACAGGCAGGAACCAGTGTGGATGCAGTAAAGCTTGCAGAGGATGTAGAGAAAAGCGTAAAACTTGGTGCTGCTATGTGTCACCTTCACTGCCGTAAACCAGACGGAAGCCTTACACCTGACATTTCTTATATGTCTGAGTGTTTTGACGAGATTCTGAAACGGACAGATGTGGTAGTTCAGGCGTCTACAGGCGGTGTTTCGGATATGAATATCCAGGACCGCTGCAATCCGCTTGATTATCCCAAGGTAGAGAGCGCATCTCTCAATGGCGGAAGTACAAACCTTGGTGAAGCAGTTTATATTAATTCTTTTGATGATATCCGCTACTGCGCAGACGCTGTTTATAAGAGAGGAATCCTTCCGGAAACAGAAGTTTTTGATATTGGAATGTTACATAATATGGCAGTGGTAAAATCTGAGCAGCCATTTGCGGACCCAATGCTGTTTAATCTGGTATTTGGTCACAAAGGCGGCATGCAGCCTACTCCGGAGATGCTGGCAGCTTTCCGTTCCTTTGTTCCATCTGATGCACTTTGGGGCGTTACACACTTTGGACGTGATAACTGGACATTTCTGGCTGCTGCAATTGCTATGGGAGCAACGGTAGTACGTGTTGGTTTTGAAGACAGCCACTATCTGGCAGAAGGTGTAGATGCCGAGTACAACTGGCAGGTGGTTGAGAAACTGGTAAATCTGATCCGCGCTATGGGTCTGGAGCCAGCGACTCCGGATGAGGCAAGACAGATGTTGAATCTGAGAAAACGCTAAAATACGATTTAAAAATATAAAGTGTTGGATCGTAATTATTCAGTAGATGTTATTCTGCGAAGTGTGTGACCATGAAGGTACTGAACAGTTACGATATACCAAAGAAATATATGTCAGAAAGGATGGGTTAAAACAAATGTTGGCAATCAAGAAAATATATATGGATTATGAAACAGCCCCGGTTGGTGTTTCCCATATGCCCCAGTTTGCCTGGGAACTTGTAAGCGATAAGAAAAATGTAAAACAGAAATCCTACGAACTTCAGATTGCAAAAGACGCTGATTTTACAGATCTGATCTATAACAGCGGAAAAACAGAGTCTGAGGAATCTGCACATGTTTATGCAGAAGATGCTTCACTGGAGAGCGGCAAGCGCTATTTTGTCCGTGCAAAAGCCAGTGATGGTCAGGAAGAAACGGACTGGAGCGAAACCGCATCTTTTGTAACTGCCCTTGCAGGAAAAAATGGTGAGTGGGAGGAAGGCGCACCAGCATGGAAAGCTCCTTTTGTATCCGCCGAAACTGACGATTCCTATAAGAACGTTTCCAAAGGAACCTATGTAAGAGGAACCTTTGAAATCAAAAAAGATATAAAAGAAGCCTATGCCTTTACCACAGCCCTTGGCCTGTATCAGTTTTACCTGAATGGCAAAAAAGTTGGTGAGGACGAGATGACACCGGGCTGGACATCCTATAGAAGACATCTCCTCTATCAGACCTATGATGTAACGGAATATCTGCAGAAGGGCATTAACGGTGCTGGAGCAATGCTGGCTCCAGGCTGGTATAAAGGAGTTATGGGACTGACAAAAGCCCGTAACAACTATGGTGATCAGACGGCTTTTACTATGGAACTTCTGATTCGCTACACCGATGGAACAACAGAATCTGTTTATACGGATCCATCATGGAAAGGCTGCGATTCACCGGTGGTATTTGCAGAAATCTATGATGGTGAGACTTATGATGCAGCCCTTGAGATTCCGGACTGGTCAAAGGCAAAAACCACAAAAGGCGACTGGAAGCCGGTTCAGCTTGTATTCTTTGATACACAGGTTATGCGTGCGCAGTACGCTGCGAAGGTTCGTGTAATGGATCGTATTCCAGCGAAACGTATTTTCAAAACACCGGCAGGAGATACGGTTATTGATTTTGCCCAGAATATGGCAGGACGAATTGAAGTAACTGCAGCAGGAAAACCAGGCGATGTGATCGAGCTTCACTGCTTCGAGGTTCTGGATAAAGATGGAAATGTATATCTGGACAATCTTCGTGCAGCCAAGGCAACGATGAAATATACTTTTGCAAGAGAAGAGACAGTTACCTGGCATCCGACTTTTACTTACATGGGATTTCAGTATGCGTTGATTGTTTCCTATCCAGGCGAGCCGAAAGCTGAGAATTTCACAGCTTGTACTCTTCACTCCAACATGGCTTCAAACGGAAGTCTGGAGTGTTCGAATCCGCTGCTGAACCAGCTGCATCACAATTTCCTGTGGGGACTGAAGAGTAATTTCCTTGATGTACCTACAGACTGCCCGCAGCGTGATGAGCGCCTGGGCTGGACTGGTGATGCGCAGATTTTCTGCCGTACAGCCACTTATCTGATGAATACCTATACGTTCTATAAGAAATGGCTCCATGATCTGGAGGTTGATCAGACACCAGAGGGCGGTGTACCACATGTTGTTCCGAATATTGAGGAAGGCCGTACAGATGGAAACTGGCTTCTCCGCCAGGGACCTCACTCTGCAGCAGCCTGGGCTGATGCGGCCATCATCAATCCATGGACCATGTATCTGATGTATGGGGATAAAGATATTCTGAAAAAACAGTACAACAGCATGAAGGGATGGATTGACTTCATGCGTGCCCATGCTGTTGATTATATCTGGAACTACAAGCTGCAGTTTGGCGACTGGGTAGCTCTTGATGCAGAGGAGGGCAGCTATTTCGGTGCAACACCAAATGATCTGACCTGTACTGCCTATTATGCATACTCTACCGGACTTTTTGTCCAGATGGCGAAAGCCCTTGGAAAAGAGGATGTGGCAGCAGAGTATGAGGAGCTTTATCATAAGATCGTAAAGAAATTCCAGGAGACCTTCTTCGATGCAGAAGGAAATATGACAGCACAGACACAGACCGCACATATTGTGGCACTGTATTTCCAGCTGACTCCTGAGAAATATATCACAAAAACGGTAGAAGGTCTGAAACGCCTTCTGGACAAAGAAAACGGACATCTGGTTACCGGATTTGTGGGAACTCCGTATTTCTGTCATGCACTAAGCCAGAACCACGCTCTGAAGGAAGCCTATGACCTGCTTCTGAAGGAAGACTTCCCATCCTGGCTGTATCAGGTGAAAAAAGGTGCCACCACGATCTGGGAGCACTGGGATGGAATGAAGGATGACGGAAGCATGTGGAGTGCAGATATGAACTCCTTTAACCATTATGCTTATGGTGCTATTGGTGAGTGGATGTACCGTGCAATGGCCGGAATTGAAGCGGATTTGGAACATCCGGGCTTTAAACATGCGATACTCTATCCGCGCATTGGTGGAAATCTGAAGTACACTGCCGGAAAATATCATAGCATTTATGGTGATGTTGGTGTAAAATGGGAAGTCCAGGGAAAACAGATTACTTTAACTGTTCAGATTCCGGTAAATACAACAGCAGAGATCCGTCTGGATCAGGCGAAAGCTGTTCTGGAAAGCGATGGACTGACATTTACCAGGGAAGCAGACTATATGGCTGCCGAAGCGGGAAGCGGTACATACCATATCGCATTTGAACAGTAATCATAACGCAGAATGCGAAAGGGTGATGAGAATATGGAAAAGAAAAAGAAACCTTCGGGAATACAGAAAGCGTGGAGACAGCTGAGTATTCAGAATCAGATTTTTTTATCCATGTTTCTTATCACCCTTTTGGGTGTGGGCGTTTTGATGAATATTGTATACAAAACCTCTATTGATGCTATTGAACAGAATTACAGGGCATCTTATCAGTCTACGCTGAAGAATTCCAGCCGCGTTATGGATATGAATCTGAAGAACATTGTAGACGTAGGGCGAAGCTTTCTGAATGATGAAGCTCTTCAGCAGATTCTGAAAAAAGGCAATGAATACGGAGGAAGCAAGTTTACGTCCACAGACCGTGTGAAGCTTCGTGTGATTGCAAATGAAATGGCTAGTCAGCAGGTGTGGGTGAATTATATAGTATTTACGGATCTTTATGGTCATGTTTATCAGCTGAACAATGTGAACCAGGGTACTTATGATTTCTATAATTATTATAGTGATAAGGATATTCTGGAAGAAAGCTGGGTGAAACAGGCAAAGGCTGCGCAGGGAAAGGAAATTTTTTTCCGTGACAGTATTTTAAAAGCAGGAACAAAGAAAGGATTTTCTTATGCGAAATATATGATCAATCCCTCTGATGGACAGGGAATGGGCTATATGGTGGTGGGACTGAGCCAGAAGCTGTTGGGAAAATCCTTTGTTATGGGCAATGAAAGCTTTGATTCCAGTAACTTTATGGTTGTAGATGAGGATGATCAGCTGGTTTATTTTGTGGGAAATGAGGAAAGGGAGAATGCAATTATGCAATCCTATTCGAATCCGGGAGAGAACCATCTGTATCTGTTTTCTTCTGTCACCAATTCTACTACAGGCTGGCATATTGTAAACGTAGTGGAGAAAAATGAGATCAGTGAAGAGAGCAAAAATATCCGTCTGACCTCGTTTCTGGTAGCCGGCTGTGTTCTTGTAGTGGGTTTTCTCATGGCACGAATCATTTCCAGAACCATCAGCCATCCTCTGAAGCAGCTGGAAAATACCATTGCACAGGTTGGGGAAGGAGAGCGCCACATTACAGAAGAGTTTGACTACAGTGAAGTTGGCCGGATTGGACGGAAATTCAAGGAAATGGTCAATACGAACCTGGAGCTTTCCGAGCATCTTATGGCGGTGAAGCTGAATGAACGGGAAGCAGAGCTGCTTTTGCTTCAGTCCCAGATCAATCCCCATTTTCTTTATAATACACTGGATTCTCTGTACTTTGTTGCAATCATGCATGGGGATGACCAGATGGCAGAAATGGTAGAAGCACTTTCTGATAACTTTAAGCTGGCGCTGAATAATGGAAGCAAATATATTAAAGTTGCGGATTCTGTGAAATGGATGCAGGGCTATATGAAGCTTCAGAATATGCGCTACAATAATCGTTTTGAACTGTTCGTGGATATCAGCAGAGAAATTCTTCAGCGTGAAACGATTACCTTTATTTTTCAGCCATTTATTGAAAATGCCATGTATCACGGTCTGGAGCCGAAGATTGGAAAAGGAAAGATTTCCCTTCGCGGCTGGCAGGAGCAGAATAATATGATTTTCACTATTGAAGATGATGGTGTGGGAATTGACGATATGTCCAGACTGGAGAATGGTTATGGAGTGCGCAATGTAATAGAGCGTATAAAGTTGAATTACGGGGAAAAATACGGCGTAACATTTGAAAGCAGTCCAGGCAATGGAACGAAGGTAACGATTGTGGTTCCGGTAAGATAAGGGATAGGGAAATGCAGATACAAGGAGGATTTTCATGTATCGCTTAGTGGTAATTGATGATGAATATATAGTTGTGCAGGGAATTAAGGCTTTAATTTCCCGCCTGAAGCTGGATTATGAGGTAGTAGGGGCTGCTTATGACGGAATCCAGGGACTGGAAGTGATCCGAAGTGAGAAACCGGATGTAGTAATTACGGATATCCGAATTCCGGGGCTGGATGGTCTGTCTGTGATCGAGGCGGCGAAGGAAGAATGTCCGGATACATATTTTATTGTGATCAGTGGCTATTCTGAATTTGTGTATGCGCAGAGGGCGCTTACTCTTGGCGTAAAAGATTATATTGATAAGCCGGTTACAGCAGATAAACTGAAAAATGCCCTTACCAGAATTGAAGATGAATGGGCGAAGACTCGTCATGAGGATAATCGTAAGGCACAGGCTAATCGCGAGAAATTTCAGGAATTGGAAAGAACTTTTGAGAGCAGTGTAAAATGTATTACAGACTGTGATGCTGCAGCATTTCGGGAAGAATGCCGGCAGGCAATCAGATGCCTGCAGGAACTTTACCCGGAGTTGCAGGATTTTCGCAGGGAATTTTACAAGCATCTCTGTGTGCTCAGCGATGTACTGATCGAAAGTCAGAAGCAGGTGGAACGAGGGTCACTTGTCTCTTTTCAGGAGATGGTAAAATGTCAGAGCATAGAAGCAGTACAGGCCTATGGGGAAAGCGTTCTGTCTGATATCAGCAAGCATCTGACCGCAGACCAGACCGGAAGCAAACACAGAGTTATCCTGGAGCTTCTTACTTATCTGGATGAGCATTATGATCAGGATATCGGGCTTAGTGAGCTTGCAGACAGAGCTGGAATGAGCACGGCTTACTTAAGTGTTCTTTTTAAAACAGAGGTTGGCACATCTTATGTGAAATATCTGACGGACCTTCGCATAAAAAAGGCGAAGAAGCTGTTGCAGGATGGATATAAGGTTAATGAAGTCAGTGAAATGGTGGGATATAATAATTACAGATATTTCTGCGATATTTTTAAAAAACACGAGGGCATGACTCCCAATGAGTATAAGGGAAACGTGTGGAAAGCAGAATGATAAAAACAGGATTTGCAAAAATGCACATATTCAAATTGCTGAATATGTGCATTTTATATATTTAGCACAATTGAACGCCTGGACAAGTGGAACTTTTTATAAAAAACAGTCTAAAAAAACTGTACATTACCAAAAAAATTAGGCACTGGTAAAAAAACAGAACAATGGTATTATATAACCATAAGATATTTCCCGGGGATACAAAGAAACAAATTAAACGTGACCGAAAAGTAAATGGCTATCAAGAGTAAATTATAACAAAGTTCAATAATTTTGAAAATTCTGGAGGAATTTATAATGAAAAAGAGAGCATTAGCTATTTTAATGGCAGCATTAACAGCAAGCACCATGTTTGCAGTTCCTACATTTGCAGCAGATTACTCAGGAGAGGATCCGCAGCTTGAGAAAAACATCAAAATCCTTACCATCTGGGCAGAAGATAATGACAATGGTATGCTGTTAAACAAAATCTGCGAAGACTATCAGAAAAATGTAAACCCGAATTTCACATGGGAATATGAGATGGTTGCTTCTGACAACCTTCAGCAGAAAATTGCTACACTTGCAGCATCCAATGATCTTCCGGATCTGTTCGCTTACGAAGCAGGTGCTCCGCTCAGCGTTCTCATCGATTCCGGAAAGGTTAAAAATATTACAGAAGCTGTTGACGAGATCGGAACAGCAGATTATTTAAACAGCGGTGCTGTTGAGCTTCTGAAAGGATTATCCGGAACAGATGATCTTTATGATCTTCCTCTTGGACTGAACGTAGAAGGCTTCTGGTACAACAAAGCCCTGTTCGAGCAGGCAGGATGCGAAGTTCCTACTACATGGGATGAGTTTGAAGAGGTTCTTCAGAAACTTTCCGATGCAGGTATCCAGCCTCTTACAACCGGCGGATCTGACAAATGGGGTGCAACCCGTCTGATCAATGCATACGCAGTAAGAACCGCAGGAAACGACATTATGACAAAAGCAGCTGACGGCGAAGTTCCTTATACAGATGAGAAACTTGTTGCAGCAGCTGATAAGATTGCAGAGTGGGCAGAGAAAGGATATTTCGGAGAAGGTATCACAACAGTTGATATGAATACAGCTGGTTCCATGCTGATGAGTGGAAAAGCAGCTATCTTCTACAATGGTTCCTGGTTTACACAGAACCTGACAGATGATTCCCAGAACCCGGCAGGCGAGGACGGAATCGGATTCTTCAACATTCCGGTTGCAGATGAGTCCATCAGCTCCGCTACTTCTTACTCTATGAACTGTGGTAACATTCTTGCACTTGACAACGACAAATATGATGAGGCTACTGGCTGGTTCCTGAAATACTTCATGGAGAACATCGGAAACGTAGCTATGGAAGATCAGGGAACTGTTAAAGGCTACACATATGATGTTGCAGCAGATGATATGGATAACTACACCAAGCTTGTTCTTGACGAGATTGACAAATCCACAGAAGGATTTGCATGGTGGGAAGCAAAAATGCCTAGCGAAATCTCCAAGACAGCTCAGGAAAATGTACAGCCTCTGTTAAACGGCGAAATGACTGGCGAAGAATATATGCAGTCCATCCAGGATGTATATGACATGCAGTAAGTAACAGCTTTGGCAATATAAGCTTTGAACTTCAAATGGGAGTGTTTGCCAGCAGACACTCCCGTTTTTGTTGAAAAAATTCGAAATTTTAATGGTTTTTGACACAGAAAGGAAGGAATTTTATGAACAAGGTATTAGGTAATAAGAAAGCGATATCCCTTTTCGTAGTTCCGGCACTGATTATTTACACCATCATCGTAATGGTACCGGTTATCTGGTCGTTGTATTATTCATTCTTCAGCGGCAGCCCGGGACTTCAGTGGGAATTTGCCGGATTTGACAATTATGCAAGACTTTTCAGAGACAAGAACTTCTTAAATGCATTGACAGTAAACTGTAAATATGTATTGGTAGTAACCGTTGGCCAGGTTGGAATGGGACTTTTACTTTCCCTGATGTTTAAATTCTGGCTGAGAAGATGCAAAACCATCGTAAGAACACTGGTTTTCTTCCCGGTAGTACTTCCTACTGTTGCAGTAGGTCAGCTGTTTGCAAAGATCTATGAGATTCAGCCAAATTATGGTCTGTTAAACTCATTGCTTGACTCTCTTGGTTTTACGAACCTTGTTCAGCCATGGATCGGCCAGTCCAGCACAGCTCTCTGGGCATTGTGCGTAATGGATATCTGGGTAGCCATGGGATTCTATTCCGTAATTTTCTATGGAGCACTCCTTGATATCTCTGATGATATCCTGGAAGCAGCCAGAATCGACGGCTGCGGTGGATGGCAGTTATTTAAAAACATTCTTCTTCCGCTTCTTCGTCCGATGGTAATTACCAGCCTTGTATTCAGCTTCTCCGGAACTGTAAAAATGTTCGAGTCTGCTATGGCTCTTACAAAGGGCGGACCTGGAAGTGCAACAAAATCACTGTCCATGTATATGTATGACGTTGCATTTACTTATAATAAGGTTGGTTACGCCAGCGTTATCGCAATCGTGATCTTCCTGATCTGTGTAGTTGGATCTCTTGTTATCAACAGATTTGATGTGAAAGACTGAAAGGAGGAAATATTATGAAAAAAGTAAAAGCAGCTTTTCGAGGAATTGTAATTTTCCTTCTTTGCGTAATTGAGATCTATCCGTTATTCTGGATGCTTACTGCATCCTTCAAGAAACAGGCTGAGTGGAGTGAGAAGCCAGCTTATGCGTTAAATGATGGCTTTTATTTCCAGAACTATTCTGATGCATGGACAAGGGGACATATGTCCACCTTCTTTAAGAACAGTTTGATCACTACATTAGTAGCACTTGTATTTATTGTATTTTTCTCAGTAACTGTAGGATTTGCTGTAACAAAGATGAAATGGAAATTCAGAAATGCAGTTGCACAGTATTTCCGTTTCGGTATCATGATTCCGGTAGCAATTGCTTTGATCCCGCTGTTCCAGATTTACAGCAGATCAAACCTGTTAAATACCAGAACATGTCTGATCATTACGTACATAGCATTTGGTCTGTCGCTGTCCATTTATCTGGTTCAGGGATATCTTCGTTCCTTCCCGGATGATATTATGGAGGCAGCCGTTATTGATGGCTGTGGTATTTACAGACTGATGTGGCATATTGTAACACCACTTATGAAGAACTCTATTGTAACCGTACTGGTTCTTCAGTTCTTCTTTAAATGGAACGACCTTCTGTTTTCCATGACATTCATTAGTGATTCTGCGCTGAAGACTGTTCAGACAGGACTTCTGTACTTCTCTGATGAGTTTGGATCCAAGAACTGGGGTGCAATTTTCGCTTCTGTATCCATGAGTGTATTCCCACTTCTGATTCTGTACATGGCACTGAATAAGAAACTGATGGAAGGTATGACAGCCGGAGCTGTAAAGGGTTGATTTTATGGAAGATAAAAGGACAGAGCAGTATAGACAGGAATTAAAAGAATTTGTAATGTCTCATACGGAGGATGTGCTTAAGAATCCGCGAAGCTTTATCCGTTATCCATTTATTGATCCGGGCTCTGTTTACGATGGAAATGTATGGGACTGGGACACCTACTGGTCCGTATATGGCTTTCTGAATCTGGCGGATTCCTACCAGGATCCGTCTGTGAAGCCAAGAATTATAGAGCATGCACAGGGAAATATCCGCAATTTCTTCGACCATCAGCTGGAAGATGGATATATTCCCATGATGATCGAGGTGGCAGACTGGCCGGAGCCTTATCTGAATATGAGGCATAAGGAAGGCAAGATTATGAATATGCATAAGCCCTTTCTTTGCAGTCAGATATGCCTGATCAGTGATTATACTGGTGATTATGCCTGGACGGAAGAATTTCTTTCAGGCGTGGCGAAGTATTTTGAATGTTATGATCACTATTATTTTCATGAAAACAGCGGACTGTATGTATGGCAGGATGATATTATGATCGGTATGGACAATGATCCGGCTACTTTTGGCCGTCCGCCATTTTCCACTGCCAATATTTATCTGAACAGCTTTATGTGTGTAGAACTGGAAGCTGGTGCCAGATTATACAGACAGTTTGGCAAGGAGGAAGCGGCAAAGAGACTTCTGGATAAGCGCGAGGCACTGATCGGTGCTATTCAGCAGGAATGCTGGGACAAACGTGATCATTTCTTCTATTCAGTTGATGTGGATATTAAGACAAGGAAATACGACTGGTTCCACCAGGGACTGGGAGTCTTCTGGAAGACATTGCCCATCAAAGTACGTGTATGGTCTGGCTTTATTCCCATGTATGCAGGAATTGCTACAAAAGAGCAGGCGGCAGACATGGTGAAACATATTTTTGATCCCGATACCTTTGGTTCTGACTTTGGTCTGACCACGCTTTCAAAGGATGAAAAAATGTTTGACCTGTCTGTTACCAATAATCCGTCCAACTGGCTTGGCCCGATCTGGCTGGTTGCAAACTATGTGGTATTCCGCGGACTTTTGAACTACGGATACCGCATGGAGGCGGAAATTATGTATAAGCGCACCATGCGCCTTCTGGGAGAGGACCTGGAGAAAACAGGATGTCTTCATGAGTATTACAATCCATTTAATGGAGAACCAGTTATGAATGGTGGCTTTATTAACTGGAATATACTAGCATTGAATATGGCAGATGAGCTGGAAGGAAAGAAACCAATGTGTCTGCCAGAGCTGCTGGAAAAACAGGCAGAAAAGCAATCGTTATAATAAGATTTTTCTGCTGTGAGGTAAGTGAATACAGGAAAAGGATTGCAGAATACGTGGAATTTTGCAGTCCTTTTTTTGTTTGACCGGTAAAAAACATCTTTCTGAAATAAAGTGTGTACAAAAAAATTCAGAAAGCTTATACTTAGAATGTGTTTTAAGTTTATTTTGTAAAATGAAACAGATAAAGGAGCAAAAACATGATTCAGAACCCGATTCTTCCGGGATTTTGCCCGGATCCAAGTATTATACGTGTTGGAGAAGATTATTATATTGCAAATTCAAGCTTTGAATGGTGGCCTGGTGTGAAAATCTATCATTCTAAAGATCTGAAGCATTATGAACAGCTGCCATCGCCGCTGAACAGAATGAGCCAGCTTAATATGGTTGGTGAGGGTGATTCCTGTGGCGTATGGGCGCCGGATATTTCCTGGGACGGGGAATACTTCTGGCTGATTTATACGGACGTGAAAACCCGTACCGGAGGACTTTTTAACACCCATAATTATCTTGTGAAATCTAAGGACATCCGTGGCGGCTGGTCTGAGCCGGTTTATCTGAACAGCTCAGGTTTTGACCCATCTGTTTTCCATGATACAGATGGGAAAATGTACATTGTGAATATGATCAATAATTTCAAGGGGATTCTGGTGCAGGAGTACGATCCGGTACAGGAGCGCCTGGTAGGGGAAGCGAAAAATGTTTTTCCGGGAACCGGAAGAGGCTATACAGAAGGACCACACATTTACCATATTGGAGAGTATTATTATTTGTTAATGGCAGAGGGAGGAACCGGTTACGACCATATGGTGACAATGGCCCGGGCGAAATCTATCTGGGGACCTTATGAGGAAGATCCGGGTAACCCTGTGCTGACCTCAGATATGGAGAATCCAGATGCGCTGCAGCGTTGTGGGCATGCAGATATTGTGTGTACCCAGAAAGGTGAGTGGTATATGGTACATCTTTGCGGTAGACCACCGAAAGGCAGCGGACAGTGTGTATTAGGTCGTGAAACGGCAATCCAGAAAATGGTTTGGAACGAAGAAGGCTGGCTTAGAATGGCCTGCGGCGGCAACTTCGGGCAGTGGGAGACAGAAGAGCCGGAAGGACTTGTTGAGTGTCTTTTCCCGGAAGAAGCAGGGAAGGATTACGGCAGGGACGATTTTGATATTGAGATTTTAGCACATGGAAAATCTGGCGGTGACTTTGAGAACAATATAAGTAAAAACAAAAGCTCAGAATATCTGGATGTGCGCTACACCTCCCTGCGCCAGCCCTATGACAGCTACACAAGTCTGACGGAGCGTCCGGGCTACCTGCGCCTTTACGGTCAGGAATCCCTGAATTCCTGCTATGACGTAAGCCTGGTGGCAAGGCGGCAGATGGAGCGCCATGTCCAGGTGGAAACATGCGTTGAATTCACCCCGACCTGCAGGGAGCAGATGGCAGGTCTTGCCTACATGTATGATACCGGTAATTTCTATCTCCTGGTAAAGACCAGAGACGAAGAGTTTGGAAATCAGAACCTGGATCTGAAAAGACCAGCCAAACTTCGTCTGATAAAAAGCGATCACTTCGATGTCACGGATGCGATTCCGGAAATTGATATTCCAGAGGATGAACCTCTGTTCCTGCGGGTTGTGACTACCCAGGAGGGGCTATATGCGAAATTCTTTTACTCATTGGATGGAAAAGAGTATAAAGAACTGACGGAACTGCCTACCAAAATCCTCACAGATGAGCAGAGTGACGGTTTCACTGGGGCACACTTCGGAATGTATTGTCACGATATGACCGGGCTGAGACGATATGCGGATTTTGATTATTTTGAGATTATAAAGAAGTAAAAAGGTGGTCTCTTTTTAGGAAAGATTTTCATGTTTAATATGATAGATGCCTTTTGGGTAAAAATATAGATGCAAGAAAAGTATTTGATCTGCTGAATATCAGTAAATACAGTGAATATG
>SKEF01002305.1_pt1 | contig 14844 bp, 10 predicted proteins | sample 4826691 | NCBI WGS metagenome assembly SKEF01 (sample SAMN11008816, study PRJNA524170) | human gut metagenome | biome: Human fecal sample; material: Feces; isolation source: fecal sample from pouch patient p23, p27 | host: Homo sapiens | place: Israel: Tel-Aviv | collected 2016-08-24
CCTTAAAATAAGCCTTCTGGATGGCCAGCAGCACGCCTGCACGGCTGGCAGCAAAGTTCAGACCGCCCTGCAGGTAGCAGGTGTACGGCTCACGCAGCGGGCCGTCGCAGGAAAGCTCGATGGTGCTGCCCTGTGTAAAGCTGCCGCTTGCCATGACCACCTCGTCGGTATAGCCCGGCTCCGGAGAAGGTTCCGGGGCGGCATAGCTGTCCACGGGGCTTGCAGCCTGAATGCCCTGACAGAAGCCGATGAGCGCATCCGCAGTGCCTGCATCAAAGCAGGTGACGATGTCGTTATGGTCGTCGCAGTAGCGCGGCACTGGATTCTTGCCCAGCAGCTCCAGCATACACTGGGCGTAAATGGCGGTCTTGATGGCCTCGCACACCACGCCGGGCGCATAGTAGAAGCCCAGATACATATCACGGGGCGTTTCCAGCGTGCAGCCCAGATCCTTGCCGAGACCGGGCGCATTCAGGCGGTAAGCGCACAGCTCCACAAGGTCTTTGCGGCCCGCAATGTAGCCGCCGGTGGGAGTGATGCCGCCGCCGGGGTTCTTGATCAGGCTGCCCACCACAAGGTCTGCGCCCATCTGACAGGGTTCCTGCGTCTGGGTGAACTCGCCGTAGCAGTTATCCACAAAAATAATGATGTCCGGGTTTGCGGCGCGGGCGGTATCCGCAATTTTTCGGATCGTTTCCAGATCAAAGGCATTGCGCTGCAGATAGCCGCGGCTGCGCTGGATGTGGCACACCTTTGCACCGGGGGCCTTTTGGGCGATCAGGTCATAATCCGGGGTGAAGTCGGCTTTCAGCGGAGCTTCATCGTACCGGATGCCGTAATCCATCAGGGTGCCGGTGCCCCTGCCCTTGCCGTCCAGACCGATCACGCCTTCCAGCGTATCGTAGGGACGGCCGGTGGCAGCCAGCAGGGTGTCCCCTGCCCGCAGCAGGCCGAACAGCGCCACAGCCAGCGTGTGGGTGCCGCTCTGGAACTGGCTGCGCACGAGGGCATCCTCTGCGCCCATCACCTCGGCAAAGATCTGCTCCAGCTTTGCGCGGCCGGTATCCCACAGGCCGTAGCCGGTGGTGCCCAGCATATCGGTGGAGGACATCTGGGTATCCGCAAAGGCTTTCAGCATTTTGAGCTGGTTAAAATCGCGGATCTCCTCCATATGGCGGAAGTAGGGCTGGCACAGCTCCATAGCCTTTTCGTCCAGCGCCAGAACTTCGGGTTTGTAATTGAAAAAGTGGTTCAGCATTGACATTATAACGGTTCCTTAATTTTATAGATTTTATAGAGCGCAGGCTTTCTGTCGGAATGACTCCTTCAGCCGCACTTTGTGCGCCAGCTCCCTCAGGGAGGGAGCTCCTGACGAAACCAGAACGTTTCACTTATGCAGAAAGCTTTTCCGTCCTGCCAAAGGCTCCCTCATTGAGGGAGCTGGCAAAACCGTCAGGTTTTGACTGAAGGAGTTTGTTCATATCTTGCATATTCCCCCAGCTTTTCAAAGCCAAGCCGGGTATAAAAGTGCACCCGCTCCGGGCTGCAGAGAAACACCGGGTGCTCCCCTTTGGCGGCAAGCTCGTTCGCCATCTGCACAATGAGCCGCCCGCCGATGCCCTTGCCCCGCAAAGGCTGGGCTGTCTGCCCGCAGGCCATGTAGGCCTGCCTGTTCGCAAGGGCATAGGCCCCTACCGTGCAGATCGTTTTACTTCCCTGCCGCAGCGCCCACACAAGGGCTTTGCCGCGGGTGCGCTTTGTGCAAAGCTCGGAGTAAAAGTCCTCCTGCTTTGCCGTATCCGCCGGGTAGAGCGCCCGTGCCACATCCATGGCAGAGGGTTCTCTGTCAAGGGTCAGTCCGGCCCAGAGCGTCTCGTCTGCAGCGGGCAGCGGCAGAGCCTTGCCGGGTGCAAGGCCGAATACAGTCAGCGTTTTAGCTTTGCACCACCCGGCAGGCGGTGGGCATTCGTTTTCGTCTAAAATGATGCTCTCACACCCGCAGAAAGCCAGAAAGCTGGCCAGCTCTTCCGGGTTTGCGTGCCCTGCTGCCCATGCGGTGCTGCCGCTGAGTTCCAGCGCCAGTGTAGGCCCTGCATAGAATCGCCACGGCTGGCTTTTGCTAAAAAGGGCAAGATCCAGCGGCAGGGTCGCCCCCAGCACCCATTTCCCCCGGCAGGCATTTAAAAAGCGGGCGCGGTGGGCTTTTGTGCTGACCTGCGCGATCACTTCAGCTCGTTGACGATCTTCTTGAACTCGCGGCCGCGCACCTCAAAGTTGGGGTACAGGTCAAACGATGCGCTGGCCGGGGACAGGATGATGATATCACCGGGCTTTGCGCAGGCACGGGCCAGCTCCACAGCGTGCTGCATGTTGTCGGCATGCTGGATGGGCAGCTCGGCTTCGTTGAAGTTCGGGTCCTCGCGCACAGCCTTTTCGATGCGGGGGCCGGTGGCACCCATCAGCACAAGGTTCTTCACGTGGGCCACCACTTCCGGTGCCAGCGGCTCATAGGGAATGTGCTTGTCGTAGCCGCCAGCGATCAGAATGACCTTCTGGTTAAAGCTGCGCAGACCGGCAATGGTGCGCGTCGGGCTGGTGCCGATGGAGTCGTTGTAGTACAGCACGCCGTCCAGCGTGCGCACCGGCTCAATGCGGTGCTCCACACCGGTAAAGGTGCTGCCCACCTTCTGGATGGCTTCCACGGGCACCTCGCCCCACACGGCAGCGGCAGCAGCCAGCAGGTTTTCAATGTTGTGCAGGCCGCGCAGCTTCACGTCCTTCTGGGCCAGGAAGGGGGTCACAACGCCATCCTCGGCCATGCAGAGCATGTTGTCCTCCTTGCGCAGGAAGGCACCGTTGTCGGTATCGTGCAGGCGGGTGAACCACACCTGCTTGCCCTTGCAGTCGGACTGCATGGAACGGCTGATCTCATTCTCATAGCCCAGCACAGCGCGGCAGGGCTGCTTCTGGTACAGCAGGATGTTGCGCTTGGCATCAATGTACTCCTGCATGTCCTTGTGGTGGTCCAGATGGTTGGGGGTGACATTGGTCACCACGGCAATGTTGGGGCTGGAATGCATGCTGATGAGCTGGAAGCTGGAAAGCTCCACCACAGCCACATCCTCGGGAGCCACCTCGGGCAGCATGGGCAGCAGAGCTGCGCCGATGTTGCCGCCCAGATGCACCTTGCGGCCTGCGGCCTCGTAGAACTTGGAGATCAGGGTGGTGGTGGTGGTCTTGCCGTCGGAGCCGGTCACGGCTACGATCTCGCAGGGGCAGAAGTCGAAGAACAACTCCACCTCACTGGTGACCATGGTGCCTGCGGCCATGGCATCCTGCAGGGGCTTTTCAAAGTAGCCCACAAAGCCCGGGGTGCGCATGATGATATCCTGACCCTTGAAGCCATCCAGATAGTTTTCGCCCAGGCTCAGGTCGATGCCCAGCTCCTTGATGGTTGCAGCGTAATCGCCAAAGTCCTCCACGCTCTTTTTCTGGTCGCACAGGGTCACATGGGCACCCAGCTCCACAAACTCCTTGATCAGGGTCTTGTGGCTGACACCGGCACCAATGAAGGCCACTTTTTTGCCTTTGATGAGTTCAATCAGTTTCTGCTGATCCTTCTGCATAAAAACAGTTCCTCCTCCATAATATCGTATTCAGAACGCACCTCAAAATAGGTGCAGAGATGTTTCGCTGTACCATTATAGTCCATTTAGCCGCAATTGGCAACGGAAAAACGCCCTTTTTGCCCCAAAAAGCAAGGTAAATTCACAATTCTGCAATTGTATTTTGCCGCTGTTTCTGCTACACTTGTCGAAGCAGAGTGCTTTTTGTATACAAAAAGCCTTTTTTCGCAAATACCATAGAATGAGGTCATCCCCTTGAAACAGTTCTTCCGTATTACCGCAGCAGTGCTTGCTGCTGCGTTCCTGCTTGCGCTCACCGGCTGCGGCAGCAGTTCCAGTGCGCCAAGCTTTACATGGTTCGTGGATACCATTCCCGCAAACCTCGACCCGCAGGTGGCTTCTGCTGCCCCGGACGTGATCGCCTGCGAGAACCTTTACAGCGGGCTTGTCCGCAAAAAAGCGGATGGCGAGATCGTGCCCAATCTGTCCGAAAGCTGGACGATCTCCTCCGATGGCAAGACCTACACCTTCCAGATCAAGGACGGCCTGACCTACAAGGCCGTCAAGGGCGCTTCCACGGATCACACCATCACTGCCGAGGACTTTGTGTTTGCATTCCGGCGCATATTCCAGCCGCAGACAAATTCCCCTTATGCCGTGGAGTTTGCCGCCCTTGAGAACAGTGCTGCCGTGCTGGCTGGCACAGCCGATGCCAGCACGCTGGGCGTTTCGGCCGCCGGCCCGCTGACGCTGGTGTTCCGCCTGAGTGAAAAGGACGACAACTTCCTTGCCAAGCTCACCCTGCCCGGTGCCATGCCCTGCGATGAAGCATTTTTTGAGAGCACCCGCGGCACCTACGGCCTGACCGCCAAGACCACCCTTTCCAGCGGCAGCTTCTATCTTTACAACTGGACGGCCAGCGGCCTGTTCCTGCGCCGGGATGTCTCCTCCCCCATGATCGGCAGCCTGCGTCTGGTGCAGAACACCGGCAGCACCGGCAAGAGCGCCGCCCAGCTCATTGCAGACGAAAAATGCTCCGCCGCGCTGGACGACACCGGCGAGGATACCTCGCTGCAGTCGGTGGCTTACTCCGACACCACCTGGGCACTGCTGTTCAACAGCGCCGAAGGTTCTGTGTTTGCCGATCAGGAACTGCGGCAGGCGCTTGCCGGCATCGCCCGGGAAAATGTGGATGTGCCCTCTTCCGGTCTGTACACCGCTGCCGAGGGTCTTGTGCCCACCGGCCTTTCCGTGGACGGCATCGATTACCGCAAGTCTGCCAGGAACCCGCTGCCCACCATCACCGACCCCCGTACTGTGGATGTGCCCTCTTCCGGTCTGTACACCGCTGCCGAGGGTCTTGTGCCCACCGGCCTTTCCGTGGACGGCATCGATTACCGCAAGTCTGCCGGGAACCCGCTGCCCACCATCACCGACCCCCGTACATTGTACCTGAATGCACGGCAGGGCATGGCCAGCTCGGATTTTTCCGGCGTGACCATCCTGCTGCCGAAGGAAGCCGGCCTGACCGAACTGGCCGAGCAGATCAACGGCGCATGGCAGAAGGACTGCTCCCTCTTCTTCTCGGTGGAAGAGGTTCCGCAGGAGGAGTTCGACAAACGCCTTGCAGCGGGCAGCTACACCATTGCGCTGGCTCCCATCCGCGCCGAAGGCGGCAGCGTATACCAGATGCTGCAGCAGTTCACGGCCGAGGGCGGCGGCCTGACCGGCTGGTCCGACCCCATCTACTCTCAGCGTCTGGCCGAGAGTGCCCAGCAGACCGGCAGCGCCCGCTGTGCCCTGCTGGCCGATTGTGAGCGCCAGCTGCTGGAAGGCTGCGCCGTGGTGCCGCTGCTGGGCCAGAACAGGTGTCTGCTGGTGGCGGACGGCATCACCGGCCTTGTGTTCGACCCCTTCACGCCGGTGCTGGACCTGACCGATGCCCAGAAAAACTGACATTCTCCGGCCCTTGACAATCCCGTCCCTCTTTGCTACAATAAATGAGCAACTTGCAGGGTTAGCTCATCCGGTAGAGCGGCTGCTTCCCAAGCAGCAGGCGGCGGGTTCGGGTCCCGTACCCTGCTCCAAAAACAAACGGCAAACCGTGGAATATCGGTTTGCCGTTTTTGCTTACAGCCGCTCCCTGCAAAATACGAAAGGACTCTGCCATGATCTTTGTTCCCCTGCTGCATTACTTCAAATGCAAAAATTCCTACAGCGGCAACGAATACGGCCTGCGATACCGGATGATCCCCGGCAAGCGCACCGTGCCGGACCCGGACGGCGGCGAGGGTGCCGTAAAGGAGGAAAGCATCCTCACCGTGGACTACTGGCCGGACCCCTGGACCATTGAAAAGACCGACCCTGCCCTGCGGGTGCAGAAGGTGTTTCCGCTCACCGACGAGGGCCGGGAGGCCACAGCCGCTTTTTTGCAGGACGCGTTCAATGCCGATCCTGACCGCTGGAAAAACTGCCCCAGCATGATGGACAGCGACCCGTGGGAGCCGCCTGCCGCCGAAGCCGAGCCGGACAAGCCGAAGGAATAAAACATGATCTATCGTTTAAAAGAACTCAAGGGCGATACCATTGCAGTGCCGCAGCTGGTGTTTTCCAAACTGGGCATCGCCGAAGAATACAATGTGCGCGTGGCTCTGTATGTGCTGGCGACCGGCATCACCGACCCGGACAAGATCTGTGCCGACCTCAAGCTGCGCAGCCGCATCAGCGCCGAGAGCGCCCTCTCCTTCTGGGCAGGCGCTGGCCTGCTGGAGCGGTACGAAGAGAACGCCGCACCGGGCGAGGAACCCAGCGCCCCCGCACCCATGACCTGGGCCGAGATCGCTGCGGCCAGCCGCACCGCCCCCATGATCTCCAGCCTGATCGACTGCGCACAGACCGGCTTTGCCCGTCCGCTGACCCACAGGGAGATGGAAAAGCTGGTCAACCTTTATATGCAGGAGGGCTTTGCGCCGGAGACCGTGATGCTGTGCACCGCCTACGTTGCCAGCACCGGCCGCAGCACCATGGCCGCCGTAGTGCATGAGCTAAAGGTGTGGCGCACCGAGGGCGTGGAGACCGGTGAGCAGGCCGATGCCCACCTCAAACTGCTGGCACTGCGCCAGAGCCGCGAGCAGTATGTCAGCGGCCTTCTGAACATCCCGGAAAGCGAGCTGACCCTTGGCGGGCGCAAGGCCATTGCACGCTGGTACGAGGTTTACGGCTACGACGATGCCATGGTGCAGGAAGCTGCCGTGCAGGCCGGGGCCAAGCGCGACCTGTGGTACTGGAACAGTATCCTCAAAACATGGAACGCCAAGGGCCTGCGCACCGTGCACGATGTGCGCAGCCCGGTGGCCATTGCGGGTGCCAGCCGGAACCTCCGGGTAGACCGCGAAGCCCCCAGCGGCAACGATTTTCTCAAGAACGCTGCCCGCCGCCGTCCGTTGAAAAAGAAGCCGGAATAAGGAGGAGCCATGCGTACCAAAAACGAACTGTATCAGGAAGCCATGCGCACCGTGGCCGCCCGGCGGCAGATGGCCAGAGCCAGAGCCGAGGATGCCCGCGCCGAAGCCGAAGCCGCCATTCCCGCCCTGCGCCATGCAGAAGAAGAGGTGCGGGTGCGGGGCATCCGCTGCGCACTGGCCGGTGCTGCGGGCAAGGACCGCACCGAAGCTGCCGCCGCCCTTGCCGATGCAAAGCAGAAGCTGACCGCCCTGCTGGCACAAAGCGGACGGCCCGCTGATGCACTGGAGCCGCGCTTTGTCTGCCCCAAATGTCAGGACACCGGCAGCGTGAATGGCCGCACCTGTGAGTGCGTGCACAAGGTGATGCAGCAGCTGCGCCGCAAGGAGATCGAGGCGCTGTCCAGCCTGTCCATTGCAAGCTTTGACACCATGGAGCTGCGCTATTACCCGAACCGTGCCGATGAAAAGGTGGGCGGTTCCATCCGCCCTTACATGGCCGATATGCTGGCAGACCTGCGCAGCTACGCGGAAGAGTTTGACCACCACAGCGAGAGCCTGATGCTGTTTGGCAATGCGGGCCTTGGCAAGACCCATGCGGCCCTTGCCATTGCGGGCATCGTGCTGGAAAAGGGCTACGATGTGATCTATGTTTCCAGCCCGGACTTTTTCTCCAAGCTGGAAGGGCTGCACTTTGGTGCAGACCCGGCAGGCGAGGAGGAAACGCTGATGCAGACCGCTGCCGGGGCCGACCTGCTCATTCTGGATGATCTTGGCTCGGAGTTCAACTCTGCCTTCCTCATCAGCAGCCTGTACAGTCTGCTCAACAACCGGCTGGGTGCAAAGCTGCCCACCATCGTCACCACCAACATCACTGACGGTGCTCTGCTGGAAAAGCTGTATACCGAAAAAATTTCCAGCCGCCTTTCTGCCTTTGTCCCCTGCCTTTTTGCAGGCGATGACATCCGTACACAGAAAGCAGCTGAATAAAACAAACGGCAATGCAAATGCATTGCCGTTTGTTTTATTTAAAACTCTAATACCGGACTCATTTCGTTGCGGCGCTGTGCCTGCACGATGCAGTCCTTCTCCGGCACAACGCCCGCCGCGCCCAGCGTGTTGAACACGGTCTGCAGGGCAAGCGCAGGCGTGTTGTTCTCCTGCGAAAGATGGCACAGCGCAAACTTTTTGCACCCTTCCTGAATGAGTTCCAGCAGTTTTGCCGAGCACTCGTCGTTGGAAAGGTGGCCCCGGGTGCTTTCAATGCGTGCCCGTAAGTAATAGGGATACGGCCCGCTGCGCAGCATGTGCAGGTCGTAGTTGCTCTCCAGTGCCACAAGGTCGCAGCCGGAAAGCGCCTCGTGCACCGGCGGCGTGAGCATACCAAGGTCGGTTGCAATGGTCATGGTCTTGCCGTCCGGGGTGTGGATGCGGTAGCCCACACAGGGCACATCGTGGCTGGTGGGAAAGCTCTGCACGCCAAACGCGCCCACGTCCGCTTCCCTGCCTTCCAGCTCGTGCAGCTCACAGCTGGCCGGTACGATGCCGTTGCTGTCCAGAAAATCCAGCGTTGCCGCTGCACCGTACACCGGCAGCGTGTTCTTTTTGAGGAAGGTGGAAAGCCCCTTCACATGGTCGCTGTGCTCGTGGGTGACAAGGATGCCGTCGCAGTCACTGGCGGCAAGGCCCAGCGCCTTGAGCGCCGCCGAGGTAGTGCGCACGCCCTTGCCCATATCTACAATGAGATACCGCTGCCCGCAGCGCACCACACTGCTGTTGCCGGAGGAACCCGAATATAACGAGATGAATTCTGCCATGAAAAACCTCTGATACACTCAAAAACAGCCCGCCGCATATGCAGCAGGCTGTTTGCTTTTTATAAGTTACAGTGCCTGATCCAGTGCAGCGGGCATACGCTCCACCTTGCTGATGTCTGCACCCAGACCGCGCAGCTTTTCCACGATATTCTCGTAGCCGCGCTCGATGTGGCCGATCTCCTCGATCTCACTGGTGCCGTCTGCCATCAGCGCAGCCACCACCATGGCAGCGCCTGCACGCAGATCCAGTGCGCGCAGCGGTGCAGGGGTGAGCTTATCCACGCCCTCAAACACAGCCACCTGACCGTCCACCTGCACGTTGGCACCCATCTTGCGCAGCTCGTCCACATAGCGGAAGCGGTTGTCCCACACGCTCTCGGTCACGGTGCTGGTGCCCTTGGCCACGCTCAGCAGCACGCCCATCAGGGGCTGCATGTCGGTGGGAAAGCCGGGATGCGGCATCGTGTTGATCTTCAGCGGCAGAATATCGCCGGTGCGGCGCACACGCACAGCATCGTCAAATTCTTCCACCTCCACGCCTGCACGGCGCAGCTTTTCGGTAATGGGTTCCAGATGCTTGGGGGTGACGTTCTTCACCAGAACATCGCCGCCGGTGGCAGCAGCAGCCACCATGTAGCTGCCAGCCTCGATCTGATCCGGGATGATGCTGTAGGTGCAGCCGTGCATCTTTTCCACACCGCGCACCTTGATCACATCGGTGCCTGCGCCGCGGATGTTCGCACCGCACATATTCAGGAAGTTTGCCAGATCCACCACATGGGGTTCCTTGGCACAGTTTTCCAGAATGGTCTGACCCTTGGCCATTACAGCGGAGAGCATACCGTTCATGGTAGCGCCCACGCTGACCTTATCAAAGAAGATGTGTGCACCGTTCATCTCCTTGGCGCGCACGGTGATCATGCCGTAGTCCACGCTGTCCTCTGCGCCCAGAGCACTGAACACCTTCATCTCCTTGGCGCGCACGGTGATCATGCCGTAGTCCACGCTGTCCTCTGCGCCCAGAGCACTGAACACCTTCAGGTGCTGGTCAATGGGGCGGGGGCCGAGGTTGCAGCCGCCGGGCATGGCCACCTGAGCCTTGCCAAAACGGGACAGCAGTGCGCCCAAAAAATAGTAGCTGGCGCGCATCTGGCGGGACAGGTCGTCCGGGACGTTGGTGCCGGTCAGATGAGTGGTGTCGATCTCGTAGGTGTTGCGGTTGATCATTTTGATCTGTGCACCCAGAACGCTGAGGATCTTCAGGCTCACCGCCACATCACTGATATCCGGCAGATTCTCGATCACACAGACATCCGCTGCCAGAATGGTTGCAGGCAGGACGCCCACCGCCGCATTTTTGGCACCCGAAATGGTAACTTCGCCGTGCAGGGGCTTGCCGCCCGTAATAACAAATTTCTCCAATTTTATGATCTCCTTGTCGGAGGCCCGCAGCCGCAGGCCTGTTAAGGTTCCTGAAAGCATTTTCCATAAAAGCTGCCTGATGTGCATGGGCCATAAGGCCGTCCACGTACAGCTATTTTATTATACACAACTTTCACAAAAAAGCAAAGCCCCGCTTGGTGTTGTTTTATTATTTTCTGTTTTGCCCATTTTCGCGCAGGATATTCCAAAATTTTGATTTCTTTTTCAGGTATTTTACAAAAACCAGATCCATTGCTGTTGCGCTTTCTTTACCAGATGTGGTCTTCGCACCGAGTCTCAGTGATCCAGCCCAGCTGATAGGCAGCCACCAGCTGCTTGAGGTCGTGCACACGCTCCCGCAGCACCTCGCCCTCGTCGGTGTCCTCCACGAGAATGCGATGATTTTCGGTCTCCAGAATGTTTTTCTGGGAAATGATATCCAGATTATCCTTCACCGCTTTCTCGGCACTTTCAAAGGGCTGATGGGTGCGCAGGGACATGGTGCGGCTGGAATACACCAGCGTGTAGCCCGCAATGCCGGTCTTTTCGTGGTAGGCACGGCAGAAACCGCCGTCGATCACCACCAGCCGTCCGCCACCCTTGATGGGGCTTTCGCCGTTCTTTTCCCGCACCGGCACGTGGCCGTTGACGATGTGGCTGGCACCGGGCAGGCCAAACTCGGCCAGAATGCGGCGGCAGACGGCCTCATCGTTATACCATGTATAATAGGGGTCCTTCACCTCGGTGTGGGTGGAAGCGTCCTCTACATAGAGCCGCTCGAAGGTGGTCATGGCACTGCGGCCAAACAGCGGCGAAAGCTTGCCGCACCACAGATACCACAAAAAATCCTGTCCGCTCTGGCGGGCAGCGCTGCCTTCCGGTGCATAGTAGCCCCGGCGGGCACGGGCATCGCAGTAGTCCATCAGTGCGCGGCCGGAGTAGCGGTGGCCCTCAAAGCGCTCCATGGCAAAGGTGCCGCAGCTGGTCATGGGCACAGCGCCATGGTAGAGCAGGTTGCCGTTCTCAATGTGGTACACGCTGCCCTTTGCATAGAGAAATTCCACATGCTGCTGCAGTTTTTCGCTCTGGCGGAAGGACTGCACCAGCTTGCGCAGCACCAGCTGTTCATCCGGGTGCAGTGCGGCCGGGTCGGCGGGGTCCACCGTGGGGAACGAGGTATCCCGCAGCGGATACTCCTTTTCGCCGATCTTTACCGTGTGCTTTTCCCAGTCGATGCGGCGCAGATAATCTCGCTCCTGCATCTGGAAGTCCGGGTTGCGGTCGATGACATGGCACTCCAGCTTGAACATCAGAATACTGATGGCCTTGTGCATCACGGCACAGCGGTGCAGCATTCCCCTGGTGTAGGGGCCGCGGGCCGCATCGGTATGAGGCATCCAGATGGAAAGATCATCATTGCCGTAGAACTGCTCGGCCATGCGCTGCAGATGGCGCAGGTTGATGCCGTAGCAGTCCTCCAGCATTCCGTGGTTATGATAAGCCAGCGTGGTCTTGAGCACCGTGCAGATGCAGATGGGGCTGCCCGCAGCGGCACCCATCCATACTACATCGTGGTTGCCCCACTGGATATCCACATTATGGTGGCGCATGAGCAGATCGAGGATGATATCCGGGCGTGGGCCACGGTCGAACAGGTCTCCCACGATGTGCAGCTTGTCCACTGCCAGATGCTTGATCAGCTCGCACAGCCGCACGATAAAGCGGTCGGCGCGGCCATTTTCAATGATGCTGCCCACGATCTGGCCGTAGTACAGGTCCTTGTCGTGATCCTCAAAATGGGCGTGGAGCAGCTCGTCCAGAATGTAGCCGCAGCTGGCAGGCAGGCATCTGCGCACATGGTCGCGGGTATGCTTGGAGGACACCAGACGGCAGATATCAATGAGCCTCAGCAGCGTTTCGGTGTACCACTGATCCAGCGCTTCCTCGCTGGTACAGCGTGCCTTGAGCTGGGGCAGCTTTTCGTTTGGGTAATAGATCAGCGTTGCAAGCTCGGCGCGGGTATGCTTCGGCACGGTATCGCCCAGCACCTGATCCACTTTTTCGCGAATGACACCGGAAGCGGAATTCAGAATATGCACAAAAGCTTCATTCTCGCCGTGCAGGTCGCTCATGAAGTGCTCGGTACCCTTGGGCAGCTTGAGCAGTGCCTGCGTGCTGATGATCTCGCTGGCTGCCGCCGCCTGCGAAGGATAATCCCGCGAGAGCAGGGTCAGGTACTTGAGATTATCGCGGATCTCATCGGTTTCGGTGCGCATGGTCTCCTCCATCACAACGTTCTCTCCGCCGCAGTCCGCCACACGGACCTTGCAAAGATGTTGCTTTCCATATGTATTATTTTTCCCTTATTTTATAGTATAGCACGTCCGGGGCGAAAAGTGGTATACTGGGGCTGACAAACTTTCAGCAAAGGACTTTGGATATTATGCCGAAAAGCGATTTCGTCTCCGTTCCCTCTTCCTGCACCCTCTGCCCGCGCCGGTGCGGGGCCGACCGTGCTGCCGGACGCACCGGTTTCTGCGGTGCGGGCGGCACCTTAAAAGCAGCCCGCGCTGCCCTGCACTACTGGGAGGAGCCATGCATCAGCGGCACAAAGGGCAGCGGCACGGTGTTCTTTTCCGGCTGCACCCTCAAATGCTGCTTCTGCCAGAACTATCCCATCAGCGCCGAGGGCCTTGGCAAGGAGATCAGCGTGGAACATCTGGCAGAGATCTTCCTGAATCTGCAGGAACAGGGTGCCAACAACATCAATCTGGTCACACCCGGCCAGTGGCGGCCCTGGATCATTGCCGCGCTGGATATTGCCCGGGCTAAGGGCCTGCATCTGCCCATCGTATGCAACACCGGCGGCTACGAAACGGTGGAAAGCGTGGAAGCATGGCGCGGATCCATCGACATCTGGCTGGCCGACCTGAAATACGTCTCCTCCGCCCTCTCGGCAGAGCTTTCCTCTGCACCGGACTATTTTGCGCAGGCAAAGCCCGCCATTGAAGCCATGATGGCACAGGCCGGGCACCCGGTGTTCAATGCAGAGGACATCCTGCAAAAGGGGGTCATTCTGCGGCACCTTGCCCTGCCCGGCCATGTTGACGACAGCTTTGCGGTGCTTGACCAGATGGCCGCGTGGAACGATGCAGACCCCGGATGCTTCATCCCCAGCGTCATGAGCCAGTACACACCGTTTTACAAAGCCGCAGAGCACGGCATCGGACGGCGCATTACCACCTACGAATACCGCCGGGTGGTCAACTATGCCATGGACAAGGGGCTGGCGCAGGGCTACATGCAGCAGAAGAGCAGCGCAAAGGAAGAGTATACGCCTTCTTTCGATTTGACAGGGGTATGAATTCGTCAAATCTCCCAAAAAAGGCTGATTATTTTCTCTTGCATCTCCGCGGAAGTGCTTGCAATCCCATCCGGGCCGGATTATAATGGATACAACGATGTGTTAACAGAACTCTGATGAGCTGTAAATATCAGGAGGAGCGTTATGGAACATTTCAACCCGATCCTTGGCAACGATACCACCGGCCAGAAATTCATCACCTGCGGTGAGATCATGCTGCGCCTGACCCCGCCGAACTACGAGAAGATCCGTATGGCATCCGGCTTTGAGGCCAGCTACGGCGGCAGCGAGGCCAATATTGCACTGGCACTGGCTAACCTTGGTGTGGACAGTACCTTCTTCAGCGTGGTGCCCAACAACAGTCTGGGCAAGAGCGCCGTGCGCTGGCTGCGTTCCAACGACGTGCACTGCACCCCTATGATCCTGACCGAGCCGAACGAGACTCCTTCCAACCGTCTGGGTACTTATTATCTGGAGACCGGCTACGGCATCCGCCCGTCCAAGGTCATCTATGACCGCAAGCACAGCGCTATTACCGAGTACGATTTCTCGCAGGTGGATCTGGATGCTTTGCTGGACGGCTACGACTGGCTGCACCTGAGCGGCATCACCCCGGCACTGGCACCCAACTGCCGCACCCTCATTCTGGATATACTCAAGGTCGCCAAAAACAAGGGCCTGACCGTCAGCTTCGACGGCAATTTCCGCTCCACCCTGTGGAGCTGGGAAGAAGCCCGCGATTTCTGCACCGAGTGCCTGCCCTATGTGGATGTGCTGCTTGGCATTGAGCCGTACCACCTGTGGAAGGATGAGAGCGACCACTCCAAGGGCGACTGGAAGGACGGCGTGCCTCTGCAGCCCAGCTATGAGCAGCAGGACGAGATTTTCCAGCACTTCATCGAGCGGTATCCCAACCTCAAGTGCATTGCCCGCCATGTGCGTTATGCGCACAGCGGCAGCGAGAACAGCCTGAAGGCCTTCATGTGGTACGACGGCCACACCTTCGAGAGCAAGCTGTTCACCTTTAATATCCTTGACCGCGTGGGCGGCGGCGATGCCTTTGCCAGCGGCCTGATCTACGCCATGCTGCACAACTACAGAGCCATGGATATGATCAACTTTGCGGTGGCAAGCAGTGCCATCAAGCACACCAT
>SKEF01002322.1_pt1 | contig 14765 bp, 19 predicted proteins | sample 4826691 | NCBI WGS metagenome assembly SKEF01 (sample SAMN11008816, study PRJNA524170) | human gut metagenome | biome: Human fecal sample; material: Feces; isolation source: fecal sample from pouch patient p23, p27 | host: Homo sapiens | place: Israel: Tel-Aviv | collected 2016-08-24
GTGTTCCGGTTTACGGTGGAACGTGGCGTCGACAATACATTGACGGCACGCCGCGCCACATACCAGCAGATCGCCAAACAGCTGCGTCGTTTCGCCGCAGTGTTCGGCGATGAGGAGACCCGTGTACTGGCACACGAGATTGTCGGGCGTTATCCGAATCGTGCTGCGCTACGGGAGGAGCTGGCGTTTGCGTTGTAGGGAGATGGGGGTATGCGTTCCGGCATACATCCGGCACAGTTCTCGACCGTATCCAGCGCCCCGTCCAACAGCCACGACTTTTTAGCGGACAATTAAACATCCTATGGACGACAGGATTCCGCTCATACTTCGTGCTATGCGGAAGCATATCCCGAAAAGCGGTAAATATGATGGTCTCTGACATCAAGAACACTGCGCTTGAACTCGGACTCGCGCAGGTCCGCAGCAACTACACGATTCCTGCCGGGGAGACGTTCTCGATCACGGTGGAAGGGGATGTGCCCGCGATATCTGCGAATGAGCATGGCTTCTGCAGCATTACCTACATACCCATCGCAGCTGCCGACTACCAGAAGGAAATTCAAATCAGCGCCACACACGCCGCAATAGCAGCCGGAGCCACCGAAATCACTTGGCCTGCGAAGGAAAGCGTAACCATTCCAATCGGCACCTGTATCGTTCATGCGATGGGATGACCATGAGCCTTACCACTACGCATCCGCTGATTCTCGTCCTGTGCGCGGTCATCGGTAGCGGCGCCGTCACCTCGCTCGTCTCATGGTTGCTTCGCCGTATCGGCCAGCGCCGGAATCTTGAACAGGCGATAGCCGAGTCCGCGACCATCCGCCGACTGGAACTGGAGATCTACCGGCAATCCCTGTTCCTGCCGACCACGAGTCGGATGCGGCACGAACACCAGCTCGACGCCGGCAAGGCATACACGGAGCGTGGTGGTAACGGGCCCGGCCACGTGCGCTGCCAGCAGTTCAAAGACGATTACCGGCACCGGCTCGACACCGACGACTGGAACTACCGACCACACCACGCACCGCATAACTGAAGAACAACAGAACAGACCGATTAGTCAGCAAACCAGGAAGCCCCATGCGACGCCATCGCATTGGGGCTTTCCTCATAAAGAGAGGACAAAGGCATGTCCAAGACCAGACACCGACTACTCGCCATAATGGCGCTGCTGCTCGCCATGCTCACCGTCATGCCCAGCGCGATGGCCGACATGCGCGGCATCAACGTATCCGGCCGTGCAGTCTCCGAGCGTCACGTGCACCGCCGACTACGACTTCGCCGTCGTCAAGGCCACGCAGGACACCGGCTTCACCAACGGGTATATGACCAGCCAGGCCAACTGCGTGCGGCAGCGGGGCAAGAGCCTCGGCTTCTACCATTACGCGGGCGGCGGCAACGCGACCGCCGAAGCCGACTACTTCGTCTCAACACCGTCCGCCCCTACATCGGCCGAGCGGTCCTCGTGCTCGATTGGGAGGGCTATCAGAACGCCGCATGGGGCAACTCCAACTGGGTGCGCGTCTTCGTCAACCGTGTCCACGCGAGGACCGGCGTATGGCCGCTCGTCTACACGTCCGCCGCCTACCTGTACCAGATCCCAGCCGACGTGCGCAGCCACTGCGGATTGCAGGTCGCACAGTACGCCAACAACAACGCCACCGGCTACCAGACGCGACCGTGGAACTACGGGCGCTACGGCGAAGCCATGCGCCAGTACACCAGCAACGGCCGCATCGCAGGTTATGCGGGCCCATTGAATCTGAACTACTTCCGCGGCACCACAGCACAGTGGAACAAATACGCCAACCCCGGCAACACCACCGTCACACCGGCACCGACACCGGCACCGCAGCCCACGCCCCAGCCGTCCCGGCCGGGCGCCGGCAGCGGGTACAGCATGGTGGTGCGTTCCGGCGACACCATCAGCGGCATCGCCGCACGAACCGGACTATGGCCCGCGACCGCATGGAGCGTGCCTTCCGGCAACATTCACCGCATCTGGCCCGGCCAGACCGTCATCTACCGCAGCAACAGCACGCCGGCGGCGAACACTGGCACCGGCACGCGGATCCACGTCGTGAGAAGCGGCGAGACGCTGAGCGGCATCTTCGGCGCTTCCGGCTGGCAGCGCGTCGCCCAGCTCAACAACCTCAGGAACCCGAACTTGATCTACCCCGGACAGCAGCTGCGCTACTAGACGCGTGCCGTCCGTCTGCGGCCTTCGGCATTGTGCCGGAGGCCGCCGCTTCCATACCCAAACCAACCTAAGGAGAAGATTCATGGATATTTCCGCAGCGACCACCCTCGCCGCCGGCATCGTCGCACTCGTGGTGCCCGCCTTGGTGCAGGCGTTCAAGAAGTATATCCCCGCCGACTACGTGGGACTGACCAGCCTCGGCGTGAGCATCCTGCTCGGCGTCATCGCCATCGCCGCCACCAACGGCTTCCACGGCTACGGCTGGGGCATCGTCCTCACCGGCGTCATCGGCATCGCACAAGCCGTCTACACCTTGGTGAACCAAGCGTTCAGCGGCAAGCTTAGCAAGGATGAGCTTGCCGTCTGAGTGAGAAGAGTAAGGGGTTGTCGGGCGCAGAGCGCTTGACAACCCCTTACTTCGCTAATCGAGGCCCAGATCCTTTAACGTCGGGAGATCTTTTACCTCTGTGATGAAGTCGGTGAAAAGAATCGTGTTCCTCTGGACATCTTCGGGGTGCGTGTCTCGAATGCTCTTTGGCATGACAAGGCGCAGATTCTTGTCCATCATCTGCTTGTTCTGTTTGGACGAGATTCCAGAAGGCGTAATGGTGAAGAGGTGCTTCTCACTGATCCTGTCGGCCTCGTCCAATACCTGACGCCACCGGTCCTTGGTACTTGTCTTGAGGGCAAGCATACGAAGGTTGGAAGAGGGGTATCGGCTATCAGCGTATTCTTCAACGCCAGGGAAAAGGAAGTCCGGCTTTTTGCTCTCTTCAGTCACCGCTTGCGGCGTAAAACGGACACCTCTCTCGTTAAGAATGCGCTGCACATGCTGTTCAAGGCTGGTGCCGGCACGACTGACACGTCGATTGCGGGCATGCTTGTAGAACTTAGTGAACTGAGGCACATCTATCTTCCCATCCTTGGAAACGAAAGGCATCGCCTCGTACTCATGCTGGATGATGGCTTCCTCCAGCACGCTGAACAAGTGGTATTCGCGCTCGTAATAGGCCAATACAACTTCATCCGGGTTGTCGGTTTTCGGGTCTACATCCGTCAGAGAATCCTCCGCGTACTGTGCGAACTCGCGTCCCGTTGGGAAACTGTAGTTCCATCTGTGGAGCATGTCTTCCAGAAGAAGAGCGTCCTTCTGTTGCGGCTCGAAACCAAGCAACGTCAGCAATTGAATCGCAAAGACATCCACGGATGCCTTCGTCTGGTCGTATACACTGAACCTGCCGTCAAGATCCTTAATACCGAAGAGCCAACGCATCTCTGCATCGACGCTGCTGCCAGCAGCCGCAATCGCCAATAGCAGACGTCCGTCCTTCATATACCCGCAGTACAGAGTGTCACCGGCTGAAGCCAGCCTCATCGGCACGCAAGCCTGATAGTACAAGCGCCATTCCGCGCTTCGGGCCGGATTATTACATCTGGTGTCATACCAGCTCGTAAAGATGTCTTCCGTAACAGGATTATCGTCGTCGGACAGATACATGGCGACGGTGGGAATGCCATTGCCATCCGAAGCCTTTCGATCGACATCTCCCAAGACCGGCAACATGGCCTTGGTGACGCCGCCTATCTCATGCTGATTGCTGCGCTCGGGATCAACATCTACGCGCTGAAGCTCCTTGGACGCGATCTTTTCGATGTAGTCTCCGAGCAGTCCATAATTCGACATGGGACTCATTTTAGCTGATCGCTATATCGATGTCGCTAGTGAGTAGTAAAGTAGTATAGTATTACTACTGTAAGGAGTCCGACTATGGCGGAACCCCGACATTCGCATGAAGATGCCAGCGACGACCCGTGGGAGACCACATCTCTGAAGATGCGGCGAAGTACTCGACGCGCCGTGAAAATCTATGCCGCCGAGCATGACATGACCATGCAGAGCGTTCTCGAAGAAGCGCTCTTGCGGCTTCTTTCCGAGAAATAAGGGGCCGGAGGCTGTAAGATGACCCATCGTGCAAATTCAAGCAAAGGAGACACTAAGGTGACGCAAGGCAACAGCCCCACCTTCATCGAGCTGTTCGCGGGATGCGGCGGCCTGAGCCTTGGTCTGCGCTCGGCCGGGTTCCGGGAAGTGATGGCGAACGAGCTTTCCTCCATGCCCGCCGAGACCTTCGCTTTGAACCTGATGAACGTCGATATGCGTTCCTCCGAGTTCCAGCAGGCCAAGCCGAAAGATCGTAAGGTCCTGTGGATTGACTCGTCTTCGGATAACGTTTCGGAACGACTCGTGGACAATCCGTTCGAGCGTCCCGAAACCGACATGGCGGAACTGTCAGGCATTGACGACTTCGATGGGCGTCTGATTGTCGGCGACATCCGTCGCCTGAACGCATTTATTGAGGACCGTGGCAGCGCTCTGGTGCATGGCGAGGTGGATTTGGTGTCAGGCGGACCGCCATGCCAAAGCTTCTCTCTTGCCGGTCGTCGCGAGTTCGGCAACCAGCGCAACCAGCTGCCGTGGGAGTTCGCCAAGTTCGTCGATGTGCAGCGCCCTCGCATGGTGCTGCTTGAGAACGTCGAAGGAATCCTTCGCCCCTTCAAGCTGGATAGCACTACCTACTACGCGTGGTTCGAGGTGTGCAAGGCCTTCGCGAACATCGGATACGCCACCTGCCCGATGCTGGTGAACGCGCGCCTCGCCGGCGTGGCGCAGAACCGTCCGCGTTTCATCATGCTTGCGATTCGTGAAGACCTTGTCTCCAACCTCAATGAGGACATCGCCCCATGGTTTGCTCAGGGCGTGCGGCTGATTGAAGCGGTAAAGAGCGAGGATCCCGCATACGACAAGAACGAGTGGCGGTATTGGGACCTGACCGACGAAGCTGACGCCTCCAGAGCGGAAGTTTCCGTGTTCGCTCCGCTGGTCGCGTTCAGGGATCCGTCCAAGCAGCATACGGTATACGATGCCATCCGCGACCTTCAGGATGTGGATGCTCCGGCACGCAGTAAATACGTCAAGGAGCTCAACTCCGTGCTCGGCGACTACCTTGAGGGCGGGAATCCGAAGATGCAGAACCTTCGTCATCCGAACAGTACCCTCAAGGTGCAAGCTCGGTTCCGTGTGTATCAGGTCATCGCCAATTCGCCCAAGCAGGTGGGTGATGAAATCAAGAAGATTATGCGCGGGCAGAAGACCGACATCTCAGACGCTACCTATCAGGCGCTGCTGAAGCGTGACCTTCTGGAGTACGGGAGCGGTCTGCCGACCGACCATGAATCGATGGTCGATTATCTTGCCGGCATGAAGACGCGTAAGTTCTCGCAGCGGGCACTGGTCAGTACGTTGCCGGCACCGGCGGCTTTGTCAATCCCGGATGACGTAGCTCATTACTCTGAGCCGCGCACACTGTCGGTCAGGGAGATGGCACGTATCCAGTCGTTCCCGGATTCGTTCGAGTTCCGAGGCATTGCCACCACGGGCGGTGCACGCAGGAGGTATCAGGTTCCCCAATACACGCAGATCGGCAACGCCGTACCGCCGCTGCTGGGGCGTGCATTGGGGAAGGTGGTCTCTTCGATACTGTCTTCGCTTTAGAAGACGAACTCCTCGGGATCCGAGAAGAGCAGTGGGAAGTTCTTCTTGTCCATCTTGAACAGGACGCCGTAATCTCGCCACTTGCCGTCAGGGTCGAAGTGAGCGGCGAGATCCAGCGTCACCTTGTCGGCTTCGAGCAGTGGCCCCAGCAGAGACGCATTCGGGTTCTTAGTGTGCATCACGCGGACGTACCGGAAGTACTCCACTCCATCAATCATTTCGGAGGTTGCTCCCACCCAGAAGGTTTCAGGGTGCTTGGTGCGCAGTCGTTCCTTTAGCAGCTTCATCGTCCATGAAGCGACGTAGCTGCGCTTGTCGCCGTCCTGATATTCCATATCAAGACGGTCGGCGTTCTCGTTGACGTCCAGAACCAGACCATAGGCATTGGGGCGAGAAACTCGGAAGGTCTCATACAGTTGGAGACGGGCTTCGCTGGACCCACGAGGCACTTGCACCTTTCCGTACTTTTCCACGATCTCCCTGTACTTCATGCCAACATCGGGCACCTGCGAGAACAGCGTTGAGCGAGTAGGCGTGCGCATCTTGCCGTTGCGACTCAGTCGCGTGGTCTTGAGCTCAATGCCCATGTAGTCGGGGTTCTTGGAATTGTTGCGCTGAATGCCCAGAGCGTGCTCCAACGTATCTCCAACACCGGGGTCGCCGGGCGTGATGGAACGCTGCGGGCCGTCAGCGTTAATCTTGCGGATGAGTGCGAGGAGCTGCTGCTCGATGACGCTGCTCTTATCACCGCGCTGCAGGATACCGTACGCGTAGTCCTGTTGCAGTAGCGATTCAGCGACTTCCGGGTCAGAAAGGTTGAAGACGTAGATTGCCTCGTCGATGACCGTGAGCGCGAGCAGATTGCATGGGCGGCAGTGTTTCTTGAGATCGTAGAACCAGATGCGTGGGTCTCCGTGCTTTGTCGTCGGCCGGTACAGCGAGGCTTGCGTTTCTACCAACCCATCGCCCTTCACCAGAAACGCCGGGACGACGCGCTTGTTCTCGGTCCCTTGAAGCTGCTGCTGGTAATCATGTACGTGCGCGTCGTATAGGAGCTCTCGGACCGGAGCGATAGCGTCCATGATGGACTTCTTGTATCCGGTCGGCGTGGGAACAAGGAACGCTACGGGGGTGTTGAGCCGAGCGAATACCGGCGCGAACCGCTCGATTGGGGTGTCTGACATGCTGAGCATTTAGGGACCTCGCTTGCTTCATTGACGCGGTGTTGTTCCCATCATACGAGCTTCAGCCCGTAAGAGACCGGAATGACGCAGCTATGACGCTGGTATCATGGAAACGCTTAGCCGAAGGCTAAGGATAGCGCAAGGTGTCTGGTATGCGGTACTCGCTCGCATTCAGGCGACGTAACCGTGTGCTGTCGTCATCCTCAAACGTGAGCATCGGCAGCTGTGGGCCATCGTCGGATGCGGAGTGAAGATTGGAGCATGTGCCATGTATGACATCTCGTTAACGCATCAGTCATTGCCGTCAGAGGAATACATTCGTCTGTTGGGTATTGCTATGTGCGTGTTCAGCTCAAATAATGGGTTCATCATCGAGAATGTGATTCATACTGATGCTAGTCAATCTTGGCGTGACCTTATCGATAAGGAATCCGGGCAGTTGAAAACCACTATCGCCGCTACAATCACCAAAGTGGCGGGAGATGACATTCAAAAGAAGTTTTCGGACATCGTGGTACGACGTAATCGGATTATTCATGGCTTCCGTATTACGTCAAAGGCCGGAGAACAGATTCTTGGAACCAAAGACAAGAAAACACAGGAACAATTCGAGATCAGCGAAGATTACCTTCGGGAGTTCATTCGTGCCAACGACGAATTGAGCCAGATGCTTGAACGCTATAGGCAATCGATTACATGGGCTGATGCCGATTAAGGCACAATACGCTTAATAGGGTTGACAAGCACGAGCAGGATACGCAGGTCAACCTATTCGACATGTCCGTCCCTACGCAAGAGTTCGAGGAGATGCGAGAAACAGTGCAAATCGGAGAGTACAGTCTATTATCCGCCGGTGATGACATGTCCGACGGTGCGGAGTGCGCCGTGTTGGATACGAATGTCGTCATCGATATGGAGCATTTTTACTTCACTCAGACAAGCGAAGAGAAGCGTCAATCTCTAAAAGATTTACTGCTGTATCTCGTGAAGGACAGAGTGGAGCCCAGCATAGGTTTTGCCTTATTGGAATCGTGTCATCAGTGGCGTTCTGGATTCGACGAGAATAATTTCCAGAGGAAGCGGTATGTCGCAGAAACCTTGTTCCAGTGGGATGAGGATGTGATTGAAAGACAATTCGCCAATCGGCATCCTCCGGTCAATCGCGATAGGAAATGGCGAGACCGTCCGTACCGGACTCGAATGGACCCATTGGCCTATGGTTTTGATGGGACAATAAGCGACTGTGTCCAATTTGCAATTCATTACGCTTCATTGTTAAAAATAATGCTGTTGGCTCAAAAGATGAAAACAGATAATCGTCTGAATTTACTTGCCGAGTATGTCTCGTGGGTCAATACTCAGTTGGGCTCACTTTCGGCGTATGAGCTTCAGGTCGCCGTTGACATGCTGGTTGGAAGCAACAGTCGATCGGAACAAGTACGTAAATTGACTAAGTATTCCGGCAATGAATCCATCGATGACTTATCTCATAAGGCATGGAACGCTGCGTGGGACTGCTATTTTATGAGCGTTACTGATGCTTATGAAACGGGACTGGAATACGAAACAGGAATGCCTAGACGGAAGACGGTACTGGTCACAAGGAATATCGATCCGGTATGGCTGCGAAGAAAGGCCGCTTTATCCGATATTGAAAGTGAAAGGTATGCACTTCCAATTCCCAAGATTGAATGCACCCTAGATCTTAGAAAAGGGATTACCGACTCAGAGGTTCTTTCCATACTGAATACCGTTCATGAAATGCAGGAGGTACGTCAATCGGTGAACCCTTCTAACACACAAATGATGAGGTATATCCAGAGGTTTGAGGGTGAAGCCGGATTGAACCAGTCTGCTTTTGTGGACACACCTTTAAGATAGAGAACACTCGAAACAGACGCATATATTCTTAGGAAAGGTAAAGGTAGAGAGATGAATCAAAGAGTGCATGTCGGAGCTGTGGAACCGTTCCGCGCTGATTTGCTGCATCGGGACAAGTCGCAGGCGTTGAAGGTACTTGAAGAGGCTGCGGAGGTGGTGGAGGCGTTCAAGGACTGGAACAAGCACGGACAGACCGCAGAGCAGCGCCATGACCTGATCGACGAGTGCGCTGACGTGATTCAAGCGACGGTCAATCTTATGGCCGCGATGGAGTTCACCGACGATGAGATTCATCAGGCCATCAAGGATTGTCGGGCGAGGAATGACGCACGTGGTCGCATGGCACCGCACTCCGGTGACTGAAAACATTACTGACACTCAATCATCAGGCCGCATCAGCCGCTGGAATGATGTTCGTCATCGTATCTGTAGCTCATACACGATTCAGACACGATGACCCCTGAGAACAGCGAAATCAGAGGCAATCAACGAATCTGCCGAAGGTAATAGAACCAGCGTTATTACAACGAAAACACAACTGACGAAGCTCTCGATAATCAGCGAATCAACCCTTCAAACCAGCAAGGGGTTACTCAGTCATTATTAGTATACATTTTCAGCAATAGCCGATATCCGTCGATAATCACATGGTTATCGACACATGAATATTGCCGCAGTTGCTCGGTACCGACTCAACTAGATAATATGTTAAGCTTTCTCGCCTCGTGTTACTAAACCAGAAGAAAAAAATTGAACTAAGAAAACAGCCGAGAAAACGGCAGCCTTGGCCTTTTCTTCAGTAATAACTCCATCTCCGCTGCCATGCCGATCGGAATGACTATACATTATATGCACTCATAAGAAGTTGGATAACTCCACCGTTAACATTATTTTTTGGATTAGCCTCAATCTGGAAAGACCACTTCTGGTCTCTCATTACTGCTGCGGCCTTACTCAATGTAGATTTTTTATTATTTGGCTCAACTATGGGTAGTACTACTGCTTCAACTGATTTGACAGCGGTAGCATACGCCTCCGAATAATCAGGATTACGGCCAAACATAGAATGCCATGCATCAGATAACAACTGGCTGGCCGAGGATTTTGATTCAACGAGTTCATCAGCTATTTGCTGCATCATAGGAGAAACACGTTCTTCCAGTCCGCAATATCCATTCCTTTTACCTACACGCCACTTAGATCCAGATTCAGATAATATCTTTTCAAGATCTTCATATAGATATTCCACCGCACTGTCGACGATAGGCATTCGGCCAGAAACAAGAGAAGAATCATAATCCTCTCTTAATTCATCCAATTTCTCAATTAAATAATCAAGATACATCAAACCTATTCGATTCATATGCTCTTTGACACGGAAATAACTTTTTGTATTCGCATCATATAGATAAGAATCCAATCTAGATTTTCTATCGAATTCAGAAACCAATGAACGCCTGCGACGACTATCTAGTTCCATTTCATCGAAACAAGAATAATGATTCTCATCATAACAAAGCAGCAACTCGGCCTGACCCATCCAATCAATAACACTGTTCACCATATAGGGAGGGACCCCGTCAACAAGCGTCTCAGATTCTTCTTTGGCCCCAAATGGTTTCCAACTCATTGCCATATCCTCCTCTACTGAGCTATCCATATTGACAATATATTCCAAGCAAAATTCATTATTTAACTATGCATTCCACCAGTAACCGCCCAAATATTCCCAAACGACAATCCATGCAATTCTTGAGGTATGAGTCCAGTTTCCTCGCTCACCATAGAAACTGATATGCCTTTCTGCCTGTTCGTATCGGCCACGAAGCGGAATACCTTCGACTGCTCTGGCCGCAGGCCACGAGGCTCACCACTCTTGTATCCTTGGACCGTCAATTCTGAGCAAACTTGCCGATATTCCCATTCAGACAATCGGTCCAATTCATAGGCACGCCGAGCCATGGCCATGGCTGAAACTTTGAAATATCGCTTTGCGGTCAGAATCTGCGGCACTGAGGCATGAGTCGGCACCATGCCTAAAACACGACGCTCCGGCATCAGAAGATTTGCGGCAAACGAATGAGCTTCGCTTTCGATATCGCGCGTTCCGGCAGCCACTACGTCTTCAGACACCATTTCATGCATCATCAGATGTCCAATTTCATGAGCGATATCGAAACGGACACGTTCTGCGGTCTTGCTGGTATCTACAGCCACATACGGCACACCATCGAACAAAAACTGAAAGCATCCACTTCTCGTCCGACAGTCGGCAAACTGAACACTCGGATGCCATGTGCTTCAGCAAGACTCGTCATCTCAGGCAACGGATTCTCACCATATCCCAAAATTGCGCGCAGCATAGTCGCCGCCGAGTCTGGACGCATTCCGGCGCTATCGGCAAAAGGCAAATCACATTCAGGTAGCCGGAAGTGATCTTCAATCCATTTGAAGAACAACAATGCATTTCGGCCATGTCCCACTGCCGAACGACGTTGCCTTACCGTCGATTTCCTCAACGACCTGAACCATACCTGCCCATCCGATATAAATCCTCAATCAGCGGAGCACTAGGAGACACGGAAAAGAACGATGGCATGACCTGCAATGCATCAGCCAGCGCCGCTGCCTGAGACACCGGTGCTCCGATTTCCTCATAATTAGCAACCGTACGCGAAGTGACACCAAGAAAGTCGGCCAGTTGTACCTTACTCAATCCTGCCGTTTCACGGGCGCAGCGGATTCGTTCTGGATTCAGCGAAGTCTTCTGCTCAACGCGCGGAAATAGCGACGGCAACTCCATCTTCACCACGCTCATCGTTACGTGCCTCCACAAACTGATCGGTCAAATTCACTTCATCCAATATAAGTCGCTTATCCCAGCCAATGATTTTCCCATTAGAATCCACACCTGCAGGAAGAGACGCTTCCAACCGCACCGAATCAGTCTCTCGGCAGTACACCACCAACCACATCTGCGGACGCATTGGCACCATAGAGGTCCAATCATCAAAAGACAGCTCTTGCTGCTTCACCGGAGCCTTTCCTGAAGCACCAATAGCGTTATAGTTCCCGGGACTTTCTTAAGATGCAACTCTTTGCTGATGCTCCCGGTAGCCTCAGCAACCGCGACGTGTCTAAATCATCCACGTTGTAATCTGGTGCGGTTCTCTCATATGGCCAAACCTGAGCGAGCCAGATATGTAGGTTCTTGAACCGGGAGAATGACATGAGCAACGTCGATGAATCACCGTTTAATCTTGTGTGCTTGGTATGCGGCAAAATGATAACTGCCGAAATCGTCGATGAAAACCACCCCCGCACGATGGAACAACTCGTCGAAGGCGCCAACGACAGCGGATTCCTGCCCCTTGATGCCATCGAAATGACTTCCTACGGTCATTACGGAACCACCTTTTTCGATCCATGCGACGACGGTACACAAGTCGCCGCACTCATCTGCGACAAATGCATGAAAGAGCGCAGCGACCGTCTCATGCACATTGACACAGAGCGCCGTCTCACCCCTTTCAATGTGACGATGAAATCACTCCGCAAATCGAGCTAACTCCGATCATGACATGAGCGACTGGGATAACCCTGTGTCTTAGCAGCGTCGCCGACGTTGGATTGACGCTTCGTGATAGTTTGCCGGTTGGATATTGCATCAAAACGCAATATCCAACCGGCAAACTCATTATCGAACAACACTATTCATCAGCAGTATCGTCACTGGCGTCAGCAATGGTGACGGTAAAAGTCTTGCCAAGCGCCGTGCAATAATCAGCACTTGCGCGGCTACTCCGCCATGGTCAGTCACCTTCCCGCTCAGTCCCACAAATCGTAGATATTGTCGCCAATCCACCGCCATACGCGACGGAACTCGGCCTCAGTTTTCTTAGTTACCGCATATGCTGCATCTGTCCCGAAAACATTACGGTAAGGACGGTAATGGGAATCCGATGAATTAGGTCGCCATTTATCGGTCAGCACGAGCACGGCAGCCGCATACTTAAGATCCTCTCGCCATGCACAGTATCCAATACCGAGTTCACGTACTGTCTTCCTCGTGCTGCCTCTGTCATTATGCTCCAACGCGTCTAGGAATGCCCAAAAAGGCGTGGATTCGAGCCAACGCGATAACTCGTCATCAGTGCGTTGCTTCAACCAGCGAGAGCTGTCGTCATATCCTGATGGGCTACTCATACAGTGTTTCTCCATTGCGGTCAGCAACTGGGACATTCTTATGATTTCCCTACTTCCCAGATACCAGACATCCATGTCCGCGAATCCACGGGTTTCCAATTGCCGAATACGCAATATTTCCTTTTTGATTCGCTGATACTGGACAGTAATCGGCTTGGCAACGGTGTCTACCGAATCAGTCATGTTCCATACTGTTTTGCCTAGTCTTCGCAAAACATGCTTTGGCCTTCGCGCGCACTTCTTTTCTGTTTTGTTGATTTGATGCATAGGCGGCTCCTCTCTGAAACCATTTTGAATTGAACATCACCAGCATACTCACTGTTACCGCGCAAATCATCTGCTCCGGCTGAAGCCTGAAGCAGATTCCGGTACAACAAAGTCATTGACACAGAGAAGCTCAACCTTGTTGTTTGCCATTCTTAGTCAAGGATTTAAAGACACCAATTGTTCGGGACTGCGCTAGCTCCAATAAATCGATATAGAATCAATCAAACAGACCCACAACGGAGACGGGAGATAGAGCATGTCCATTCCCGTTCGTATGCCTCTACCGGAGCAATTAGCCCACACGCAATCAAATCTCATGGCTTACTGCCCATATGATTATGCAAACGGATACAATATTGCCATACTTCGGCATCTCTCCGCATACAAGCAAATGAGAGAAGAGCTCATCGCATTATTCTCATATGTCATAGCCCATGCCACTCGTCCCGAAGACATGGAATACGTGTGGTTCTTGCGCAATATCTGCCCGCATAACTTCCATGAACTTGTACCGAAACTCGTCGAGGACTGTCTGAATGTACTCGAAGAACGCACAGCAGAAACAACGCAAAAGCATGACCGGGATCCTGCGCTCGAACGAATCATCATTGAGGAAAGATTGCCGGACACGACGCTGAGATATGTCAAATATCTCCAGCATCCTTCATACAAGCTTCTGAGGATCTTAGCCATCAAGCATCGACTCGACGCCGATGCCATTGCATTGCGAGGCCTGCCAAAAGGAACGTTGCAAGGTCACCTACTTCTTGCCGACAACATGTCGGCATATGGCCATATCAAACAAACATTGTCACGATATGAGGCAATTTTTGGATATATGGATACTTGTTGCATTGCAAATCAAATCATCACTCGATACCCTAATCGACCAAGTCTGAAAGCAACTCTCAATAGATACTTTCCCCAAGACATAATCTCTTAGGTTTGGGATTCCATGCCCGGCGCATGGCTGCTCCGACATCTATGTTTCTGTCTAGACATAATTCCGATATGATGCCCCAACAAATTAGCGGTGCGCTCAGTCTCCTCGCTATCAGGAGCTTTCCTGTACATTGCTGCGCGACCTCGGTATTCGCTCTCGGCGTTCCGTGAACAATCTCAAGTCTTCCGGACTACAGTAAGCGGCAGATGTAGCCGATTGTGCCCCAGTTCGAAGGAGGACATTATGGGATTGTTTGATTCGCTGAAGAACATGTTTGCGCATCATGAGCACCATCATGGAGCCAGCATCGGTCAGCCGCTCACTCTTACCGACACCAAAGCAGTGCTCGCTTTCATCGTGCTGCACCAACATCTGGCAGATATGCGCAAGGTGGCCGAAGCGGTCAAGCAATTGCAGGATGAGATGCCTCAGTACATCACATTCGGCATGTCGCATTATTACAGTGAGCCCAAGCGCGTGCGCTTCCAGTCCGAAGGTGGCAAGTTCATCGATGCGGACGCCATCGCC
>SKEF01002339.1_pt1 | contig 14711 bp, 9 predicted proteins | sample 4826691 | NCBI WGS metagenome assembly SKEF01 (sample SAMN11008816, study PRJNA524170) | human gut metagenome | biome: Human fecal sample; material: Feces; isolation source: fecal sample from pouch patient p23, p27 | host: Homo sapiens | place: Israel: Tel-Aviv | collected 2016-08-24
CTGCCGAGCAGCAGGCGCGCATTAGCGAATGGCTGGCGCAGCATGCGGGAAAGTCTGAGCTGTCGTTAGCGTCGTAACGCTGCCGGCGGAAACGCCTGAGGCCAGGTTCAACCGCAATAATCAAACAACGGGGCCAAATGGCCCCGTTGTGTTGCATTGACTGGCTTACAGCCTTACCGGGTCGATATGCCAGATATATTTCGCGTACTCCTGGATCGTCCGGTCAGAAGAGAAGTAGCCCATGTTGGCAATATTCAACATCGCCTTATAGGCCCACTCTTCCGGGTTTTGATACAGCTCGTCGACGCGATCCTGGCAGTCCACATAGCTACGATAGTCCGCCAGAACCTGGTAGTGGTCGCCAAAGTTAATCAGCGAATCCAGCAGGTCGCGGTAGCGCCCCGGTTCTGCCGGGCTGAAGACGCCGGTACCGATCTGCGTCAGCGCCTGGTGGAGCTCTTCATCCTGCTCGTAATATTCGCGTGGTTTATAGCCGCTGCGACGTAGCTCCTCCACCTCTTCCGCGGTGTTACCGAAGATAAAGATATTCTCTTCGCCCACGTGCTCCTGCATCTCCACGTTTGCCCCATCAAGGGTGCCGATAGTCAGCGCGCCGTTAAGGGCAAACTTCATATTACTGGTGCCGGAAGCTTCAGTGCCTGCGAGGGAGATCTGTTCCGACAGGTCTGCCGCCGGAATGATCAGCTGCGCCAGGCTAACGCTGTAGTTGGGGATAAAGACGACCTTCAGCTTGTCGCCAATCTGCGGATCGTTATTAATCACCGCCGCCACATCGTTGATCAGGTGAATAATGTGCTTGGCCATGTAGTAGGCCGAGGCCGCCTTACCGGCGAAAATATTCACCCGCGGCACCCACTCGGCCTGCGGATCGGCCTTGATCCGGTTATAGCGGGTGATGACGTGCAGCACATTCATTAGCTGCCGTTTGTATTCATGGATACGTTTGATCTGCACATCAAACAGCGCCTTCGGATTGACCACCACATTGAGCTGTTGAGCAATATAGCTGGCCAGCCGCTGTTTGTTCTCAAACTTGGCCTGACGCACCGCCTGATTGACCATCGGGTAGTCGATATGCTGTTTCAGCTCATCAAGCTGACTCAGATCGGTCCGCCAGGTGCGGCCGATATGCTCATCCAGCACTTTCGACAGCGGCGGGTTGGCCAGCGCCAGCCAGCGGCGCGGCGTCACACCGTTGGTCACGTTGATAAAGCGCATTGGGAAGATTTTGGCGAATTCGGCAAACAGTGACTCCACCATCAGTCGGGAATGCAGCTCGGACACCCCGTTGACCTTGTGGCTGACCACTACCGCCAGCCAGGCCATCCGCACACGGCGGCCGTTAGACTCGTCGATAATCGAGGTGCGGCTGAGAAGGTCGGTATCGTTCGGATACTGCTCCTGCAAGGTCTTGAGGAAATAGTCGTTAATCTCGAAGATAATCTGCAGATGGCGCGGCAGAATTTTACCCAGCATATCCACCGGCCAGGTCTCGAGCGCTTCGCTCATCAGGGTGTGGTTGGTATAGGAGAAGACCTGACAGGTCACCTCGAACGCCTCGTCCCAGCTGAACTTATGTTCGTCGATAAGCAGACGCATCAGCTCCGGTATCGACAGCACCGGGTGGGTGTCATTCAGGTGAATGGCAATCTTGTCCGCCAGGTTGTCATAGGTTTTATGCAACATGTAATGGCGACTCAGGATATCCTGCACCGTGGCCGACACGAGGAAATACTCCTGGCGCAGGCGCAGCTCGCGGCCGGAGTAGGTCGAGTCGTCCGGATAGAGCACGCGGGAGACGTTTTCGGAGTGGTTTTTATCCTCTACCGCGGCGAAGTAGTCGCCCTGGTTGAATTTACCGAGGTTAATTTCGCTACTGGCCTGCGCGCTCCACAGACGCAGTGTGTTGGTGGCGTCGGTGTCAAAGCCGGGGATGATCTGGTCGTAGGCTTCCGCAATGATCTCCTCCGTCTCAATCCAGCGGGTTTTCTTTCCTTCCTGCTGAATGCGGCCGCCGAAGCGCACTTTATAGCGGGTGTTGTGGCGCTCAAACTCCCACGGGTTACCGTACTCCAGCCAGTAGTCAGGAGACTCTTTTTGCCGGCCATCGACAATATTCTGTTTAAACATCCCGTAGTCGTAGCGGATGCCGTAACCGCGTCCCGGCAGACCCAGCGCCGCCAGGGAGTCAAGGAAGCAAGCCGCCAGGCGGCCCAGACCGCCGTTGCCAAGCCCGGGGTCATTCTCTTCATCGATCAGCTCTTCGAGATCGAGCCCCATCTCCGCCAGCGCGCTGCTCACATCGTCATAAATGCCCAGCGACAGCAGCGCATTCGAGAGGGTGCGGCCGATCAGAAACTCCATCGACAGATAGTACACCTGGCGCACTTCCTGGGAGAGCTGCGCGCGGTTGGAGCGCAGCCAGCGCTCCACCATGCGATCGCGAACGGCAAACAGCGTGGCGTTAAGCCATTCATGCTTGTTGGCGATGGCCGGATCTTTACCGATGATAAACATCAGTTTATAGGCAATAGAATGCTTTAACGCCTCAACGCTCAGCGTCGGTGATGCATAGCTAAAGGGTACATTCATAACAATGACTCCAGTGGTTACATCAAGCGTTGATAAAGTTCGCGATAGGAGTTCGCGGCAACCTGCCAGCTAAAATCCATATTCATCGCCTGACGCTGCACGTAGCGCCAGAGCGACGGGCGCGACCAGAGGACAAAGGCGCGACGGATAGCGCGCAGCAATGACAGCGCATTGCTGTCCTCAAAGACAAACCCTGTCGCCAGACCATCGGCCAGATTCTCCAGCGAACTGTCAGCGACGGTGTCCGCCAGACCGCCGGTGCGGCGCACCAGCGGCAGCGTCCCGTACTTCAGACCATACAGCTGGGTCAGGCCGCAGGGTTCAAAGCGGCTCGGGACCAGAATGACGTCGGCGCCGCCCATAATGCGGTGGGAGAAGGCCTCATGGTAGCCAATCTGCACACCCACTTTGCCCGGGTGTTCGGCGGCGGCGGCGAGGAAACCTTCCTGCAGCACCGGATCGCCGGCGCCCAGCAGCGCCAGCTGGCCGCCCTGCTCAAGCAGACCCGGCAGCGCTTCAAGCACCAGGTCCAGCCCTTTCTGGCTGGTAAGACGGCTGACGACGGCAAACAACGGCGCTTTATCATCGACCTTCAGGCCCATGGCAATCTGCAGCTGACGCTTGTTCTCCGCCTTCTCCTCCAGCGTGTCGCGATCGTAGCGCATCGGCAGCAGCAGATCGTTTTGCGGGCTCCAGATACCGTCGTCAACGCCGTTGAGAATTCCCGACAGCCGACCTTCATGATGGCGCTGGCGCAGCAGCCCCTCCATGCCGTAGGCGTACTGCGGCTCGGTGATCTCGCGCGCGTAGGTCGGGCTCACCGCCGTAATATGGTCGGCGTAGTAGAGGCCGGCCTTGAGAAACGAGATCTGCCCGTTAAACTCGAGGCCATGCATGTTATAGAACGACCAAGGCAGCTCAATGTCATTCATATGCCAGGAGTAAAACATCCCCTGGTACGCCAGGTTGTGCACGGTAAACACCGATTTAGCCGGGCGTCCGCGCGCCGCCAGGTAGGCCGGCGTCAGGCCGGCGTGCCAGTCATGGGCATGCACCACATCCGGGCGCCAGAACGGATCCAGTCCGCTGGCCATTTCACTTCCCACCCAGCCCAGCAGCGCAAAGCGCAGGACGTTGTCGGGATAAGCGTGCTGGTTGGTATCGTGGTAAGGGCTCCCCGGACGGTCATAGAGATGCGGGGCGTCTATCAGGTAGATCCCCACGCCGTTAAAGTGGCCGTACAGCAGCGTGATCCGCCCGGCGAAGGTATCCCGGCGGGTCACCACCTGGGCATCCACCACGCCACGACGGATATCGGGAAACGCCGGCAACAGCACGCGCGTATCGATACCCTCCGCGATTTGCGCCGCCGGCAGTGCGCCGATGACGTCCGCCAGACCGCCCGTCTTTAACAGCGGGAACATCTCAGAACATACATGTAAGACCTGCATTAGCGCTCCTGTTTGTGCCCTAATTTCCGCAGCATGTCGCGGGTCACCAGCACGATACCTTCCTCTGAGCGATAGAAGCGGCGTGCATCCTCTTCCGCATTCTCACCAATCACCATTCCTTCCGGGATAACACAGGCGCGGTCAATCACGCAGCGACGCAGGCGGCATGAGCGCCCCACCCAGACATCTGGCAACAAGACTGCCGAATCAATGTTACAGAACGAATTCACCCGCACGCGCGGGAACAGCACCGACTGCACCACCACCGACCCGGAGATAATGCACCCCCCGGAAACCAGCGAGTTCAAGGTCATGCCGTGGCTACCGGAGCGGTCCTGCACGAACTTCGCCGGCGGCAGCGATTCCATATGGGTGCGGATCGGCCAGTTCTGGTCGTACATATCCAGCTCCGGCGTGACTGACGCCAGATCGAGGTTAGCCTTCCAGTAGGCTTCCAGCGTCCCCACGTCGCGCCAGTAAGGTTCGGCGTTCGGGTCGGACTGCACGCAGGAGAGCGGGAAAGGATGTGCATAAGCCATGCCAGCTTCGGTGATCTTCGGAATGATGTCTTTACCGAAATCGTGGCTGGAGTTCTCGTTGCGATCGTCTTCTTCCAGCAGCTCATAAAGATAGGCGGCGTCAAAGACATAAATGCCCATGCTGGCCAGCGATTTGGTCGGGTCGGTCGGCATCGCCGGCGGGTTGGCGGGTTTCTCGACAAACTCAATGATTTTTTCGTTTTCGTCGACCGCCATGACGCCGAAGGCGGATGCCTCTTCAATGGGCACCGGCATGCAGGCCACGGTGCAACGCGCCCCTTTTTCGACATGGTCGATCAGCATGCGCGAGTAGTCCTGCTTATAAATATGGTCGCCCGCGAGGATCACCACGTACTCGGCCTTGTAGCGGCTGATGATATCCAGGTTCTGCGTCACCGCATCCGCCGTGCCGCGATACCAATTTTCGCCATGCACGCGCTGCTGAGCCGGCAGCAGATCGACAAACTCGTTCATCTCTTCGCTGAAGAACGACCAGCCGCGCTGGATGTGCTGCACCAGCGTGTGCGACTGATACTGGGTAATAACGCCGATGCGGCGGATCCCTGAGTTAATGCAGTTAGATAATGCGAAATCGATAATACGGAACTTGCCGCCAAAGTGAACGGCAGGTTTCGCACGCTTAATGGTGAGATCCTTCAGCCGGGTGCCACGCCCGCCCGCGAGGATCAACGCCACGGATTTGATGGGTAATTGACGCGCCAGCATCAGCGGATCGTTTTTTTCAAGCCTAACCATGATTAACTCCTTTTTACACCCCCGCTTTCCAGCTCATCCCGCCGCGCCGCCGCCACGGGTCCAACCGAAAGCTTCAGGGCTTACGACCTTTGAAATACGCACACTCCGTGCGCGGGCCCATGCCAGACAGCCATGATGACCGGATTATCCTCTCCGGCGAATGGAGGAACGGCGCGCCATTCCCCCTCGGGTAAAACCATATCGACCACCTCTGCGGTGGCGTTCAGCGTGAGCAGCCAGCGATCCGACAACTGGATCTGCATACACGCGGCCCCCTGCTGCCACTCCGCGGCAGTCAGGGGTTGGGCGTTGCGATTAAGCCAGCGGACGTTGCCATCCCCCTCCTGCCACCAGCGGTTGCGGGTGAGCGCCGGAATACGACGCCGCAGGTGGATCAGCGCCGCGGTAAAGGCGGTTAATCCCGGGTTCGCCTGGCGCCAGTCCAGCCACGTCAGGGCGTTGTCCTGGCAGTAAGCATTATTGTTACCGTGCTGGCTGTGGCCCTGTTCATCGCCCGCCAGCAGCATTGGCGTCCCCTGAGCCAGCAGCAGCGTCGTCAGCAGCGCATGCGCGCTGGCGCGCCGCCGTTCAATCACCGCAAAATTCGCTTCTAATCCTTCTATACCATGATTGTTGCTGTAGTTATTGTTAGTCCCATCGCGATTCTCCTCCCCGTTTGCCTCATTGTGTTTCTGATTGAAACAAACGCAGTCGCGCAGCGTGAAGCCATCGTGGGCCGTCACCAGGTTGACCGTCGCCGATGGCGGCTTGCCATCGCGGGCAAAGAGATCGCTGGAGGCCGCGAAACGTTGCGCAAAATCCCCCAGGGAGACATTTTGCTGTAGCCAGAAGCGTCGGGCGCTATCGCGAAAATGGTCATTCCATTCAGCGAACAGCGGTGGGAAATTACCCACCTGATAGCCGCCCGGGCCGATATCCCAGGGTTCCGCAATCAGTTTCACCTGCGACAGCACGCTGTCGCGGCGGATAGCCTCGAACAGCGGCGCATCCTGGCGGAATTCCGGCGTCCGCCCCATCACTGAGGCGAGGTCGAAGCGAAAGCCGTCGACATGGCACTCATCCACCCAAAAGCGCAAACACTGGCGCGCCCACTCCACCACGCCGGGGTGGCTAAGATTGAGCGTATTACCGCACCCGGTCCAGTTGTGATAATCGCCATCCTCCCTTACCCAATAATAGCTACGGTTGTCGATTCCGCGCAGGGAGACGGTGGGCCCTTCGAGATCGATTTCCGCACTATGGTTGAGCACGATATCCAGAATCACTTCGATACCGGCGGCGTGCAGCGCCTTAACCGCATCGCGAAACTCATCCAGGGCGCGATCCGGGTCGCTGGCGTAGCGCGGATCCAGCGCGAACCACGCCAACGGGTTGTAGCCCCAGTAGTTGCTTAACCCCATCCGCTGCAGTCGCGGCTCGCTGGCGAACTGCGCCACCGGCAACAGCTCAAGGGCGCTGATGCCCAGCGATTTGAAGTAAGCGATCATCGCCGGGTGGCCCAGCGCTTTATAGGTTCCGCGAATGGCTTCCGGTAGCTGCCGATTAAGCAAGGTGAGCCCTTTCACGTGCGCTTCATAAATCACCGTTTCCCCCCATGGGGTACGCGGCGGTTTATCGCCACGCCAGTCATAGCGCAGATCCACCACCTGCGATTTTGGCGCGACCGCGGCGCTGTCGCGACGATCGGGCTGCCACATGCCGCCGTGCAGGCGCTCATCGTCAGGCAGATCGCCCTCGACCCGGTGGGCGCTGGGATCGATCAACAGCTTGGCCGGGTTAAAGCGGTGCCCCTGCGCCGGGTCCCAGGGACCATGCACCCGATAGCCGTAGCGCAGGCCCGGCCCGGCGGCGGCCAGCCAGCCGTGCCAGATGTCGCCGCTGCGCGCCGGGAGATCGAAGCGTTGCTCGTTGCCCTGCTCGTCGAATACGCACAGCTCCACCCGCTCCGCATGGGCGGAGAAGAGGGCGAAATTCACCCCCTTGCCGTCATAGCTGGCGCCCAATGGCGCAGGTTTGCCTGCCGCGAGTGAGGTCATTGCGCCTCCCGGACCAGCCAGATCGTCGCCAGCGGGGGCAGGGTCAGCGACAGCGAATGTTCGCGGCCATGGCTGGCGATAGCGTCGCTTTCCACCACGCCGCCATTGCCCTGATTGCTGCCGTGATAGTGCATGGAGTCGGTATTTAGCGCCTCGCGCCAGCGGCCCGGCTGGTTAATGCCAAAGCGGTAGTCGTGGCGCGGCACCGGCGTGAAGTTGCTGGCGACGATAATCTCGTTGCCCGCCCGGTCACGGCGTACAAAGACAAACACCGAGCGCTCATGGTCGTCGACCACCAGCCATTCGAAGCCGTAGGGGTCAAAATCCAGCTCGTGCAGCGCTTTATGATGACGGTAGGTATGGTTCAGGTCGCGCACCAGCCGCTGGACGCCGTGGTGCCAGTTGTCGCCGCCCTCCAGCAGATGCCAGTCGAGGCTAACGTCATGGTTCCACTCGCGGCCCTGAGCGAACTCATTGCCCATAAACAGCAGCTTTTTCCCCGGGAAGGCGAACAGCCAGCCGTAGTAGGCGCGCAGGTTGGCGAACTTCTGCCAGGCATCGCCCGGCATGCGGTCGAGAATCGATTTTTTGCCGTGCACCACTTCATCGTGGGAGAGCGGCAGCACAAAATTCTCGGTGTAGTTGTAGAGCATGCCGAAGGTCATTTTGTCATGATGGTAGCGGCGATGCACCGGATCGAGCTTCATGTAATCCAGGGTGTCGTGCATCCAGCCGAGGTTCCATTTGAACCAGAAACCGAGGCCGCCGCCGGCTGGCGGACGGGTCACCCCGGCAAAATCGGTGGACTCTTCCGCCATGGTGACCGCGCCCGGCGTCTGTTCGCCAAGGATGCGGTTGGTGTTGCGCAGAAACTCAATGGCTTCCAGATTCTCCCGACCGCCGTATTCGTTGGGGATCCACTCTCCCGCCTTGCGGCTGTAATCGCGATAGATCATCGAGGCCACCGCGTCGACCCGCAGCGCATCGATGCCGAAGCGTTCGATCCAGTACAGCGCGTTACCCACCAGGTAGTTGCTGACTTCCCGACGTCCGTAGTTGTAGATCAGGGTATTCCAGTCCTGGTGATACCCCTCGCGCGGATCGCTGTGCTCATACAGCGAAGTGCCGTCAAACGAGGCAAGGGCAAAATCATCCGCCGGGAAGTGGCCGGGCACCCAGTCAAGAATGACGTTCAGCCCGGCGGCGTGCGCGGCATTGATAAAGTAACGGAAATCGTCGCGGGTGCCGAAGCGGCGGGTCGGCGCATAGAGCCCGGTGGGTTGATAGCCCCAGCTGCCGTCGAACGGGTGCTCGTTAACCGGCAATAGTTCGAGATGGGTGAAGCCCATCCATTTCGCATAGGGCACCAGCTGGTCGGCCAGCTCGCGGTAGCTCAGCCAGAAATTATTATCGGTATGACGGCGCCAGGAGCCGAGATGCACTTCATAGATAGAGATCGGGGCATCAAACTGGTTCGCCGCTCTGCGGTCCGCTGGCTGCTCCACTTTGGGCGGCAGATCGCAGATAAGCGAGGCGCTTTCCGGACGCATTTGCGACTCAAAGGCGTAAGGGTCGGCTTTGACCCGCAGATTGCCGTGGGCGTCAATCAGTTCGAATTTATACAGCTGGCCATTATGCGCGCCGGGAACGAACAGCTCCCAGATCCCGGACTCTTTGCGGAATCGCATCGGGTGGCGACGGCCATCCCAGTAGTTAAACTGCCCCACCACCGATACGCGGCGGGCGTTCGGCGCCCACACCGAGAAACGGGTACCGGTGACGCCGTCCATGGTGGCAGCGTGCGCGCCCAGCGTTTCATAAGGGCGCAGGTGGGTCCCTTCCGACAGCAGCCAGACGTCAAGGTCCTGTAACAGCGGACCAAAGCGATAAGGGTCATCGATCAGATTCTGCTGCCCGTGCCAGGTGACGGCCAGCTGATAGCGAAAAGCGTTTTTACGCCGCGGCAGGACGCCGCTGAAGAAACCACGCGAGTCGAGACATTCGAGCTTGCCGACTTTGCGTCCGGTTTTCGGTTCAATAACCCACACGTCGGTGGCATCGGGTAATAATGCGCGCACTTCCAGCCCGGCGTCAGTACGGTGCATGCCGAGCACGGAAAAGGGATCCGCGAAATGACCGGCGATTAGCGCATTAATCACGTCTCTATCAATATGATTAGACATGCTTTCATCCTGTTGTAAGTGTCGCTCATTCCTGTAACTGGCGACTTTTTTTGACCTGAACGGCGCAGTGCTCTCAGCATCCTCCTGCTCCGTCCCACCTTCAGGTAAGGAATTCCTTACTTAAAGCATAGCCAAGGCTGAGTTACCTCCGTGGGGAAAAATCTAACATCCGCGTTTACTCCTTGTATTACGCAAAAAAAAAGGGGGCTTGAAGACCCCCTTTCTGTTCATCCTGGGCTTACGCCAGCTGGCGAAGCATCCGGCGCAGCGGCTCCGCGGCGCCCCACAGCAGCTGGTCGCCAACGGTAAAGGCCGATAGATACTCCGGCCCCATATTCAGTTTACGCAGGCGTCCTACCGGGGTGGTCAGGGTGCCCGTCACCGCGGCTGGGGTCAGCTCGCGCATGGTAATCTCACGATCGTTCGGTACCACTTTGGCCCACGGGTTGTGCGCGGCCAGCAGCTCCTCAACGGTCGGGATAGAAACATCTTTCTTCAGCTTGATGGTAAACGCCTGGCTGTGGCAGCGCAGCGCGCCAACGCGAACGCAGAGGCCGTCTACCGGGATAACGGACGAGGTGGCGAGGATCTTGTTGGTCTCCGCCTGGCCTTTCCACTCTTCGCGGCTCTGACCGTTATCCAGCTGTTTGTCGATCCACGGGATCAGGCTGCCCGCCAGCGGTACGCCAAAGTTATCGACCGGCAGCTCGCCGCTGCGGGTCAGCGACGTCACTTTGCGCTCAATATCCAGGATGGCGGAAGCCGGGTCCGCCAGCTCCGCAGCCACATGATTATGCAGCTGCCCCATCTGGCTCAGCAGCTCGCGCATATGACGCGCGCCGCCGCCGGAAGCCGCCTGGTACGTCGCCACGCTGACCCACTCCACCAGATCCTGAGCAAACAGGCCGCCGAGGGACATCAGCATCAGGCTGACGGTGCAGTTGCCGCCGACAAAGGTTTTCACGCCGTTGTTCAGGCCGGCGGTGATCACATCCTGGTTAACCGGGTCGAGGATAATGATCGCATCGTCCTTCATGCGCAGCGAAGAAGCCGCGTCAATCCAGTAACCCTGCCAGCCGCTTGCGCGCAGCTTCGGGTAAATCTCGTTGGTGTAATCGCCGCCCTGGCACGTGACAATAATGTCCAGCGCCTTCAGCGCGTCCAGATCGAACGCATCCTGCAGCGTGCCACCGGTGCTACCGCCGAATGACGGCGCTGTCTGTCCCAGCTGGGAGGTAGAGAAGAACACCGGGCGAATGGCGTCGAAATCGCGCTCTTCAACCATGCGTTGCATGAGAACAGAGCCGACCATTCCGCGCCAGCCGATAAAACCAACATTTTTCATAACGTATTCCTGCGAGGTGTGTGCTGTTTGTGCCTGGCCAGTTTCCAACTGGATTATCCCTCACCTTACAAAATGCAGCTAAAGTCGCAAGTGAAATTAATCAATGATTGCTGAACAATCAGAAAAGCAACTTATCCTGCACATTGTCCACCGTCGCTGGTCGTCGTCAAAAGCGCAACGATTATCGGGGAAATCCCCCGAGGAATGGAATATTTTCCGTCGCTATTTTATTGATCCTGATTATGGATTAAGCGTGAAATCTGGTGCTTTTCCGCTTGCCAAAAAAAAGCGACAAACCCAGTCACTGCAAGGGCTGACGAGGGATACGAGCATCGTCGTAGCGCTAATAAGGGCCAATAGCTGGCAAGGAAAAGAGGGAAAAAGGGCGGCTTATTGCAAAGAAGCCAGGGTAAGCAGCGTTACCCTGGCTTTTTATTTCCCGCGAGCGGGAGATGAGCGGGCTTAGCTCAGCAGCTGGAAGGCGATCATACCGACAATCGCCCCGGTGGTGCCAAGGATGGTTTCCATCATGGTCCAGGTCTTCAGCGTCTGGGCTTCACTGGCGCCGGTAAATTTACCGAACAGCCAGAAGCCGGCGTCGTTCACGTGGCTTACCACAATCGAGCCGCCGGCGATACAGATAGACAATGCCGCCATCTGCGCGCCGCTGTAGTTCAGCTGCTCAATCACCGGCATCACCAGGCCGACCGCCGTCAGGCACGCCACGGTGGCAGAGCCCTGAATGATACGCACCGCCGCCGCCAGTACGAAGCAGGTAATAGCGATCGGCAGCCCCATTCCGGTCAGCGCTTCACCAAGCGCCGGGCCAACGCCGGAGTCAACCAGCACCTGCTTGAAGACGCCGCCAGCCCCGATCACCAGCAGAATAATCCCGGCCGGCTGCAGCGCGTGGCCGCAAATCTCCATCACCCGGTCTTTCGCCATTCCCTGACGTACCGCCAGACCGTAAATCGCCACCAGGCAGGCCACCAGGATCGCGGTGAACGGGTGGCCGATAAACTCGAACCATTCGTAGGCAGTGGAACCCACCGGCACAAAGCGCGCGGCGATGGTTTTCAGGCCAACCAGCACCAGCGGCAGCAGGATCAGCGCCAGGCTGAAGCCGAAGGAGGGCATTTTGCCTTCGCCGAGATGCGGTTCCGTGACGTCGTCAGGAATATGCAATTCGACGTAGCGGCTGATGAAGTTGCCCCATAGCGGACCGGCGATAATCATCCCCGGAATGGCCGCACACAGGCCAATCAGGATCATCCAGCCAAAGTCGGCGTGCATTTGCGACGCCAGCAGCATCGGCGCCGGTCCAGGCAACAGAAACGCCGCGGCGGCGGCAACGCCGGCAAACAGCGGGATCACCAGCTTCACGAGGTTAGTACCGGTATGGCGCGCCATCGAGAAGGCGACGCTAATCAGCAGTACGATCGCCACTTCGAAGAACAACGGCAGCGCGCAGATGAGACCGGCGAGACCAATCGCATAGTGCGCGCGATTGTGGCCAAAGGATTTGAGCATCTTGACGGCAATCTGATCGACCGCCCCCGTTTCATGCAGGATCTTCCCGAACATCGCGCCGAGCGCGACGACGATCGCCAGGAAGCCCAGCGTACCGCCCATACCTTTCTCCATCGTCGCCGCGATTTTATCCAGCGGCATGCCGGAGAAGAGACCGGCGCCAATAGAAACCACCATCAAAGCCACGAAGGCGTGCATTCGCGCCTTCATGACTAAAAACAGCAGCAGCAATACCGAGCCGACTGCTGTTAAAACAAGCGTTAAAGTACTCACTAGTGACTGCCTTTGTTGATCACCTCGATGGTGCTGGCCACCACGCCTTCCAGCGGCTGGTCGATATCGACGATAAGCACATCGCTCTCGTCGGCGCCTGGTTCCTGCAGCGTTTCAAACTGCGTCACCAACATTTGGGTTTTAAAGAAGTGCCCTTTACGCGCCTTTAGACGGCTTTCGATCACGTCGAAATCGCCTTTCAGGTAGATGAAGGAGAGGTTCGGGTTGCCCTTGCGCAGAATGTCGCGATAGCTCTTCTTCAGCGCCGAGCAGACGATCAGCGACACCTTGTTGGTACGCTGCATGGCGAACGCGGCGTCATTTAGCGCCTGCAGCCACGGCGTGCGGTCGTCATCGTTGAGCGGCTCGCCGGAGGCCATCTTGGTGATATTGCTGCGCGGATGGAGAAAGTCGCCGTCAAGAAACGCGGCATGCAGTTGATGCGCCACTTCGCTGGCGACAGCGGATTTTCCGCTGCCGGAAACGCCCATCAGGACATAGACGTGGTGATCATGGTTAGTCGTGCTCAAAGCGTCCTCCCACTGGACTGGTACGCCGCGCCGGGGCTGACTCATCCAGCGCGAAGGCGGCGTATCGGTTAATTGTTACGGGTAACTGTTATCGGTAACATTGTCATGCCGGACCTGTGGAGAAGCAATATCCATTCGTGCCAGATGTGAATATGTGTGATCTACTTCAAACTTGTCAGTTTAAATTGATCCGCCCGGTGACAATGTGAAACCTAAATCTAACATCTTAGGGGTAATCGCTTCACCACGAATGCGCGCCAGCAGCCGTTCGGCGCCGATGCGCCCCATTCGCTCGCGCGGGGTCAGGACGCTGGCCAGCCGCGGCTCCATCACCTGGCCGATATCATGGCCGTGGAACCCGGCGATCGCCATATCATCGGGGATCTTCAGCCCCAGACGCTGGCACTCGAACGCCGCGCCGACCGCGAGGTCATCGTTGGTGCAGAAAATGCCGTCGAGCTGTGGATATTCGCGGCGCGCCTGGCGCATCAGCTCAATCCCCGAAGAATAGGACGAGGATTGTTCCACCATCACGCTGTAGGGCGTCATCCCGGCGTCAAGCATCGCCTGCTCGTACCCCTTCTGTTTGATGATAGTACGTTCATCAAGACGCGCCCCCAGATAGGCGACATGGCGGTGGCCGCGGGCGATGATCGCCGCGGTCATCTGCCGGGCGGCTTCAAAGTTATCAAACCCGACGGCAATATCGAGACACGGCGACCGGCTGTCCATCAGCTCCACCACCGGAATGCCGGCGACTTCGATCATCTTCAGGGTGCGCGGCGTATGGGTGCGTTCGGTGAGGATCAGGCCATCAATGTTCCAGGAGAGCATCGATTCGAGGCGTTTCTCTTCCATTTCCGGCTTATAGCCGTAGTGCGCCAGCATGGTTTGATAGCCGAAGGCGTCGGTGACGCTTTCGATACCGCGCAGCACTTCCGAGAAGACCTGGTTGGTTAACGACGGCAGCAGCACGCCGATGGCGCGGCTGGTGGCGTTGGAAAGAATGTCAGGGGCGCGATTGGGAATATAACCCAGTTCATCGAGGGCAACGGCAATCTTGCCACGCAGCGCTTCGGAGACCTGCTCCGGGTTGCGTAAATAGCGACTGACCGTCATTTTGGTCACGCCGACAAGATCGGCTACATCCTGAAGTACGGGTCTTTTCTTTTTCATCGTCCTGACTGTGATCAACGGGAAACATTTTCTCAGTTTATCACGGACAAAGCGCAACCTTCCCTAACATGAGGGAAGGCTGCGCAATTTATTTAACCTGGCTCAGATAACTATCAAACCGGCGGCAGATCGAACAGCAGGATCTCGCTATCGCTGTCGGCATGAACCGAAATCGCCTGCTCGTCCCAGATGGCCAAACCGTCGCTGGTGGTGGCTTTGGTACCGTTGATGGTCACTTCGCCTTTGACCACCTGGATC
>SKEF01002095.1_pt1 | contig 14673 bp, 9 predicted proteins | sample 4826691 | NCBI WGS metagenome assembly SKEF01 (sample SAMN11008816, study PRJNA524170) | human gut metagenome | biome: Human fecal sample; material: Feces; isolation source: fecal sample from pouch patient p23, p27 | host: Homo sapiens | place: Israel: Tel-Aviv | collected 2016-08-24
CCGTATATACTGGAGAAGCTGGGCAACGAAGCTTACGGCTTTATCGGTCTTGCCTACGACTTTGTCAATTATGCCGGCATCCTTACTCTGGCACTGAACAGTATGTCTTGCCGGTTCGTCAGCTACGAGTACCACCGGGGCAATAAAGAAAAGGCAGATATTTATGTAAACTCCATTTTGGGTGCCAATCTGATCCTGGCCGGTGCCATCACCCTTTGCGCCGTGTTTATGGTTTGGAAGCTGGAGTACATACTCACCATTCCCAAAGCGTTGATGTTCGATGTAAAGCTGACCTTTGCCATCGTCTTTATCAACTACATTTTTGGCATCTGCTTCTCTGTCTTTAACAGCGGCACCTTTGTAAAGAACCGGATGGATCTGTACTACCTGCGCAACCTGTTCTCCTATGTGCTCAAGCTGGTGCTGACCATTCTGATCTTCACCTTGTTTGATGTGCGCATCTTCTTCATTGCGCTGACCACCCTCATTTGCAACGCTTATATGAATGTGGCCACTTATATTTTAATGCGCAAGCTGCTGCCGGACTTAAAGCTAAATCTGCGCAAATTCAAGTGGAAAACCCTGTCCGAAGTGCTGCGCTCCGGGGTATGGAATTCCGTGCAGAGCCTGTCTGATCTGATGATCTCCGGGCTAAATTCCCTGCTGACCAACCGATTTATCGGCACCGCTGCCGGCGGATATCTGCAATCCTCCAAGACCATTCCCAATTACATATTACAACTGGGGCAGCAACTGGCCCAAGTGTTCTCGCCGAAATTCACCATTCTGTACGCCCAGGGTGACTATGATCGACTGGTCAAGGAGGCCAAGCGCTCCATGCGACTGGTGGGCTTTATCATCTCCACCCCGGTGGCCGGATTTATCGTCTTTGGCTACCAGTTCTATGCCCTGTGGCTGAAAAACTATTCCCCGGCGGAATTGCAGATCGTACAGACTGTGTCCGTTATTACCACCATACCGTACCTGTTTAGCTGCGTGGCGTTCCCGCTGATTCAGATCAACACCGCCTGCAACAAGGTGCGCACCCCGGTTTTGGTGGCGCTGGCCGCCGGTATTGCCAATATCTTAGTGGTGTTCCCCCTGGGCAAAGCCGACGCCCTGACCCTGAATGTGCTGGCCTGCTGCACCGCCGCCTTTACCATTCTGCGCTACGGCGTATTCCAGCCCTACTATGCGGCCAAAATACTGGCCCGCAACCGTCTGTTCTTCTACGGCACGCTGCTGCGCAATGTGCTGGCCACCGCCGTCATCGGCGTGGTGCTGTATGCTGCCAAGGGGCTGTTCACCTACGGCAGCTGGGGTCACTTCTTCATCGCCATTGCTCTGTGCGGAGCAGTGGGATATGTGCTGGCTTTCTTCCTGTTGTTCAACCCCGGAGAGTACAAAGAGATCGTCCACATGTTTCTGTCAAAAATGAAGAAAAAACCCGCATAAATGCAAAGAGTGCCTGAGCCAAAGCTCAGGCACTCAGACTGTTGATAAAGCGGCTAAACCGCGCCAGTTATAAAGAATATAATAAATGTTTCGTAGGGCAGGGGCTTGCTCCTGCCGCGAGTATTTGGTATCGCTATTGATTTGAAAAAGCGGCTTGAACTGGGTGTTCAAGCCGCTTTTGGCGCTTTTCGTCTTTTACTCGGGAGAGTGAATTGCGCGTAGCGCAAGAGACACGAGGCTCCAAATGCGTTAGCATTTGGGAGAAACAGTCCGGTGGACTGTTTCGTAGCGAGTGAAATTAACGGCACCCGCTCGCAAAAAACGAAATTTATCTCGCTTTCTCTCGGTCTGTCAGCGTGTTTATAACTAGACTTCTCTACACACTGAGCGTTTATCTGTTTTGAATGTAGGCGTCAATGGACTTGGCGGCGATTTTGCCGGCGCCCATGGCCTTAATCACGGTGGCGGCACCGGTAACCGTATCGCCTCCGGCGAATACGCCGTCCCGAGAGGTGCAGCCGTTTTCATCTGCCACAATTCCGCCCCGGGCATTTATCTCCAGCCCACCGGTGGTGGACTTGATCAGCGGGTTGGGGGAAGTACCAATGGCCATAATCACGCAGTCCGCGTCGATCACAAAATCCGAGTCCGGCACCGGCACCGGGCGGCGTCTGCCGGTGGCGTCCGGCTCGCCCAGTTCCATCCGGATGCACCGCACGCCGGTTACATTGCCGTCGTCGCTGCCCAAAATCTCTACCGGGTTGGTCAGGGTTTGGAACCGGATTTGCTCCTCCTGGGCGTGCTGCACTTCCTCCTGCCGGGCAGGGATCTCCTCAAAGGAGCGACGGTAGAGCACATACACTTCCTCTGCACCCAGCCGAATGGCAGAGCGAGCCGCATCCATGGCCACATTGCCGCCGCCTACCACGGCCACCTTGCGGGCGTGGTAAATGGGGGTGGTGCTGCCGGGCTGATACGCTTTCATCAGGTTTACCCGCGTCAGGTACTCATTGGCAGAGTACACCTCTTTCAGGCTCTCGCCGGGAATACCCATAAACCGGGGCAAACCGGCACCGGAGCCGATATACACCGCCTCAAAGCCATCGTCAAACAGATCGTCAATGCTCATGGAGCGACCGATCACCACATTGGTAACAATCTTCACACCCAGCGCCTTTAAGCCGTTTACTTCCAGCTCCACGATCTTCTTGGGCAGACGGAACTCCGGAATGCCGTACACCAGCACGCCGCCGGCAATATGCAGCGCCTCAAACACCGTTACATCATAACCCAACCGGGCCAGATCGCCGGCGCAGGTCAATCCGCTGGGACCACTGCCGATCACGGCTACTTTGTGCCCGTTTTGTTCCGGTACGGCGGGCCATACTTTGCAGTGGCTGTTGTGCCAGTCTGCCACAAAGCGCTCCAGACGACCGATACTCACCGCGTCGCCCTTAATGCCCCGCACGCACTTACTCTCGCACTGGCGCTCCTGGGGACACACCCGGCCGCAGACTGCTGGCAGGGAGCTGCTTTCGCTGATGATCTGATAGGCGGCCTCAAAGTCGCCCTCTGCCACCTTGGCGATAAAATCCGGAATATGAATCTGCACCGGGCAGCCGGAAATGCAGGGCTTGTGCTTGCAGTGCAGGCAGCGCAGCGCCTCGTCCATGGCTGTCTGCGCATCGTAGCCGGTGGCTACCTCTAAAAAGTTCTTGTTGCGCACCAGTGGCTCCTGGTGCGGCATTTCATTGGCCTTTAAGGGATTCATCAGTCCTGCACCTCCTGTCGCAGCAGGTTGCAGTCCGCTTCCCGCTCAAAGTCTTTATACAGCGCAGCCCGTTCCATAGCCGCGTCAAAATCCACCAAATGGCCGTCAAACTCCGGCCCGTCCACACAGGCGAACTTGGTCTCACCGCCCACCAGCAGACGGCAGCCGCCGCACATACCGGTGCCGTCGATCATAATGGGGTTCATAGACACAACGGTGTGGATCCCGTACTTCTCCGTGGTCTTGCACACAAACTTCATCATCACCAGCGGGCCGATAGCAATCACCAAATCATATTGCTCACCGCTTTGAATCAGGCTTTCCAGGGCATTGGTCACCAGCCCCTTTTCACCTACGGAGCCGTCGTCGCTCATAAGCACATACCGGTCGCTGACCTTCTCAAACTCCTGCTGCAAGATCACCAGATCCTTGGTACGGAAGCCCACAATGCTGTGCACCTGGGCGCCGTTCTCGTGCAGCGCCTTGGCCACCGGGTACGCAATGGCGCAGCCCACGCCGCCGCCAACCACAGCCACCTTGCGGTAGCCGGTCACCTTGGTGGGATTGCCCAGAGGGCCTACAAAGTCCTGCAAGCTATCGCCCACCTCCAGCCGTGCCAGCTGCTTAGTGGTCGCGCCCACCAGCTGGAAGATAATGGTCACCGTACCGGCGGTGCGGTTATAATCCGCCACCGTCAGGGGGATCCGCTCGCCCCGGTCGTCCACCCGCAGGATCACAAACTGACCGGCCTGGGCTTTCTTTGCCACATAAGGCGCCTGAATTTCCATACGCACAACAGTCGGGTTCAGCACCTGCTTGGCAATGATTTTATACATAGAATCACCTACTTGAAATTAGACATTTTTCAGAAAAAACGCCGCATAACCCGTATGCAGCGTTTTTGATATTATACAAATTCCCGCTTATAAGTCAACATTTATCAGCCGGAAATCGGAATTTTTAAGAATTGTTAATAAATCTGCATTATTTTGGATGGGTTTTTTGGTGATAATTCCGCCCCTTGCCAAATGCTCCGGGGTGTGAAAGTCGGAGCCGGAGACCATCAGCTTGCCGTTCTCTTTGGCCCACGCCAGCGCCTGGGCGTTGCGCCGATCGTCCGTCTTGCCGTTATACACCTCTACCCCGTCAATATTCTTCGGGTCCGTACGGCGAATACCCACACGGAAAGGGTGCGCCTGGTAAATGAGAAAGCCGTTTTGCTCGCACAGGGTTTTGATCCTCGGCTCCCACACATTCATCAAATTACCGGCGTTCTGGATAAACGCCTCCGTCACGCCGTAGATCAGGTAGTCGTTGGCGGTCCAGTAGTGGCGCAGCTCCATACCCAGCAGTACAGTAAAGCCCTCCGGGGCCGCCGCCTTCATCCGCCGATAACCGGACAGGTAAAAAACCGCCGCCTTTTGGGGGCACGCCAGCCGGTGAATAGGAAAGGTCATGGGACTGTAATGGTCCGTAACCACAATGCCGTTGTACCCGGCCTCCGCATACATCTCCACAATCTTTTCCGGCTCCACCCGCCCGCAGCGGCTGACAGCGCCGGTGTGGCAGTGAAGCTCATACTTATATTCCATAGCCGTGCCTCCCCTCCATATCTAAAAAATATTATATGCCCTTTTGCCTCTGCCGTCAATCGTGCCGTCTTTACAAAAATAAAGGAATATGTTATACTTCTTTTAACTATTTTGGTGAAAAAAGGAGTAAAAATGGGAAAGACAAGTGCCAAACCGGAACCGTATCTTACCGAACTGGAACCGTATCTAATAGAAGCAGAAAATCAATATAAAGCCAGTCCCTACTTTGCTATAAGAGCGGACTATTACGAAGCACGGCAAAGTTGTGAGATTGACGATCACATGATTTTGTATGAAGCGTTTTACGGCAGAGGGATCACCTGCAATCCGGGTGCATTATTCCGCTATCTGCTAAGCGACGCTCGCTTTTCCGATTACACACATGTGTGGGTCTTGGAAGAAAGTGCGGATCGGGACAGAATCATTGCAGAGTTCGCAAACAAAGCAAATGTTCGCTTTGTTGAGCCGTTTACAAACGACTACTTAAAATATCTTTCCACTGCCAAGTATCTGATCAACAATAGTACATGGCCAAATTACTTTTCTAAAAAAGAAGGTCAGGTTGTCATCAACACCTGGCACGGTATTCCGCTAAAAAGCCTGTATTATGATATTCCGGGTGCAAATATAAATAATGCCAATGTGGTCCGCAACTTTTTGTTGACGGACTACTTACTAAGTCCTGTTCCCTTTACCACAGAAAACTATAAAACCGCAGGTAAACTGGATGGTATTTTTCCCGGTAAAATTATTGAGACCGGCTATCCCCGCATTGATCGCACCTTGAATGTAGATCGTGCACAAATCCAAAAAAACTTGCTGGACAGCGGTGTAAACTATGACCCAAACAAAAAATTGATTCTATGGGCACCTACCTGGAGAGGCGAAAAGTTCGGCACACCGGATGTAAATCCGGAGGAATATCTGAAATTCGCAGAAACACTGTACAAATATATTGATAAAGACCGCTATCAAGTGCTCTTCAAGCCGCACCAGATCGTTTACAAAACATTGCGCGAAAAAGGACTGCTGCAAGACACCTTTGTTCCCGCTACGATAGATACAAACGCCCTTTTAGGCATTACCGACATACTCGTTTCTGACTATTCCAGCATTTTCTTCGACTTTTTGGCCACCGATCGACCGCTGCTCTTCTACATTCCCGATTTAGATATTTACACAGAGGAACGCGGGCTCTATCTGCCGGTAGATACCCTACCGGGCCCCATCAGCCAAGATGCAGACCAAATCGGGCGTTGGTGCGCACACATTGATCAATATAACACATTTTTTGATTCTCAAAAATACACCGCAGCAAAGGAAAAATTTGTTTGTAACGATGATGGGCATGTATGCGAGCGCGTGGTGAATGCCGTATTTTTTGGTGACAACACGCATTGTTTAACACTACCGACCAAAAAGAAGAAGCTGTTGTTCCATACAGACGGCATCTTGGCAAATGGCATTAGCTTTTCCATGCAAAACCTGCTCAACCAAATTGACTGCGATAAGTACGATGTTACTTTTTACGCCATAGGGAAAGCCAAAGACATCGGCGAATATTTAGACGCAATTCCAAAGGGCGTTCGGGTCCTGTACAGGATCGGAAGCATGATCATCGACCGGGAAACCTATGCCCGCAAGGAATACTGCATGGATCATGCGATCATCGAAACGGATGACAATCCGATCTTTCCAAAAGCGTTTTATAATGCCGAATTTCATCGCGCATTTGGGGACGCCCAGTTTGACTGTATCATCAATTTTTCCGGGTTCAACGCATTTTGGGCTACTGTCTATTTTTCTCAGCGTCATATTCGCCAGGTCATTTGGATGCACAATGTGATGCAATCCGAATATGACCGCTGTGTCAATGGCCATTACACATTTCGGCGTCACTTAGATACCATTTATCGTCTGTATCCTTACATGGATAAATACATGAGTTGCTCTCATGCTGTTATGGAAGTCAACCGGGCAGATCTTGCGACGCCGGAAACATACAGCCGATTTGGTTATGCCAAAAATTTGACTAACAGTGCCCGTGTCTATAAAGGTGTGGCGCAACGGCAGATCGTCCACATGGACGGAGCGCCTTATCTTCTTATTTCCAACGCAGCAAACACATCAAGTTATACATTGGTTCCTGCACCCAAAAAAGAGCAAACTTGTTTTGCGACCATGGGTCGATTGGCAGATGCGAAAAATCAGGCGCGACTGATCGACGCCTTTGATTTGCTGTGTAAAAAAACAAAAAGAGAAGATTTGCGGCTTTATATCATCGGCGACGGTCCGCTGCGCAACAAACTGCGCAAGCAGATCACAAAGCTGAAGCTCACCGGGAAAGTCATCCTCACCGGCAATATCAGCAATCCGTTTGCACTGCTGGCCGATTGCGATTGCTTTGTTCTGCCCTCTTTTTACGAAGGTCAGCCCATGGTATTGTTAGAGGCGCGCACGCTGCATCTGCCTATTATCGTATCTGATTTTTCCAGCGTGAAGGATAGTCTATATCCAAACGGACAACTCTGTATCGGCATGGAGACCGAAGACATTCTGAACGCATTACAAGCCTTTTTAGACGGCCAAGTCCCCAACGACTATACCTTTGACCCGGACCAATATAACCGCGAAGCTATGGCAGAATTTGAAGTCTGCTTGGAAGATTAAGGAGGAAAAACAAAATGGAAGAATATCCAGTCTCTTTCCAAGACTATACCTTGTTCCACTTCGACGAACCTTTTGAGCAGACCGAATATTGCAAACAACTGGATCAACCGCTTAATTCCAAATCGATTTTGATCCTCACGAAATCCAAAGCCAGTCTGCCCCGAGTAAAGAAGTTGGCAAAAGCCGCACGCATTGCCGGACTGGAGGTATATGTTCGTGAATACTTTGCAAAGGCCTTTGCCGACAACAAACATGTGCACCCGGTAGAAAAAAACACACCGGCGTACTACAATGCCATGGCTACCGCCAAATGGGTCTATACCGATACGGTGCTATATACGGATTTTGCCAAACAGCCGGGGCAAGTGCTTATTGAGCAGGTAGAACTCCAGCCGAACAACTGCAAAAATCGCGTACATTTAACAGCACTGGAGAACAAAGCAGACTATCATGTGCACACCAAAAGCCGCAAGGGAAACATTTCCGAGTCTGCGCTTCTATGCAAATTGGCATTACGACAGCTGCCCCCTAAAGCCCAGACAACAAATAAAACCAATTTGCTGTTTGTGATCAATTTCAAGTATTATAATCCTTTCTTTTCATTTTTCACCAGACTTACGGAGCGACTGGACCACAGTCGGTACGATGTTACATTATTATTGGAAGGGAAATACGCAGACCAGTACGCAACTCAATTAGAAGCGCTGGACCCTCGCGTGCATTTGGCTGTCAAAAGAGGTAAAATGCTCTGCGATACAGAGACCAATCGTCGACTGGCTTATTTGAAGTACGAACACCACTTTATTGAGGAACCGGCCGATATATCTGCTTTCATATCCGATGAACTTTTTGTTCGTGAGCAAAGGCGCTTACTGGGAGACAAGTCTTTTGATTGTATTTTCAATTTAAAGTATGATGTCTTTTATTGGCGCTGGTTGCTGCGTTCTTATAACGGCACGAAAATAATCGCCAATCTGAATAATTATCGATCCACCAATGTGGACGCCTTACAGAAAAAAACAGGTCACATTAAGGAACACGAATTTAGCTTGTTCCTTAATCAAGATGCCGCAAATGCGGCAGCCGAATTTGACAATGAAAATCTCTGTACGGCCTTTGATTTGTTGCCATATATTCCTCTAAAGCGCAACAAAGACAAAGAACAAGCAACCGCTCCAATTCTTGAAATGCCCAACAAACAGCAAGTGCTGGTGGTAGATAAGCAGTACAAAAGCGGACTGGATACCCTGAGCATTACCACTATACCGGTATTTGATGCGCCCCCGGATTACATAGTGCTTGACAATCACACGCCCGCCGCTACTGCGCTACATCAGGTTCAGATGCTCGCTGAACAAGTCAAACAATTAGTTGTCTTTGACTTTTTCTCTGTTTTTACTTATGCTGAACGCAGTGCCATTCGGCACACGGACAATATCTGCTATTTAAGTTCGCCTAATGTCTACCTGTCCCTCCAAAACAAATTAGGCAACTGTTGGCTCCCTGCTGTGCAGTATCTGCCCGGTGTGCAAATGGAAGCACAAGAATACGGTCACACGATCCGTTATTTTGATGAAAATAACAAAGTAACAGAAAAAGATCAAATATTTGACATAAACGAGTGGCTTTATAAGATAAAAAATGTTTAAAAGGAGTAAGTCCCGCAGAATTAAACTGCGGGACTTACTTTTTTTGTATTAGTAGTTTTTAGACTTTAAGAATTTGTAGATTCGTTGGCTGTTGTGGTGGTCACGGAACATAAAATACTGCTTGGCCATTTTGCGGTACTTGGGCTTCATTTCAAAGCCCGCTGCCGCGTAGCTGTCCAGGCAGGGCACCAGGTCCTCCACCTGTGTAAACCGGTCGCCGGGCAGTTGGGTGGTCATATCCAAATACGAGCCGTGCACCTGGTTATACAGGTCATAGTCAAACTGGTAATACACCACCGGCTTATTTTGGTACAGCACATCCCAGCACACACTGGAATAGTCCGTCACCAGCAGCTTGCAGCGCATCATCAGTTCATTCAGCGGCTGCTGGCCAAAAGGAATACAGGTGACCCGGGGACTGATCTTGTCCTTAAAATTATTCATATACCCGGCAAATTTGGGATGCAGATAAAACACCAGACGGGTATGATTGCGCCGGAGCATCTCGTCCAGCGCCGGGTCCGTCAACAGAGCGGAATAATTTTTGTAGTAATCGCTTTGCAGGAAGGTGTCGTTGTCCACCTCCTCCAGCCAAGAGCGCCAAGTGGGCATCATCAGAATAAACGGATCGTCCGGTGTGGACTTGTCCTCCAGCACATCCCAGCGGGCAAAGCCGGTAATGGGCACATTCTCCGGTTCGTAGTCAAACTCCCGCACCACAATATCGTGCTCCGGCCGGGAGCAGGTAACAAAGTAGGTCATGGGGCTGCTGCCATTTTTGCCAAACAGCTGGTCCACCCGCTTCATAGCGGTAACGCCGTGCTGCAAAAACAGCTCTTCCTTTTGCTTAATGGCTCGGCGCACAATGCTGGGTTTGGATCGCCACACATACAAATGGGAGGTAGAGTCCGAGGAAATGCAAATCTTCATAGACAGGCTCAGCAGCATGTGCTTGAGACTCATAAAGGGCACCACCTGGCGGCCGTAACCGGCCACATTCTTGTAGTCCGGCTCCCGAGGATCCATAATATAATAGATATGCCGCCGCTCCTTCTCCGGCAAGTGCTCCATACAGTATTTGAAGAAATAGTAGCTGTTGTCCTGGGCGGTCTTGCAGAACTTCTCATACACCACCCAGTTCTTTTGCCGCTGCCAAAGAGGACGGAACAACATATACAGTGTATAGGCAGTAATCTCCCGCAGGCGCACCGCCGCCGTGTCGTACTCGCACAAGGGGCGATAACAGTAGCACAACTGGCCGCCCTTTCTGTAGTAGGGGAACAAAATATGGGTATCGTCCACCAACGCCTGGCAGTTGGTAAAGAACAGCTGCCACCGCTGCAAAGGCTTGGCAGACACGATCTTCACCGGATACACGGCGCCAAACTGGCGGATCTGCACATAAGCATCCCAATACAGCTCCTTCAGCGGCAAGTGCGCGTCCAGCTGCAGATCCAGACGCACTGCACTGCCGCCGCGGCAGCGCTTGACCCGTGTGTCAAACGGCACGGCGATCTCTTCCGTCTTGGAACGGAACTGCAACACGCCGCCCACCACCTGGTCCGGTTCGATTCCCTTAAGCGCCAGGTGCATGGTGCACCGGTGGCCCTTGCAATGCAGCCTCTGCAAGGCCGCGCCACGCTGCAATCGGTTCATCGCCAGCTCCGGTGTGGTCAGCCAAACAGTCAGGCACCGAGGGGCATTTTTCTTATTCTCTAAGAACGGCAACAGCACCAGGGGCTGGGGCTGCCGCTCTGCTGAAAAGGCGGCCAAAGCCGCCTGCCGATCCGGCAGCAGTCCATTCTCCGCCGCACGGCGAAAGGCCGGGGAAAAATAGTCTTTAGAAACCGCATAAATGCTCTGATCCACACCGTAGTAATACGGCGCCTTGTTCCAGGCATTGGCTTTCACCTGCGCCCGGCGGCGCTTTTGGGGATCGTCAAAGGTCAAGAGTACCCGGCGACCGGTTTTGCCACTGCGAGCGATCAACGCCGGCACGCACCCTCTGCGGATATACAGCTGCACATCCTCTACCACCGCACGCAGGTCATACCGTGCGCAGGTGGCAACGCCCTCCGGTGCGTCCCACACCGCCAGCACGCAGCCTTTTTGATTCAGCACCGCCTGCTGCAAAACGGTATAATCGGCCGAAATGGCGCCATACTGCAACTGCACCACGCCGTCCCGAACAGTGCACTGCTCCAGGGGCACACGCACGGCCTTTCCCAGGTCCGCCGTATAACCGGGTGCAAACACACTGCTGTGACGCCGATACTTGCCATCGATCTTCAAATTGGGGAAGATCCGCTGCTGATCCCGCCGCAGCAGTCGCTCTTGCACCCGCCGCACGCCAAAGGACGCCAGCAGCGCCTCAATATAGGTGCGCGGCACGGTCATGGTGGTGATCACATAAGGAAACGCGTCATTAAACTGATCGTGGAGCACCGGGCTCAAATCCCCTTTGAACCACTTTTTCTCCATCAGAACCAGCGTGTGATCGTCTGCCTTTTTCGCCAAAGTGCGCAAATCAGACAGCTGGGTAATCGGCTGGGGGTACAGCACCCGCCAGGTTTTCTCTTTATTCTTGCCGTAGTCGATCACTTCCAGATCGCCGGGGTCGCCGGTAAAGGCCAGCTTTAACAGCTTTTCGCTTACATCCGGGCTATCGTACTTAGAGAATGTATGATAATACTCCGTATCGCTATAATCATCTTGCAAGCAAGCGCCGCTGCGCAGGCACTCCACCAGCTCGTCCGTCTTGTAGATCTGGCGAAACGGCAGGGTGCGCACATCCATATACAAACCACGGTCTGCCAAATAGGTATCGTAGTCATACATAAACAGGATAATGGGCTTCTTGGTTAAGGAAAAGTCAAAGAACACGCTGGAATAATCTGTAATCAGTGCGTCGGCACAATTCAAAAATTCGTAGTTGCTAACCTCTGTAGGAAACGGCAGAATATGCTGATACGCATCCAACTGCACCGCCCCGTGCAAAATCGGATGAAAATTCACATACAGCACCTGGTCGTCCTTTAAGCCGCTGTCCACCTGCTGCATAATTTTTTTGACCTGTGCCGCATATTCCAGCACATCCACACTGTGGTTGCTTTGGCCCCGCCAGGTAGGCATATAGGCATAAACGGTCTTGTCCTCCAAGCCCAGCTGCCGGCGCAGGGCAACGCCTTTCTCCGGCTCCATAAACACCTTGTTGCGGGGATAACCGGCCATCACCACCTTGCCGGTATACAACGGCTCCAAATTGTAATCCCGTAGGATCACATCCCGGGTAAAGGCGTTGGGCTGGGTCAGGTAATCCGCTTGCAGAAAATTGTGCTGCACATTGTACATGGACTCAATGCCCATGCGCATTTGCTTACCCAGGGTCTTCAGCGGTGTGCCGTGCCAGGTCTGCATATACACCTGCCCGGGTCGCTTAATGAAGTAAATGGGCAGTGACGCATTGGAAAAAATATGCTGGGCGCAAGCCAAAATGCGGGTGTAGCGGAAAGTGGTCACATCCACCAGCTCCACTTGCAGTCCCGCCGCGTCCACAAAGGCTTGGTGCTTCTTTTTATCCTCTGTGGCATAGAACACCCGGTACTGCCCCGGGTAAAGCCGTGCGATCTCTTGCGCCAGCACCAGCCCGGAGTCCGACACCGTTTGGCCGTGGAAGGACTCGATGAGCACCCACTTGGGACGCAGACGGCAGTATTTTGAAAAAAAGCCGTAATAAAACTTCCGCTTGGGGGTCTTGCTGACCAGACGACACAGCCGCTTCTTGATCGCTTTTAATTTTTTTCGAATTCCAGCCATAATTTCTCCTGTTTTCTACCACTTATAAAAGCCACAAAACCCCGCCGAAAATCGGCAGGGTATATAATCAAGTCTGTTATTTTTTTTGGTCCCGACCCGGGGCGCCATCCGGCTCGTCCGGCAGCTGATCTACGCCACCCACCGCCTCTTGCAGGCCCAGATCCTCTTTGATCTGAGAAGTGGAAATACCCGGTGTGCGATCCAAAAACACCAGCTCACAGTAGTCCTTCAAATAATCGAACTTGTCGCTGCCTTTCCAGTCGCCGCCCATGACCACCGTATCAATATGGTATTCCTGCACATCGTGGATCTTTTGCTCCCAGCTGTTCTCCGGGATCACCAGATCCACATAGCGAATGGCCTCCAGCATCTTCTTGCGGGTCTCATAGGTGTGGTAAGCCTTTTTGCCCTTTTCGGCGTTAAATTCATCTGTAGAAAGCGCCACCACCAGGTAATCGCCCATAGCCTTTGCCCGCTGCAACAGCCGAATATGGCCGTAATGGAGCAGATCAAAGGTGCCGTATGTTAAAATCCGTTTCATCTAAATCTCCTGTCTTTTCTAGAAAACAATCTTTTTTATTATTAAACCACATTTGCACCGTCTCTGTCAAGCACCACACGCTCCACCACACGCTGTGCGGCGTGGCCGTCGTCCAAATAATTAAAGCGAGCGTTAAAAGCGGCATATTTCTCCGCATACCGGGACTTGTCCGCCTCTACGGCGTGCAGCGCCCGGTGCAGATCCGCCTGCGTTTCCACAATCGGGCCTGGCAAACAATCCAAATCAATATAAAATCCACGAATTTCACCTGCATAACTGGCCAGATCGTACATATAAAATAGCATAGGCCGGTGCAGATTCGCATAGTCAAAAAACACAGAGCTGTAATCGGTAATGAGCACATCGGCCACCACATACAGCCGGTTAATATCCGTCACGCCGCAGGCGTCGTATACAAAGCCCTTGTATTTCTTAAAATCAAAAGAATTGGCCACCAAATAGTGGGCACGGAACAAGATCACATAATCGTCACCGAATTCCCGGCGCAGGGCGTCAAAATCCATGTGGGTGCGGTACACATAGCCCAATTTGGCATCATGCTGATTGTCCCGCCATGTGGGAGCATAGAGAATGACTTTTTTATCCATCGGCAGTCCCAATTCCCTTTTGATTTGCGCCTCATCCTCCGGCGTATGGTTAATCAAAAAGTCATTGCGCGGATAGCCCGCCTCCAGCACCGTGTCCGCCTTGCCCACCGCCTGCAAATTCCAGGCGGAAATGAACTTCTCCGCCGCAAAGGCAGAGGGTGCCAAAATATACTTAAACTTCTCTGCATCTACCTTGTATTTTTGGCGAATCTCCTCTTTGGAATTCATGGCATTGTCAGAAATGGAAATATCGTATCCTAAGCGCTTTAGGGGCGTACCGTGCCAAAGCTGCACATACACCTGGTCGTCCTTGGGATAAATATGGTCTGCAATCCGATAGTTAAAGAACCAATACTTTGCCCGGGCGCAAGCTTCCTCATAAGCTGGGGTGTTTACGGTAACCATATAAGTATTGGGGTGATCCAGCACATACGTGAATTTCTTCGGTTCCCGAAAAGCCCACACAAAAGTGTAATCCGCAAAGCGAGGATCGCTGCACATATATTCATAAATGGCCTTGGGGCTGTCGCTGTACCCCCTGCCGTCAAAGGTAGAAAAAAGCACCACCTTG
>SKEF01002350.1_pt1 | contig 14671 bp, 15 predicted proteins | sample 4826691 | NCBI WGS metagenome assembly SKEF01 (sample SAMN11008816, study PRJNA524170) | human gut metagenome | biome: Human fecal sample; material: Feces; isolation source: fecal sample from pouch patient p23, p27 | host: Homo sapiens | place: Israel: Tel-Aviv | collected 2016-08-24
GCAACCTTCTGCCCCTTGGTGAACTTACCGCCATTGGTGTAAACCGCATTTCCGTTGGCATCAAATACAGAATATCCGACTTTGCAGGCTTTCTTTGCATTTTCTAAGGAAGAATATGCCCCCAGCTGCGACTTCGCATCTGCCCAAGACTTCCTCACCCGGTAAAGCTGCTTTGCAGAAGGTGCAGAAATAGTGGAAGTTCCTGCATTCAAATAAGACTGTACCTTTTTCTTAAACTCCGCCCAATGGGGCAAAATGTACGCAGGACACATCTTGTACCGATTGTACATGGTGTTCAACTGGTCAATCGTTCCGTTTCGTCCGTCACGAACATTCAGCCAGTGGGTATGCGTGTAGAGATGATTGATGTCCAGTCCATACTGTTTCAGAAGGGCTGCTGCCAATTTCGCTGCATTGTCCTCCGACTTTTTATCAACAGAATTGTATGCAGAGGACATAATGCACTCAATGGCGATGGTTCTTCTGTTGCCGTTCCCAGAACCGTCAGCGGCGTGCCAGCCGCTCAGGCTGTGGGGCAGATTCTGCCATGCACACACGTTATCCACATAATAATGAACTCGCACATCCCTCATGTTGTTATTGACGGTTGCTCTCGTATACTGTTCCGCAGGGGTCGTGCCGCTTGCTACGGTGATCCAGTCTGTGTTATGGACGGTCACACCAATAATTTTCCCTGCCATGGAAACAGAGGGCATATCAATGTGGTTGGGATTATGTTTTGTGAGTAAATACTCGTTGACGGTGACACCACCAAATGTCGTTGTTGCATCGGGTCTTAAAATAGTCATATTACTTGTCCTCCTTGTCGGTGGTTTCTTCGGTTCTGCCGATTTTCGTTTGCAGAACATCAATTGCTTTTTTGATTGCGGGTGGATATGGGATCCCCATGAGCGATGTATTTTCCACGATAGAAAGCAGTTCGTTCAGGCAAAAGCTGATGCAGACTGCATCCCGGATGTAGTTGGTATTCAGCAGAATATCCATCCGAACTGCAACGACGATCAGCATTAAAGTGCAGACTTTTTTCGCCAGACCGAACCAGCCAGCTTTGGAAGAAAGTCCGCCGCTTTCTGTGTGTTTGGACTTTTTCATCATGGCAGTGATGATGCCGGTGAAAAAGTCGATTGCCATAAAGACGACCAGTGTCACAAGAGCAGAGTCCCAGCCGCCAAAAATGGCAGTAAAAAAGCCGCCGACCAAGCCGACAGCCACGCAAATGGTATCTTTCATCATATTTTTAACCCTCCAGTACTTTCAGGAATCGAATTTTCGGGTGGGAGTTGTTGCTTCTGCCCACCCAGGCAAGGTAATATTCGCCGTCAGAAATGCCGGTGCATTCTGTGATGGTGGTGATAAAGGTATCCGACTGCAGCCAGTGGAAATCTAAAGAAACCGCACGATTTGCATCGATCTCTGTATTCACATACACGCCAATAGGAATGTCAATTTTCTGCGGTTTCTTCACCAGATACAAACTCCCGACTTCGCTGGAACCCGACTGATAGGACATCACGATTTCCGCATTTTTCGTCAGGGACAGAGGCTTTGCACAAACGGTCAAGACTGACTTATCCCAGTTGAAGCACTCCTGCGAGTAGGACAGCACGAAATCATTTTCTGCACTGCAAAACTGCGGATAAGCAGTCAAGAAATCCGCCATTGTCTGATACCTGCCGTCCAGAATCATACTGAGATTTGATGCATAGGTCAAAATGGCATTCTGTCCGGACTGAAACAGGACGGTGTAATTTCTGCCGCTTGTCAGATTATCGATTTGCTTTTGCAGGCTCTCCAGAGTACGTTCTGCCGTTCCGATTCTGGAAGTATTGTTCTCCACCTTTTCCGAATAGACCGTAACCTTTGTACTAAGCCCATTGATTTGCGTACCAAAACCATCCCATTGTGCGATTTTAGCAGCAGTGATCTGCTCCAATACAGCTTGATTTTCGTGGGTATGTGCCTTTTCCAGAAGCGGCTGAACAGTAGCTTGAACCAGTGCTTTTACAGCATCGGTATCCGGATAATTTGTCAAATCTGGAGAAACACCATCCTTCCCGTCACGCCCATCTCTACCATCTTTCCCCGGTAAGCCATCTTTTCCGTCCTTTCCGGGTAATCCATCCTTGCCATCAATACCGTCCCTGCCTTTCAAACTCTCCAGCCATTCTGCAGCTGTTCCCACAAAACCGTTTTCTATGGCGATTTCATAAGCAGAACGACCGTCTTTTCCGTTTGCTCCGGTTTGCATCTCGGAAAGCTTTTTCAAAAGCTGCGTATACAGATCCGGCGTCGGCGGAATTGGCGTATCCCCATCTGCAACAAACCCAGATGGTCGAATGTGAAGAGTTACTGGTACGGTTGTCGCACGCAGTGTAGTATCGCTTTCCTCATCGTAACCAAACAAACTCATTTTCACCGCACCGGGATGCAGTTCGGCAGGCAGCAAGCAGGTTGTTCCCTCTGTGCCAAGCACCAAGTTGTATGTTTCTTCGCACTGCGTGAACTGCACCACCTTGTGCAGCGTTTTCCAAGCCCCATCGAATACGAACTTCACCGAAACAAATGCGATCTGGTCAGAGGCAATGACCTCTCGCTCCAGTGCTTCGATTTTTTGCTGTTTCACTAAAAATTTCATCATCCGTTTTTCACCTCGTTCCACACATTATTTTCAGGATCATATTCCAAATAGCCGTCTACACACTGGATCTTTTTCAGATAATTGTTGTAGGAATGTTCTCCGGAGGACATCCAGTTGATTGGTTTGGTGATGGCGTTCCACTGAGCGATCGTTCCTTCATATGTGATGGCTGTTAGACTTTCACAGTATGTCAGCATATTTTGTCCGAACGTCTTGCAATTTGCTGAAATCGTAAGATTGGACAATGCTGTACATCTTGTAAACGCAAAAGCACCAATGGAATCACACGCAACACGAGCAGTCTTCAGCTTCGCACAGCCGCTAAAAGCATACTTTCCCCACGTTTTCACGCTGGCAGGCACAGTGACTTCTGCAATGGCGGTGTGATAAAAGGCATATGACTGGATCGCAGTAACTGCCTGCGGAATGGTAACAGAAGTCAGACCGGCGGTATAGCCGATTGCAGCATCTTCCTGTGCAAAAGCAGAATCACCAATGCTGGTCAGTGTAGCCGGCAGAGATACCGTTTTCGCATTGGCACAATGATAGAACAGGCGGTCACCCAGACCAGTAATGCCATTGCTGAGCACGATTTCCTTGATCTGATCGTTTTGATAAAACACAGAATCATGAGAAGTATAGTCATAGGTTGCACCCGTTCCACGCAGCAGCAGTTTGCCGTTGCCGTAGAGAACATAGTAGATGTTTTCACCGCATTGTCCGGTTGCTAAGATTTCGCCTGCGGTCAAATCATCTACCTTGGTCTGCAGTTCAGAAATCTGACTGTTCATCGCATCCAGCCGCTTTTGCAGTTCGTCCAGTGTGGCATTTGTCTTTGCCATTTCGGCAAGCATCTCCGTCACTCTGCACTTACCAAGAATACACTTGCAATAACCACATTTACTCTCATCTGCACGGCAGTCTGTCAGATCGGAATCCAGAATACTTGTCGTTCCGGCACGCAGTCTTACAACTGCTAAAGTCAGATAAGTCGTCACATTGTTGTTGGTAAAGGTGGGAATGGTTGGACTGGTAGCTGCTGTACCTGCCAGAATACGAATCCCACAGGTACGAGTAGAACGATCACAATAGATCCCGATTGCTACATAACGATTCAGAGATTCATCTACATAAGAAGAAAGGTCGATAGTATGCAGGGTATCACTGATAAAGTAGTGTCCATCGATCCACGCCTTGCCCGTGCCGAATGTAACGGACAAATTTTTGACTGTTGGTGCAAAACACTGCCGGTACGTATCCAGAATTCCATTGCAAATCAAACTAGACAGATATGCCGTGAAATCTTCTGCGGTATATACCCGGTCAAGATTCTGTGCGTTAAAAAATCCATAAGAAAATGCCATATGCTCACTCCATCTCTTTAAATGTTGGGGTCAGACTTCTGCCGTTCTGGTCGAAACTCTCCACCATGCCGATCAGCTGGATTCTGGGTTGAATCAAGCCAAATCTTCTCTGTTCCACAGTCACATAGTCGCCCACAAAGTAGTCCTTGTTGTACTGATACTGGGTAGAAAAAGCAGCGATGGCAGATTCCGATGCCGTTTTCGGCTGTACCAGATGTTCTGCACCGCTGCTTTTCAAAATTTCTAAATATTCCGCATCGGTCACATCTTCTTCCTGTGCCGTGTTTCGCTCATCTACATACACCTCATATCGGTCAAGATAGGTCGGCTCTGCACCAGAACAGAAAGTGGTTCGTTTTCTGGCACTGCCCTCACCGCAGCCCAGCACATAGGCAAAGTTTTTCTGCACCGCATCGTCCGCCGCATAGGAGAACGATAGCAGATTGTTGTATGCATCGGAGAACACGATGTGAGGATTGTCGTCCTGCAACAAGCTGCGGTCTGTTCCGGAAAACAGGTTGCATTTCAGTTTATTTCCATCCAGACGCACATTTGCCGAACCGCCGATGGTTTCACAAAGGCTGTACAGCCATTCTAAGATGTTATCATAGCTGACCTGCATTCGTGCGGTGTTCTGCCAGCAGTCACCGGACACCGTTCCCATGGAAAAACCGGGCAGATTGCGGATTCCGGCAGAAATCACATTGCGGGACAGCACCTTGCGGACGATGTCCTCATAGCTGCCGTTTGCGGTGATGGTGGGATAGATGATTCTTCGTTCCAGCAGGCTGGCAAGAAACCGTCCGGTGACAGTCAGATAATCGCCCTTTTCGGCATCGGTTTCCAATTGTAAAGATTCAATGATGCCAAAATGCTGTGCATCATCGCTCCTTGCCACAATTCTGCCACGCTGAAAGATGGATACATTCTGGGGACTGGCAGCGATATACACCTCAAAACAGCCGCACTGGTAAAATTCAATGTCCCATAAGAGTGAAGAATAGCTGTCGCAGATGGCTTCCAGTGACACAGAAATCTGGTCTTTCAGAGCCGTCAAGCTGTAAATTTCCAACTGCATTTCTCACACTCCCAGATAAGAATTGCGGTGCATCAAAGTTACACGCAGCTTTTTCACACCACGAACTGCCTCGACCCGAAAGATATTTGTGCCTTCCTTCAAGGTCAGCCAGGTGGAACCGGAAACCAGCCGGTTCAGGATATTGCTGTCTACGCCGTTACGTGTCAGCATGACGGTCTTGTTTCCGGTTTTCGTGGTAACCGTAATGACATCGCCGGTCAGAATATCACCTTTGATTTGCAGATATTCGCCATTTTCGTTGTAGATGGTCGGTGTCACTGCCACCACTTCCTGCGGAATGTCGCTGGGCAGTGCCTCGATTTTCAGCGTGAATCCAGTTTCATCGCCATCATTGGTGATAGAGAACAGGTTGCTGTTGGAATACACACCCAAAGGAAACGGAGCATCACTCTCCGGAAAGGGAAAGTGAAATGCTCCGATCACGCCGCTGTAGTAGGCGTAGAAGATATCCCGGCTGTACCAGTAAATATCCGGACAGAGAATGGAGATCTGCCCGCTGATCTGCTGCTCGAAATTTGACACCTCGCAGGTTTCTACATACCCCTCGGCATAGACATCGATGTTCGCCGTCTTGTACCAGATTTTGATGTATCGAGACGGCTTGACCACATGATACAGCTGATGCCGCCGTTTCTCGATGCCAATGCCACGCATGGCAAAGGAGATGACCACGTTTCGCTTTTCGATAAAGGCGTTGTTCAGGTAGCTGCCGTTCATGCCAGCATAGGAAGATGTGGAGATCGTTCCGGCAGGCGGATTCAGACCTTCGATTTTGGAGGTCATGTATTGATTGGCGGTGGTGGATAGATTCACTTGTTCGCCGGATTCGTTTTCTAAAATCAAAGAAAAATACATCACACACCCCCTACACATTCAACGCATTCCGTGTCAACCGATAAATCTCCAACCGTGACAATGCCTTCGGCGATTGATTGGTCTGATTCACCGTTTTCCGGTTGTCCGTGTTGTAATAATTGTTCACCGTCCCACCAGAACTGCCGGGCAGCATTGCTCCGGAGATTCCATGCAAGCTGTAATTCAAATCAGAATCCATAGTCAGCTGCATGGCTTTCGCCACACCGCCGACGGCTTTTTCCACATACTTCTTGCTTTTGTCGATGCCGTCTGCCAGCCCTTTCATAAAGTCCGGCATCCAACTTTCGTAGTCTGTCAGCGGACCTTTGTCCGGAACAGAGAAGTGCAGGAAATCCCGAATGGTATCGGCAACATTGGTGACGCAGTCTGCCAGCCAGCCGATGGCACTCTGAATGCCGTCAATGATTCCCTGAATGATGTCCCGTCCCCAGTTCCAGGCATCGGAAGCCAGTCCCTTGATATATCCCACAGCGGCATCGAACCCATTCTGAATGGTGGATTTGATGCCGCTGATTTTGTTGGAAACCGCAGAACGAATGTTGTCCCAGATGCTGGACACCGTAGAAGAAATGCTCTGCATCACGTTGGAAATGGTGCTTTTGATACTGTTCCAGATGTTAGATACCACCGACCGGATGGCGTTCAGAACATTGGAAACCGCAGAGCTGATCTGATTCCAGATAGACGATACCACAGAAAAAATGGCATTCATCACACTGGAAATCGTGCCGGAGATGCTGTTCCAGATGGAAGAAACCACATTCCAGATCGCAGACAAAACAGAAGAAATGAAACCAGATACCGCATTCCAAACTGTAGTCACCACATCTTGAATTGCCGTCAAGACCGTGGAAATTGTAGTAGAAATGGCATTCCAGATGGTTTCAAAGGTCGTTCGGATGCCCTCTAAAATGGGCGTTAAAAACGCCACGATCGCATTCCAAATGGCATTGATCTTCTCCGAGATCCAGTCCATGACTCTGCCCACAATGATCTGAATGGCTTCAAAAATCGTCTGAAACAGATAACCAAATGCCGTGATCAGCGGTTCTAAGGTGGTGTAAATGGCATTCCAAACGGTCGTAATGACGTTATGAATTGCCTGAAAGACCGTAGAAACCACATTGTAAATGGCATTGAAAATCGTGCTGAAAAAGTTGTAGATCGCCGTAAAAATGGTGGTGAAGAAATCCCGAATCGCCGTAAATACGGTCGTTGCCACCGTCTGAATGGCAGTGACAATGGTGGTGAATGTATTGGAAATGGATGTCCAGGTGTTGACGAAAAAGTCCCGGATTCCGGTAACGATTCCCGTGAAGAAGGAAGCGATGCTGTTCCATGTGTCCACAAAAAATGTCTTGGTAGAAGTCCAGACTTCGTTCCAACTTGTTCCGAACCATCCCAGCACCACATCTGCAATGCCTTTCAGGGTATTCATGATATTGTGGAATGTGTTGACAATGAAGTCCCAGATAGATGTAAAAATTCCCTTGATGCCGTCCCAGCACTGCTCCCAGTCACCAGTAAACAAACCGATCAATACATCAAGTGAATTTAAGAGAATATCTGCAAATCCAGAGAAAATATTGGAGATATTCTGAAAGACGCCTTCAAAAATAGGAGCCAGCAGATTGCACAGTCCATCCCACGCCGCTTTCAGCACATCGGTAAAACTCTCAAAGTCGAATCCCAGAGCGTTTAACCGGTCAGTGATGCCCTGTGTCAATCCGGTAAAGGTGCTTTTGATTTGCTCCCAGATGGCGATGATGTTGCTTTTGAATTCGTCATTGGTTTTCCAGAGATGCACAAAGGCAGCCACCAGAGCGGCAATAGCTGCGATAATGGCAAGCAGCGGACCTAATGACACACCCAACGCTCCGGTAATAGCTCCGATGCCACTCTGCACAACAGAGAAAAGGGCAGGCAGTTTGGACACTGCGGAAAAGACCGTCCCCACACTGGAGATGGTCTTTCCAAGCACCACCAACATCGGTCCCAGAGCAGCAGCCACCAGTGCAATTTTCGCAATGGTTTCTTTTGTCTGCGGATCCAACTGGTTCAGCTTGTCCACCAGTTCCTGAATGCGGGAAACAATGGAGCGAATGGTGGGCATCAGAATATCGCTAAAACTGATCGCCAATTCTTCCAGCTGAGATTTCAAAATGGTTACTTGTCCGGCAAGGTTATCCTGCATGACCGCCGCCATTTTTTCGGTCGTGCCATTGTAGCCGTCTACTGTATCCGAACAGGTGTCAATGGCATTGGACAGCTTTTCAAAATCCGCTGGGGAACCATTGATGATCGCCAGCATACCGGACATAGCCTCTTTGCCAAACAGCGAGGCAGCCGCCTGTGCCTGTTCTGCCTCGGAAAGTCCGCCCAATTTCTGTCGGAGTTGTTCCATAAGTTCCCGTAAAGAGTACATCTTGCCGGAACTATCCGTCAAAGAAATGCCGTACTGTTCCATGGCAGATGCTACCGTGTCTGTTGGCTTTGCCAGATTGGTAATGGCGGAACGCAGTGCTGTACCAGCCTGTGAGGATTTGATACCGGCGTTTGCCATCAAGCCGATGGCAATGGCAGAGTCTTCAGCAGAGTATCCCAAAGAACCCAGCACCGGAGCGGCATATTTGAAAGTTTCACCCATCATGCTGACGTTGGTATTGGCATTAGAACTTGCGGCCGCCAGAATATCCGCAAAGTGTCCGCTGTCCGAAGCAGACAAACCGAAAGCGGTCAGAGCATCCGTGACAATGTCCGAAGTAGATGCCAAGTCCTCCCCGGAAGCGGCAGCAAGATTCATGATACCTTCGATACCGCTGAGCATATCGTTGGTTTTCCAGCCTGCCATAGCCATATAGTTCATGGCTTCCGCAGCCTCGCTTGCAGAGAATTTTGTTTTGCTGCCCATTTCATGTGCTTTTTCCCGGAGAGCATCCATCTCTGAACCGGTCGCACCGGACACAGCTGCCACTTTTGACATGGCGGAATCGAAATCCGCACCGGTTTTCACGGCAATCGTTCCCAGAGCCGTGACACCAGCGGTGACGGGCAGCAGCTTTTGTCCCACACCGGAAATTTTGTCCCCGGCGGACTGCAGCGTTTCACCCAGAACGCCCATCTTTTCCAAGGCGGTGTGAGAATTGTTTGCTTCTGTGGTCAGGCGTTTCAGTTCGTTTTCGGTTTCGATGATCTCCCGCTGCAAAGCATCATACTGCTGCTGTGAAATTTCACCATTTGCAAGAGCGGTATTTGCCTGTTCTGCAGCAGTTTTCAGCACTTCCAGCTTTTCTTTGGTAGCTGTCACCGCATCGGCGAGGAGCTTATGCTTCTGCGAGAGCAGTTCCGTGTTGGAAGGATCGAGCTTCAGCAGCTTCTGTACATCCTTGAGCTGCGTCTGCGTGTTCCTGATATTTTTATTGACACCCTCCAGAGCCTTTGACAGTTTGGTTGTATCGCCGCCGATCTCAACGGTGATGCCCTTGATTCTATCAGCCATACAATCTCACCCCCTTATCAAAATTTATCGAAGTCACTCTGATCCGCTAACATATGATATTTGTATTCATCATTCTCCCGTTCGGTGAACATATCATTCACCAGACCAATGGTCAAAAAATCCAAATCGCCCATTGACAAACCAAGCTGAACGCACCGCAACAAAAACAGCGGTGTGGTCATCGGTCGGTCAATCGGGCGATGTTTTTTTTAGACTTGACCTGTGTTTCTACATTCAAGCCCCAGAGGTCAATCAGCTGTGGCAGGATTTCGTAAATGCTGAACGTGTTGAACTGTTCCAGCCATTCATCCGGAGAAGCCGGTTTTGCCATGATGTAGGCGATGTTCTCAAACACTTCAAGGCTTTCAATATCCAGTGCGGAGGATTCCTCTGTATTTTCTCCCACAGACTTTTGCAGTGCTGCAAAATCCTGATAAATATCTCTGCGAAATTTCAGACGATACAGTCTGGGGACTGCCGCACTTGCCTTAAACGGCACATCAATCCCATCAATGGTGATGTTCTTCTGAATTGCCATACTGCACCCTCCTTACGCTTTCACAGATGCTACGGATGCTTTACCACTCTGTACAGCGGCAGCCAGATTTGGCATATATACCGCCTTGTACCAATTCTCATAAACCTCGGCATCCGTTTTCTCACAGGTTTTAGTTTTTACCAAACCACTGTTCAACGCCGTTGCGGTCAAAGACAGCGTTTCTGTTTTAACTTCCTTTTCGTCCTCAATGGTGCTGGATTCTGTTGCCGGACGAGAGGCGGAACAGCAGAACAGACAGTGCCGAATTTTATTCTTATCGCCGCTGAATTCAAACAGCAGGGCAAACTGCGATACTTCTGCAGTATTGGTTTCCGTGAGAACGCCCTTTTCATCCAGTTTCTCACCGAGAATGTCTGTCGCAAACTCAAGCGGAACCAATGCGATTTCAAGATCTCCAGTGTAACCGGAGTTATTGTTGATCACATAGTACACACCATCGTCAGCGTAAAAATTGGATGCTTCACCTTCTGCATCGATAGACAGCGACACTGCACCGGGAATGCGAACTGGCTTTGCAAAAGTCGGTACACCTTCTTCATCATAAGAAGTGATTTTTGCATAGTGAACTTTGTTCAGACCGAACTTTACCTTGTTTTTCTCCATTGCCATATAGATCAAACCTCCATCTCATAGAGTACTTCATACAATTCTTCCGAATCAATGAATGTTTCTGTTTTTGTATAATAAATCTCGTGCTGGGCAAGCACTGACTCCACCTGTTCTTCCAATTCCGGTTGCTTTTTGTCTGTGTACAATTCAATGTCCAGTTGTTTGCAACTGAAATATGCCAAATTATCCGCTGAAAATGTATTTTCTCCGAGAGATAAAAACAGCAAAAAAGGCGGTGCAGGGCTTTCGCCCTCGGCAAAATGGTGGTAGGCGAAAGGCAGTCCCATTTCCTCCATCATTTCTGCGATTTGTTCGTAGGTCATGACAAAGCCCCCTCAATCAAATGCTCCAGCAACTGCACACCGTTTTCTTCCGCAGGAGCAATATGCGGTTTGCCGGATACCCGACCACCGCCACGCTTGGCATGGCCTTTCTCCAATAAATGTGCCAGTTGGTAACGATTCTTACTGTGGACAGTTATCTCCAAAGAGTGACTGTTTTCGCCAGTCTTTTTCGTTGCCCAGCTTTTTGCATATTTTCCGGTATCCTTCGGGGCATTGGCGGAGATCTCGTTTTTCACTTGCGTGGCGGTTTTCCGGACAGCCTTTTTCATGGCAGTATCCGCAAGGTCTGCATATTCCTGCAAGCCCTGCATAATTTCCGCTGCAAGATTGTCAATACTGGTCATTTTGTCCTGCCTTTCTGGCTTCTGCAGTAAGTTTCAGATAGTCCTTGTGCAAATAATCTGGTGTAACACTGGTGATGTTGTATGTAACATCCCGAAACAAGATTCGGTTGCCTGTTACAGACGGCATCCAGTGCTGGTTTTGCCGAATGAGGAATTCCAGTGTCTGTGTTTCTTTGGTCACACCAGCGTCCGTATGCTCCGCAGAAGCTTTCAAAGTCACTTTTGCCCAGCAGGAAAAAGCTTCGTCCCACACAGCGGTGTGATTTCCGATTTCATCGGTAACGACACGATTCTCCAGAAAGGTGATTCGCTGATTCAAAGTTCCGATTTCCATTACATCACACCCTCTCGCTGTGCAAACAGCATGGCACGAAGCGTTAACGTCAGCTTGGAAAAGTCTGCGGTATTGCGGTTTTCATAGAGATAAGAAACCGTGTAGAGCATTGCTGTCCGTACCACATCTTCGTTTTCTGAAAAGCGTTCCTCGTCCATTCTTCCCACATCCATTACCAGCTGTTTTGCAGTTGAAATAAGGGAGAGAAGCAATGTATCATCATCTTCAAAATCAATCCGCAGATACTGCTTGACTTCCTGTAAAGTTACCACCCACTCCAACCCCTTTCTCTGATTACGCTTTCATGCCAAGTGTCTTTACGGCTTCGGTCAGAATCAGTCTGCCATCGACACGCTGAGATGCGAGGAATCCAACCTGACCATTCATTGCAAATACCTCATTCAGTCGCTTAAAGGAACGTCCCTGACGGTCGCCGATCCAGTAATAGCTGAAATCGCCGAAAGCGAGGCACTTTGCACCTACCTTGATTTCCGGCACATAGCTGGAAGTGTAGTACGGACGATTGAGAATGGTATCCGGTACGCCAGCCTGTACAGACGGATTCCAGATGTAATTGCCAGTGCTGTCCTTCAGCTTACGAAGTGCCTTTACTGTGGAATCGTTCAGTACCCATACAGCTTTCTTCCGATACGGGCTTCTCAGAGAATAGAACAGTTCCAGAACATCATCGAAAGTGATATTTGCAGTGCTGGTTGTTGCCCCGCTTTCTGCACCGCCCGTTGCAGCGAAGATACCGGTCGGCTTGCCCTTGCCATCACCAATGAAGAATGCCTCTTCTTCCTTTGCACCGATTCTTCTTGCAAATTCTTTTGCAATATAGGACGGCAGGTCAAAAGCAGCATCATTCAGCAGTTCCTCAGAGATCTTAATTGCTGTGCCAACCTTGTACGCACCGAGGGAAGCCTGTCCAAAGGTATCGTCAGACAGCTTATATGCGTCCTCCTCATCCATCCAAGCAGCTTCGCCCTTAGAAGTAACGATGGGAATCTTTCGATCACCAGAGGAAGTTTTGATGACGGTTGCCAGCTGCCGGAAAATGTTTTCTTCGGTCAGGGCTTCTACCAGTTTTCGTTCAAATTCATCCGGCACAAGATAGCCACCCTCAGTATCTGTACCAACCTGCAGGTCGTTTCGGACATCGTAAAAATTGCGGTTGCGAATGCTGTTCCAGAAAGCAGTACGGTATTCGTCAGATGCAATCCCTGTCTTGGTATCGCCGTGAATGGATGCGTTCGGCTTGTTCTGAATCGGCGTAGAAGTGGGCTTGTTCATTTCTGCCTCAATCTGAGCCTGTCGTTCCAGCCGCTGGATTTCCTTGCCGTATGCCACGATCTGCTGCTCCATGGCATCGTATGTCTTGCTGTCCTCTTCCGAAAGCAGACCGCTTTCATTTCGCTTGGAATCCAAAAAGTCACGGGCAGTATCCCATGCCTTGCTTCTTTTTTCTCTCAGTTCCTGAATTGTCATAGTATCAGTCCTCCTGTATTTTTAATATTTCAAAAGCTCCAACCGCTTGTCCAATTGGTTGATCGGCGTGCCTTTGGATGCAGTTGCAGAAATCTTCTGCAGAAAAGAATCCAGCGTTTTGGATGGTGTGTACAGCATGGATGCTGTGCTTTCCTTCTTTTTTTCATCCGGATCTTCTTTAGGAGATTCCTCTGTTTCTTCTTCATCTGGATCTGTTTTTTCGGGTTCTTCTTCTGGCACAAACGGATTCTTTTTAGAAAAGAGAATGCCGTCTACAAATCCCAGCTGTAATGCTTTTTCTGCATTCATCCACGTTTCTTCATCCATCAGCCTTGCAATCTTATTGCGGCTGAGATGCGATTTTTCTGCATAAGCATTGATAATGGATTCCTTGACTTCATCCAGAAGTGCGATTGCTTTCTCCATATCTGCCTTGTTGCCCATGGCACAGGTCATCGGATTGTGGCACATCAGCATTCCGGTCGGTGAAATCAAGGTTTCTTCTCCAGCCATCGCCACCACAGAAGCCGCAGAAGCGGCAATGCCGTCAATCTTAACCGTAACCTTGCCCGGATGGTTTCGGAGCATGGTATAGATCTGACTGGCAGCAAACACATCGCCGCCCGGCGAGTTGATAAAGACGGTCACATCACCGCTGTGTTTTTGCAGTTCCGAGCGGAACATGGCAGGGGTAACATCATCTTCAAACCATGTACTCTCCGCAATCGCACCGTACAAATACATCTCCGATGCATCGGTTTCTTCGTTGCGTACCCAGTTCCAGAAACGATTATTCTTCATGGGTCGTTTCCTCCTTTTCATTTTTCTTTGCAAATGCACCTGCATCAGCAAGTTTGGTAAAGCTGCCGTTTACGAGATACAGATTTCCGCCCTGTTCTTCCGGCACCAGATTCATATCCTCCAGTTCCCGAATGTCATTGGTGGACATCCAACCGTTCTGTCTGGCGGTAGCGTAGCCCTGCATTCTGGAAGCATAGTCACCACGCAAAAGCCCCTCAACATTAAATTTGATGAAATACTTGCCTTTCTCTGAATCGGAAAGCAATGCCTTTTGTAGTCCCTGTTCCCAACGAACAATCCATGGGTCAAGACTGTACTTCACGAAATCCAATGACAGATGTTCCACGTTACTGAATGTTGCATGGTCTAAGTCACCGATCATATGGAGCGGCACTCGATACAGCCGTGCAATTTCCTCTACCTGAAACTTTCTGGTTTCCAGAAACTGTGCTTCATTATTGGGAATGGAAATAGGCGTGTATTTCATGCCCTCTTCTAAAATTGCGGTATGATGCGAGTTAGAACCGCCATAGGCACGCTGCCAGGCATCTCGTACCCGTTCCGGATTTTTAATGACACCCGGATGTTCCAATACACCGGATGGACTGGCACCGTTGGCGAAAAAGGTAGAACCATAGTCTTCACAGGCGAGGGAAATACCGATTGCATTCTTCGCAAGAGCAATGGGAGAATAT
>SKEF01002362.1_pt1 | contig 14630 bp, 7 predicted proteins | sample 4826691 | NCBI WGS metagenome assembly SKEF01 (sample SAMN11008816, study PRJNA524170) | human gut metagenome | biome: Human fecal sample; material: Feces; isolation source: fecal sample from pouch patient p23, p27 | host: Homo sapiens | place: Israel: Tel-Aviv | collected 2016-08-24
GAAAAAATTCTCCATGAGGTTGGAGTAGGTAAATATAATTTTTATACAATCGAGTAAGAAAGTATCTTCTTCTAGAGATATTCATTCTAATGAAAACCATAGCCTTCTGGACAATCCCCTCTCTCCCATCCAAGATTTAAATACTAATTTCCTTCTGGAACCAAAGAGCAGAAAAGCAAAAATTGGATATAAAAGAAAATGTGATGTCGGAGCCAGTAAAAATGCCGGTCAGGCATTTTCTACGAAGCGACTATCTTCACATTTTCTTTTATATCCAATTTTTACTTTTCGTCTCTTTAGTCCATCAAATTCGTATTTTATGATATATTTTGCTGATTGGCAGCCCTACGACGTTATAATAATCTCCTTTGATTCCAGAGATAAATACCGCTGCCGGTCCCTGAATACCATATGCACCGGCCTTATCTAACGGATCACCGGAAGCGACATAATCTGCGATTTCCTGTTCTGACATTGACACCATCGTGACATCCGTACACTCATGAAATGTTTCTCTTTTTTCTACAGTACCTTTTTTTACGTAAAATAATGCAACTCCTGTGTATACCTGATGAGTTCGGCCGGAAAGGGAAGCCAGCATTGTCTTTGCATCTTCTTCATCTACAGGTTTTCCCAGAACTTTTCCTTCGAGTACTACTATGGTATCTGCCCCAATCACAAGACAGTTATCTTCTGCTTTATTATGAAGTCTAACTACCGCCTCTGCTTTTCTCGCAGCAAGTTCTTCCACCATTTGTTCTGGTGACTCTTCTATAACATTCTCATCTGCATTACTTACTTCTACTTTAAATTCAAAACCGGCCTGCGCCAAAAGTTCTCTCCTTCTTGGGGAACCGGATGCTAATATGATATTCATGATTTTACTTGCTCCTCTTGCGTTCTTATTTTCTCCCGAATTAATACCATCTTGTCATCGGCAGATCATTATTTACTCCATTCGTAAATAGAATCTGATGTAAATCAATAATACCATTCATAAATGTTGCAGCGCAAGCACAAAGATATAATTCCCACATACGAACAAATCGTTCACCAAACATTTCTCTTACTTCATCTTTATGCTTCTGGAAGTTTTGATTCCAGCAAAGTAATGTCTTATTATAATGTCTTCTTAAACTTTCTACATCCAATGTATAAAATTGATGATCCCCTGCGATATGAATAATCTCACGCAAAGATGGTATAACTCCTCCTGGGAAAATGTATTTCTTTACCCATGCATCTCCCGGATGCTCCTGCAGTGCACTGATATAATGAAGCAGGAAAAGCCCACCGGGATTCATAATGCTTTTTACACATTTCATAAACAGTTCATAATTATCTCTTCCAACGTGTTCAAGCATTCCGACACTGACAACACGATCAAATTTTAAGCCGGATTCAGGTAAATCTCTGTAATCCATCAGACGTACTTCTAACTGGCTTTCCAGATGATTTTCCTTAATTCGCTCCTCAAACTTCTTCTTTTGCTCTTTACTTAAAGTAATTCCTACACCTTTAATTCCGTACTTTTTCGCCGCTTCAATCAGTAAATACCCCCATCCGCAGCCTATATCACAGAGTGTCATCCCCTCTTTCAAATACAGTTTCTTGAGAATTCTTTCTACCTTCTGCACCTGTGCCTGATATAACGTATCCTCTGGATGCTTAAAATATCCACAGGAATAGCTCATCGTCTCATCAAGCCACATCTTGTAAAAATCATTCCCAATATCATAATGAGAAGACACTTCCTTCTGCTGATTCTTCTTTGTAAGTGAAGAAAAAATTAATTTCTTCAATGCTTTTTTATCCGTAGAAAACTTGCCCATCTGTCCCAAAAACATATTCAAAGCATGGTACAGGTCACCTTCTATTTCAAGCTTTCCATCCATGTAAGCTTCGCCAAGCGCAATTGATGTACTCGTCAGTAATTCTTTCATCGACGGAATCTCATGAAAAATAACTTTAAATTCCGGTTCTCCCTTACCTATATGGCTTACCTCATCTCCAATTTTCACATCAAATGGATGTTCATCAAACTTGCTTAAAAACTTTACAAATTCTTTTTCTGTCAAATTCATCTCTGTCACTCCAATCTTTTGCTCAATCAATCGGATGTCTCCTCGATAAAGGTGTAAAATCGCCTTGTCTCTACGAAACATTCTTCCATAAAATAACTATTTTATTCAGTTTTATTACAGAATATATTCTGCCATAGGGGATTATAGCACTTTTTGACACTTTTCATAAGAAAAAAATGACAAGGTTTTTGTAAATTCTGATTCTGTTTGTTGGCAGCAGCTTGGAAAATTAGTTTGAGGGATTGGGGAAAAGCATTTATTTAGAAGTTACAAAATCCCTTCTTTATTCATAATTTTCAGTAATTTCTTTCTGCTGCGATACAAATTTGACTTCACATTTGTTTCTGTAACTTGATGACGCTGTGCAATCTCTCGAATAGAATCTATATACCAGTAACGTCTTACAAAAATGTCTCGGTCTTTTCTTGAAAGGGTTCCAAGAAAATCATTCAGAATTTCCCGTATCTGGTAGCTGTCTATTTCTTTTTCCATGCTATACTCTCCGCAGAGTTCCGCAACCTCTTCCTCAATAGAAATCATATGTGTATCCATTCGTTTTGCAGCATTCTTCCGGCGATAACGGTCAATGGCAAGTCCTCTGGCTATTTTTCCTGTAAATGCAGACAGACATTTTGGTCTGTCCGGTGGAATACGTGACCAGAGTGTAAACCAGACATCATTGAGACATTCATCGCAGTCTTCTTTATTATAAAGGACGTTCCAGACAATTTTAGAGCAATAGGCAGAATACTTTCTACTTACTTCTTCAATCGCTTCCTCCTCCCGTTGAAAAAACAACTGAATAATCCTCGAATCCTCCATATTCTTCCTCCTGTACATTTTATAATTTCAAGTATTAAAAAACTGTATTATGCATATTTCCCGATAGCTATGCTTAGATTTTTATCGTAAATTTTATTATAAATCTTTTTACCTGTCCGCTTATTTTCATTTAAAATAAACGGCAAATTTCTTTCCAGATGGCTTTACTGTATGCTTTGTCGGATATGGATAGGTAAAGCTTTCTGTGCCATCCTCATCTTTTTCTAATTCTATTGCATCAAGAAAATAAAATTGCAGTTCCATTGAGTTAGCATCCGTATCCGGCAGCGGAATGCTATAGGAAGCATTTCCCTTCTCAAATTCATTTTCTTCCTCCGGGTCAAAACCTTCACTGTTACTGTAGAGATAAACGCCACCGGCATCTTTATCGTACTCCAAATCACCACCGTAACATACAAGGTTTCCTTTGCTGTCTTTTCCTTTCATATATACCTTGGATTTTCCCCAGAACTTCTTATCACATTTTACAAAAATACTGCTTGCCACTTTACTGACACGAATCTTTTGAACTTGAACTTCTGTATTATTTCTAAGCTTAACCTTTATGTCTGTCTCTACACTTTTTGAGGAAGCTTGCAGTTCCTTTCTTGATGCTGAAAATGTAAATTCTACATCGCCAAGTACAGTTGCATCTGGAGCCTCATATTCCCGAGTTATATAACGTATGATTTTAAACGGTATCTTTAATTTTTCTATCTTCTCAGGAAATGTATATCCATCAAATACATACTTTATAAGAACCTCTGTCCCTTTTTCCCCAAGACTGTGACTTATCTCTGTACTCCGGTTTCCCATAACATCATCCATGCTCTTTCCATTGATGCATATGCTTCCACTCGGCGCAATGTCCACCTGATCCTCATCTTCGTTTACACTTTCTCTTTTGTCGTTAACATCCAGCAAAACATAAAGAGTATCTTCATCTAATATAACATTTTCTAGCGTAACATCCACATCCGCTACCGTTTTTGTTGTATTGAGTATCTGCGCATACGAAGTCAGATCTTCACGACTTCCCAATATTCTGTCTATCTTTATTCTGATATTTTCTGCCATTACTCTTGCCGTCGGGTTAAATGACACACCAGAAAGCAGCAATGACACAATAATTGCAAAACACGCCGCTATCTTTACAAGAATCTGCTGTACATTTCTTATAGGCTGTATCCACTCTCCTGCAGCTTCTTCAATAAAACGGTCATCGATATCCGTCACTTCCTTTAAGAAATCCCACTTTTTACTCATAATGCTCTCCTCCTTCTCTATAAAATATATAATAAATTCTGCCATAAGTCTTGTAGCAGATTTATATCTCACACTGCATAGTAATGAAATTACTTTTTCCTTTACTATATATGCCGAAAAAATAAGTACTTCTGTTGCATGAAATTACTATTTGATTCATTTAGAAGAAAACAGACGAAAAAAGAAACAATACCCTATCCCATCTGCTCTGTAGTCGCTGTGTTTAAAATGCTCATTCGCATCTTAAACACGCTCCAAAGCCGCATCTGGGATAGGGTATTATTTCTTTTTTCTGTGTTTTGGCTCCAGAAGGAATGAATGCAATCATCTTTGGGAGAGAGAAGGGGGAGAGATCAGAAGACTACTGCTTACTCGGAAGATGTATTGTCCAGAAGATTCGGTGTTTTCTTTAACGAACAGTAAAAATAAAGTGGATTGTCATTTTACGAGAAATTAAAGTAGTCACCTTTAGAGCTATCTTGAATGCGACAATATAATGATAAATGTATCATGTGCAGCGATAGCTTCACCTCCATTAATATACTTACAAGTATTATACTCACGAGTTAGTAACTTACGAGTATATTATTTGCAAATATATTCAAGTCGAGCAACCGCGAGACTTGAATAGAATGAACATCTCCAGAAGAGGCTAGTTTTCCAAAACCATCCAGCTGCTAAAACAAAATTTTATGCTGAATTGTAAGAAAACTACGATAAAGAAAAAAGAATGGTTATAAGTATTGCATTTTGTGACTTTGCGCTGTGGAATTTTGACTCTGAAAACTTCGGACCCGTTTTTCCGAAGTTTTCGTTTTTTGAGGCAAAATGAAGCGTTTAGCGCAACGGAACAAAATCAAACTTATAACCATTCTTTTTTCTTAGAAGACCGCGTACAATTATTCAGTAAGGAGATATCCCTCTTCTGGAGATTCTCATTCCAAATAAAAACCACAGACTTCTGGACACTCCCCTCTCTCCCATCCAAGATTTAAATACTAATTTCCATCTGGAGCCAAAAAGCAGAAAACCAGAAATTTAATATAGAAGAAAATGTGATGTCGGAGCGAGTAAAAATGCCGAGCAGGCATTTTCTGCGAAGCGACTATCTTCACATTTTCTTCTATATTAAATTTCTGGTTTTCGTCTCTTTAGTCCATCAAATTCGTATTTATAAATTGGAATATCCCATCAGGGCGGTATCTACTTCTCTTGCACAGTCACGACCTTCGCGAATTGCCCATACAACGAGTGACTGTCCTCGATGCATATCACCTGCGGTAAAGACTTTATCTACGTTTGTCTTGAAGTGTCCTGCCTCTGTCTTTACATTCGTGCGTTCTGTGAGATCTAAGCCAAAAGCTTTCGTTACATATGGCTGGCTTCCTAAGAATCCTGCTGCGATTAATACTAAATCAACAGGTACTTCGTACTCGCTTCCAGCGACTTCTGCCATGATGTTTCTTCCGGCTTTTTTGTCGAATTTACTTTCGAGTGTGACAAGTTTTGCCTTGCACACTTCGCCTTTTTCATTGGCAATGAATTCTTTTACGGTTGTCTGATATACTCGTGGGTCTTTGCCAAATAAAGCGATTGCCTCTTCCTGACCGTAGTCTGTCTTGCAGACTTTTGGCCATTCTGGCCATGGGTTGTCTGCCTGACGTTCATCTGGGAGTTTTGGCATCATTTCTAACTGAATCAGGCTCTTACATCCTAAACGGATTGAAGTTCCTACGCAGTCATTTCCAGTATCACCACCACCAATGACCATAACATTTTTACCTTTAGCATCGATGTATTTTTTATCAGCAAAATTGGAATCTAAAAGGCTCTTTGTTGCTGCTTTTAAATAATCTACTGCAAAATAGATTCCTTTGCTTTTTCTGCCTGGAGCTTTGATGTCTCTTGGATTAGATGCTCCACAGCAAAGTACAACTGCATCATACTGTTTCTTTAATTCCTGTGCTTTTATGTCTACGCCGACATTTACACCTGTCTTGAATACAACGCCTTCTTTTTCCATGAGCTTTACTTTTCTCTGGATATATGTTTTCTCAAGCTTCATATTTGGAATTCCATACATGAGCAATCCGCCAACGCGGTCAGAACGCTCATATACTGTTACAGAATGTCCACGACGGTTTAAGTACTCTGCTACGCAGAGTCCGGATGGTCCGGAACCTACGATAGCGACTGTTTTTCCTGTGCGTACTTCTGGTGGTTCTGGTTTAATGAGACCACTTTCATAAGCTCGCTCTATGATACTTAATTCTTTTTCTTTGATATTAACCGGATCCCCGCCTAAATTACAGGTACATCCAACCTCACAAGGATGTGGACATACACGACCTGTAAATTCAGGGAATGGATTTGTTTTTTTCAGGCGATTGTAAGCCTCATCCCAGTTACCTGTATAAGTAGCATCATTCCATTCAGGAATCAGGTTGTTAAGAGGGCATCCGGTAACCATTCCTTTAATTAAAATTCCGGACTGGCAAAATGGAACTCCACAGTTCATGCATCTTGCACCCTGTCTCTCCTGTTCTTTTTTGGACAGGGGAGTATGAAATTCGTTAAAATGTTTGATTCGTTTTAACGGCGCTTCACCTACGCTTTCTTTTCGTTCATATTCTAAAAATCCAGTTGGTTTTCCCACAGCGCTCTCCTCCTATCCTCTTTTAATTTCATAAAATGCTTCAATCTGTGCCTGTTCTGCGCTAAGACCTTTTCCTTCCATTTCGGAAATCTTCTGAAGCATCTTCTTGTAATCGTGTGGAATGATTTTCTTAAACTTCGGCAGATATTTGCTGAAGTTATTTAAGATTTCTTTACCTTTTTCAGAGTTTGTATATGCCACATGGGCAGTAATCATATCCTTGATTTCCATAACATCATATTTAGAAACAACTGGTTCGGAAGAAACCATTTCTTTGTTAAGGCTTAAATACAGATCATTATCCTCATCAAGAACATAGGCAACACCGCCACTCATTCCGGCTGCAAAGTTCTTTCCTGTCTTACCGATGATCAGAACCTTACCACCTGTCATGTACTCGCATCCATGATCACCAACACCTTCGACAACTGCGGTTGCACCAGAGTTACGAACACAGAAACGTTCACCTGCGACACCATTAATATAAACTTTACCGCTTGTTGCACCGTACAGTGCTACGTTACCAACGATGATATTTTCTTCTGCTTTAAAGCGGATTCCTTTTGGAGGATAAACAATCAGCTTACCACCAGATAATCCCTTACCAAAATAGTCATTACTGTCACCGACAAGCTCCAAAGTAAGACCATTTGGAATAAATGCTCCAAAGCTCTGTCCGCCGGCGCCTGTACACTGTATAGTAAATGTATCGTCTTCTAATGTATCATAGTATTTCTTTGTAATTTCAGAACCAAAGATTGTACCAAAGGATCTGTCTGTATTTCCAACATCGATAGAAATACTTCTCTTCTGCTTTTTATCGAGTGCTGTCTTTAACTTCGTAAGAAGAACTTTTTCATCTAATGTCTTTTCTAATTCGAAGTTGTATTCATTCTTCTTGTTGTAGCAGATTGGATGTTTCTTATCTATATATGGATTGTTCAAAATAGCTGATAAATCTAAGTGATACTCTTTTGCTTCTGGAAGTTCCTTTAACAAATCTGTACGTCCTACCAGCTCATCTACTGTACGAACACCAAGCTTAGCCATATATTCACGCATTTCCTGTGCGATGAATTTCATATAGTTTACAACATATTCTGGTTTACCTTTAAAACGCTTTCTAAGTTCTGGATTCTGTGTTGCAATACCTACCGGACAGGTATCTAAATTACAAACTCTCATCATAACACAGCCCATTGTGATCAGCGGACCAGTTGCAAATCCGAATTCTTCTGCTCCAAGTGCTGCCGCCATTGCTACGTCACGACCACTCATAAGCTTACCGTCTGTCTCGATAATTACTTTATTACGAAGGTCATTTTTAATTAATGTCTGGTGTGTTTCTGCAAGTCCAAGCTCCCAAGGAAGTCCGGCATTATGAATGGAAGAATTACGAGGTGCTGCACCTGTACCTCCGTCATGTCCGGAAATAAGGATTACCTGTGCACCAGCTTTTGCTACACCTGCTGCGACTGTTCCGACACCTGCTTCAGATACCAGTTTTACAGAAATACGAGCATCCCTGTTCGCATTTTTCAAGTCATAAATTAACTGTGCTAAATCTTCGATACTGTAAATATCGTGATGAGGTGGTGGTGAAATAAGTCCTACACCAGGTGTTGAATGTCTTGTCTTTGCAATCCAAGGATATACTTTTCCTGCTGGCAAATGTCCACCTTCACCAGGTTTTGCTCCCTGTGCCATCTTGATCTGGATTTCCTGTGCGCTTACCAAGTAACGGCTTGTTACACCGAAACGTCCAGAAGCCACCTGCTTAATTGCGGAACATTTATTCAGTCCATCCGGTCCAACCGTCAGACGTTCTAAATCCTCTCCACCTTCACCAGTGTTTGACTTACCATGAATCATGTTCATCGCAATTGCCAGAGTCTCATGTGCTTCTTTGGAAATAGAACCGTAACTCATAGCACCTGTCTTAAATCGTTTCACAATAGAATCTACAGATTCAACTTCTTCGATAGGAACTCCTTTGGATGGATAATTAAAATCCATTAATCCACGAAGGCTTACTGGAGAAGTTTCTTTATTAATCATGGAAGTATACTGTTTGAACAGGTCATAATTATTTGTCCATGCTGCTGTCTGTAATGTATGGATCGTAAGTGGATTATAAAGATGTTCTTCTTTACCGCTTCTATATTTATGATCTCCTTCACTATCAAGACTCAGATCGTTTTTCAGACCTAACATATCAAATGCTTTTGAATGATGGAAATCTACGTCTTCTGCGATATCCTCTAATGTAATTCCTTCTACGCGGCTTACTGTATTCGTAAAGTATTCATCAATCACTTTCTTGCTGATACCAACTGCCTCAAAAATCTGAGAACCCTGATAAGACTGCAGAGTGGAAATACCCATCTTAGATGCAATCTTTACGATACCATGAAGAACAGCGTTATTATAATCATTTACTGCTGCATAGTAATCTTTCTTTAATAAGCCATCCTGAATCAGCTTCTTAATACTAAACTGTGCCAGATATGGATTGATCGCACATGCACCGTAACCTAACAATGTTGCGAAATGATGTACTTCTCTTGGTTCACCACTCTCTAAGATAATGCTTACAGATGTACTCTTCTTTGTCTCGATCAAATGATGATGTACCGCAGATACTGCTAATAACGATGGGATGGCCACATGATTCTCATCCACTCCTCTATCTGTAAGGATAACAATATTTGCACCATTTTTATGTGCCTGATCTACTGCGATATATAAATGATTGATTGCCTTATCAAGCGGTGTTCCTTTGTAGTAAGTAATCGGCACATCTTTTACATTAATATTCTTTACCTTTGCATGACGGATCTTTAATAAATCTGTATTTGTTAAAATAGGATTATGTATCTTAAGTACATGACAGTTTTCTGCTTTTTCTTCTAAAACATTACCCTCTCCACCAACATAGATTGATGTAGATGTAACGATTTCTTCACGAATCGCATCAATAGGAGGATTTGTTACCTGTGCAAAAAGCTGTTTAAAATAATCAAATAATGGATGATGTCTTTTAGAAAGTACCGCTAATGGTGTATCAACACCCATCGCTCCGATTGCTTCACTTCCATTTAATGCCATCGGTAAAACAGAATCTTTTACTTCTTCATAAGAGTAACCAAATGCTTTCATCAGGCGGTTGCTCTCTTCATAGTTGTACTCTTCTACTGCAACGTTTGGAATCTTTAAGTCTTTTAAGAATACAAGGTTATCAGATAACCATTCACCATAAGGCTGTTTCTTTACATAAGAAGCTTTAAGAATATCATCATCGATCAGTTCACCTTTTACAGTATCTACAAGAAGCATTTTACCTGGGTGAAGTCTCTCTTTCTTTACAATATGTGTTGTGTCAAAGTCTAAGACACCTACTTCAGAAGAAAGAATTAACTGATCATCATCTGTAATATAGTAACGGGAAGGACGAAGACCGTTACGGTCAAGTACTGCTCCCATGATATCTCCATCTGTAAAAAGAATGGATGCCGGTCCATCCCAAGGCTCCATCATGGTTGCATAATACTGATAGAAGTCTCTCTTCTCTCTGCTCATTCCTTCGTTATTTTCCCAAGGCTCCGGAATTGTAATCATCATTGCCAGCGGAAGTGGCATTCCACTCATCAGGAGGAACTCTAATGTATTATCTAATCTTGCGGAGTCGGAACCATTTGGATCAACAACTGGTGTCAGCTTGATCATTTCATCTTTCAGATAATCAGATTCCATGTTCTCTTCACGCGCTAACATTTTATCAGCGTTACCACGAATCGTATTAATCTCACCATTATGAACAATGTATCGATAAGGATGTGCTTTCTCCCAACTTGGTACGGTGTTGGTAGAGAAACGAGAATGAACTAATGCAATTGCAGATTCATAATCTTTATCCTGAAGATCATTGTAAAATAATCTTAACTGTCCAACTAAGAACATACCTTTATATACAATCGTTCTGCTGCTTAAAGAAACAACATAAGTAGAATCGTTGGACTGTTCAAATACTCGTCTTACAATATAAAGACGACGGTCGAAGTCAAGTCCTCTTGGAACATCAAATGGTCTCTTTACAAACCCCTGCATGATACATGGCATACAGTCTGCCGCTTTCTTTCCAAGAATGCCCGGTTGAATCGGAACTTCTCTCCAGCCAAGGAAGTTTAACCCTTCCTTCTCAACAATAATCTCAAACATTTTCTTTGCACGATTTCTCTGCAGTTCATCTTGTGGCATAAAGAACATACCAATACCGTAGTCACGTTCCTTGCCAATAGAAAAACCGAGAGTACTACAGGTCTTTTCGAAGAATTTATGGGATATCTGCACTAAGATACCTACTCCGTCCCCTGTTTTACCCTCGGCGTCCTTGCCGGCTCTATGTTCAAGATTTTCAACAATTTTCAAGGCATTCGATACTGTCTCATGGCTCTTAAGACCCTTGATGTTTACTACAGCACCAATACCACAGTTATCATGCTCCAGACTTGGATCATATAGACCCTGTCGCATATTGTCCTGATACATGGTCTCACCCTTTCTTGCATCACTATAAAATAGTAAATATTCATCAGTTGTAAATTATATTTTTGTAATTAGTAATTGCCAGAAACTCTTCATCAATCCTCATGATTTCATAATCTCATCCTCTTATGATTTTATGATTCTGAAGAAGTATTTATAAGTATCTGGAGAATTACATATTTAAAAAAGTAACAAATTCATTTTCAGAAGTAGTTACGATAACTTCCTGCATTTCTTTTTGTTGTTATCATATTACAACATTTTGGGTGGGTTGTAAATATAAACATTAAGGCGAATTATCTAATAATTTGATTATTTATTTTTAAATACATTATTTTCTGATTATTTCTCTTATTTTGCAGGCTATTGTAGTTAGTTTGTTTGGTTTTTATTTCTTTTTAGGTCGTATTGTTCTTATAAAAGCACAATTTTGTTTGTGATTTTTCCTCTTTATTCATCATTATTTTTATATTTAAATACAATTCACACAATTATAAATGTAATTTTTAAATATAAATCCTGCATTTTATTAATATTGTATACAAGATAACTTAAGAAAATTAAGTGAAGAAAGTTCTCTTTATAAAGGGAATTTCATCCCATCATACAACCCAGAAAAGCTATATAAAGTGAATTTTGATTCATTAAGTTAGGAGCAAAATATCTTTTGACCTTAACATCATTAAATATCAAAACAATATTTTCCTTTACCTTGTCCTCTCACAGCTTTAATCAACTCAAATTCCTGCATCTTCTCAATCAATAACCCCGCCTTGCTGTCCTTATACCCAAGCCTTTCTTTAATTTCTTTTCGCCCAAAGACTTCTTCCCCTGAAAAACTTTCAATAACTGTCTTTATATTTAATGCAGTAACATGGCTTATCATTGTAATTTCCGGATCAATTATTGGAGTGCAGCTGTCAAATATCATATTTGAAATATCATCTGCTAATCTAAAGGGATTCTTCTCTCCAATCCCAATAACTTCATTCGTCTTATCTTCAATTCCAATAAAAATTTTGCCTCCCGTAGAATTAGTAATACAATTCCCTTCTTTTTTCAACATGCAAGAAGAAGCCATGCATCGGCATAGCTGACACATGGCTTCTCTTTTGTATTTTATAAAGTTTTATCTTTTGTATAACTAATCTGACTGACCAGTTCAGGCTTTATTATTTATAAAGCTCAACGAGTCTCTGCAGGTGCTCGTAACGTTCTTTAGCAACCTTCTCAGATTCGTTGAAGAGTCTTTCAGCTCTTTCTGGGAATGGCTTAATCAGACGAGTATAACGGGATTCGTTATTCAGGAATTCCTGATATGTTCCGTCGCCTTCTTTAGATGTTAATGTAAATGGATTCTTTCCTTCTGCTTTCTTAGCTGGGTCGAAGGAGAAGAGGTTCCAGTAACCAGCCTTAACGGCTTTCTTCATCTCATCCTGGCAATGGTTCATTCCACCCTTAGCGATACCATGAAGTTCACATGGAGCGTATCCGATGATCAGGGATGGTCCGTCATAAGCTTCTGCTTCTGCAAGACATTTAACTGCCTGGTTAGGGTTAGCACCAAGAGCGATCTGTGCAACGTATACGTATCCGTAGCTCATTGCGATTTCTGCAAGGCTCTTCTTGCTCATTTCTTTACCAGCAGCTGCGAACTGACAAACCTCACCGATGTTAGAAGCTTTAGAAGCCTGTCCACCTGTGTTGGAGTACATCTCAGTATCGAATACCATGATATTTACGTTTTCACCGGAAGCTAATACGTGGTCTAATCCACCGAAACCGATATCATAAGCCCATCCGTCACCACCGAAGATCCATACAGACTTCTTAGCAAGATACTGTTTCTTCTCTAATACGTCTGCTGCATCCGGACATCCTGCTGCTGCAGCTTTTTCTACCTCAGCGATTAATGCCTTAGCATCTGGTGTATTTTCTTTTGTATTTTCTTTTGTTTCCATGAATTTAGCAAAAGCTGCCTTAAATTCATCTGTTGCTTTATCGGAAGCTGCCATCTTCTCTAATTTAGCGATAGCCTGGTTACGTAAAGTCTTCTGTCCAAGATACATACCAAATCCATGCTCTGCGTTGTCCTCGAATAAGGAGTTAGCCCAAGCTGGTCCCTGTTTGGAATCTTTGTTTACTGTATATGGAGCTGTTGCTGCAGGACCACCCCAGATAGAGGAACATCCTGTTGCGTTGGAGATGTACATCTGCTCTCCAAATAACTGAGTGATCAGACGAGCGTAAGATGTCTCTGCACATCCTGCACAAGATCCTGAGAACTCAAGTAATGGCTGGTTGAACTGAGATCCCTTAACTGTAGTATCTGCAGGAGCGCCTGGTTTTCTTCCAACAGTTGCAACTAAGTAATCGAATACTGGCTGTTCTGCTGCCTGGCTTTCCTGTGGAACCATCTTTAATGCACCCTTAGCTGCTGCAGGACAAACTGTGATACACTCACCACATCCCATACAGTCTAATGGAGATACACTCATTGTAAATTTATATTCGCTTGCTTTTGGCTTTGTATCTGCAACTTTCATGTTGTCAGGAGCTGCCTTAATTTCGTCTTCGCTTACTAAGAAAGGACGGATTGTAGCATGAGAACATACAAATGCACACTGGTTACACTGGATACAAGCTTCTGGATTCCATTCTGGAACAGATACAGCAGTACCACGTTTTTCGTATGCGGAAGCACCAAGTTCGAACTGTCCGTCAGCGTTATCTACGAATGTAGATACTGGCAGGCTGTCACCATCCATGATTCCGATAGGTTCCATCATTTCTTTAACCATCTTAACTGTCTCTGGACGTCCTACAAGTTCTTTAGCAGGAGCATCTGGAGCTGGATTAGACCAAGAAGCTGGAATCTCTACTTTATGAACAGCGTCTACACCAGCATCGATTGCTTTGTAGTTCATCTCTACAACAGCGTCACCCTTCTTGCTGTAAGACTTCTTAGCTGCTGCTTTCATGAATTCTACTGCTTCATCGATAGGCATGATGTTCGCTAATTTGAAGAATGCGGACTGTAAGATTGTGTTAGTACGTTTACCCATACCAATCTCGATAGCTTTATCAATCGCGTTGATTGTGTATAACTGAATGTTGTTGTCTGCAATATACTTCTTAGCTGCTGCAGGCATATGATGATCTAATTCTTCATCAGACCACTGGCAGTTAATCATGAAGATTCCGCCTGGTTTAACATCCTGAACCATCTTGTAACCTTTAACTACATAAGATGGGTT
>SKEF01002370.1_pt1 | contig 14609 bp, 11 predicted proteins | sample 4826691 | NCBI WGS metagenome assembly SKEF01 (sample SAMN11008816, study PRJNA524170) | human gut metagenome | biome: Human fecal sample; material: Feces; isolation source: fecal sample from pouch patient p23, p27 | host: Homo sapiens | place: Israel: Tel-Aviv | collected 2016-08-24
CCCTGGGGGTATATAGTTGCAGCGTAAAACAAAGAAGGGGAGAAGAGGCTCTCTCGTTCCCATCAGTGAAAAGGGTCACCATGAGCGAAGAATTGTCCAAAGCATGTTGCTCGGAAAAAGCGGAAGCTCCAAAGCGTACATGCGAGTGCCGTCATAAGGCAACGGAGCGCAGCGCCGAATTCCAAAGCGAATTGCAAAAGCGCCTGAATCGCGCCATCGGTCAGCTGAATGGTGTGAAAAGCATGATCGAAGACAACCGTTATTGCGGCGATGTGCTCATTCAGCTTTCTGCTGCGGAAAGCGCCGTGCATACCGTGTCGGAGATGCTGCTGCGCGACCATCTGGAAACGTGCGTAACCGAACGCGTACGCGAAGGCGATACCGAAGTAATTGATGAGGCCATGCAACTCATCAAGCGTTTCGCCCGCTAAGGGCGGGTTTGTTCGGCTGGTGCTCGACCGCAGCCTGTCAAGTTGGCTTTCGTCCGGATTCCGACTGCCGCCGACTGCTGCTGCAACTGTCCCGTTCGTGCAGATATCGACCGCCGCCGAGACTACCGCCGTAGCTGCCATCCGCAAGGATCCCGATTGCCGCCGGTTTGGTTGGCGGTTCGTTCGGCCAGCAGTTCCCCCCCAATCACAAAACTCCAAGAGGAGATACATCATGAAGATATCTTTCAACGTTCAAGGAATGACATGCGCTGCCTGCTCGGCGCGTGTCGAGAAAGCTACCAGTGCGGTCCCCGGCGTGGCGAGTGTTGCCGTGAATCTGCTGAAGAATTCAATGGAAGTGCAGCTTGTCGCCGACGCCAATGCCACCGAAGTTACAGCCGCCATTGAGGCAGCCGTGAAGAAGGCGGGCTACGGCGCCAGCCCCAAAGGCCAGGCGGGCGCACCCGCTGGGCCAGGCGCTGCTGCTACAGGCTCAGGCGTCGCTGCGGGCAATCCGAACGCCACCGCCGAAGCCGAGCAGAAGAGCATGCTGCACCGCCTGATTGCCTCGCTCGTGTTCACGGTGCCGCTGTTCTACATCTCTATGGGCGACATGTTCGGCTGGCCGTTGCCCAGCGTGCTCACTGGTATGGAAAACATGATGGTGTACGGGCTTACCCTGTTTGTGCTGCTGGTGCCCGTCATTTTCATTAACTTCAAGTTCTTCCGTGTGGGCTTTCGCGCCTTGGCGAATCGCGCCCCCAACATGGATTCGCTCATTGCACTAGGCTCGGGCGCCGCCACGGTCTACGGCGCATATGCGCTGTTCAACATGGCATTTTTCATGGGTCATTCCGACATGGCGGCCGCTCATCATTTTGCCATGAACCTTTACTTCGAATCGGCGGCCATGATCCTGACGCTCATCACGCTGGGCAAGTATCTTGAAGCGCGCGCGAAGGGTAAAACCACCAGCTCGCTTTCGAAGCTTATGGACCTTTCGCCCAAAATGGCAACGCGCGTGGAAGACGACGTTGAAGTGCAGGTTCCTGCCGCAAGCGTGCGTGTCGGAGACGTGCTCATGGTACGTACGGGCGAATCGGTGCCGGTCGACGGCGTGGTGCTGGAAGGAGAAGGCTCGGTCGACGAATCCGTTATTACGGGCGAGCCTCTGCCGAAGAGCGTGCATGCTGGCAGCGCGGTGACGGGCGCCACCGTGAACACGGCGGGCTGGTTCACGATGCGTGCCGAACACGTGGGCGAAGAAACCGTGCTGGCGGGCATTATTCGTCTGGTCGACGAAGCCACCAGTTCCAAGGCGCCCATCGAAAAGATGGCCGACAAAATCAGCGGCGTGTTCGTGCCGGTGGTTATCGCTATCGCGGTGGTGGTGTTTGCCGTGTGGCTCGCCGTGGGGGCGGAGCTTTCCGTGGCGCTTACGTACGCGATTTCCGTACTGGTAATTTCATGCCCCTGCGCGCTGGGATTGGCAACGCCTACTGCCATTATGGTGGGCACGGGACGCGGTGCCGCGAACGGGATTCTGGTGAAATCTGCCGAGGCGCTGGAAACGGCGCGCGGCGTGAAGACGGTGGTGCTGGATAAAACGGGCACCATCACCAAGGGCGCTCCGCAGGTAACTGATGTTCTACCAGTGGAGGGCGTACGGGCCGAAGAGCTGCTGCGGCTTGCCTATGCACTGGAAAAGCCTTCCGAGCATCCGCTGGCTCGCGCGATGGTGCTGTACGCAGCGGGTGGCATCGGTGCTGATGCGGTAAAAGAGTCTGCCGAGCTGGTTTCCGGATTCAAACAGGTTCCTGGTCAGGGCGTTTCCGCCTGTGTTTCGGGCGCGGCGTGCTATGCGGGCAATGCGCGCATGATGGCCGAGTGTGGCATCGCGGTGGATGCTTCGCAGGCTGAAGGGCTCGCCGACGAAGGCAAGACCGTTACCTATTTCGCTTGCGATGGCAAGTTGGTAGGCATTATTGCCGTGGCGGATGTACCGAAGACAACCAGCGCTGCCGCCATTGCGCAGTTGCGGGCGATGGGCATTTGCACGGTGATGCTCACGGGCGATGCTGAGCGAACCGCTCTTGCTGTGCAGCGTCAGGTGGGCACCGATGAAGTCATTGCCGGCGTGCTGCCCGCCGAAAAGGAGCGCATTGTTCGCCAGCTTTCCGCGAAGGCTCCGGTTGCTATGGTGGGTGACGGCATCAACGATGCTCCGGCATTGGCTCGTGCGGATGTGGGCATTGCCATTGGCGCCGGCACCGATATTGCGCTTTCAAGTGCCGATATCGTGCTGATGCACAGCGATTTGGCCGATGTGCCCGCTGCCCTGGATCTTTCGCGTGCCACTATGCGCAACATCAAGCAGAACCTGTTCTGGGCGCTGTTTTACAACGCCATCTGCATTCCTGTGGCGGCAGGCGCGTTTGCGTGGGCGGGTTTCAGTCTGAACCCGATGATCGCGGCGGCGGCCATGAGCGTAAGCTCGGTATGCGTGGTCACCAATGCTTTGCGTTTGCGCGGGTGGAAGCCGCAGTGTGTATCTGCAACGCCTGTGGGCGCGGCGGGCAAAGCAGCGAGCGGCCCAACATCAGCCAACGAAGTCGCTGGCGTTGACGCCGCTGCTGGCGCTGTGACCAGCAAAGAAGCGAACAATCTACCATCGGCTAACGAAACGGCGAACGATGCTTCTTCTAGCGACGGAATGCCGACTGGCTTGAACGCTTTCGCTGTAAATTCGCGCTCCGCCGATTTGCAATTCCCTGAAAGGCGCTTGCGCGTGGAGGGCATGAAGTGCCACAAATGCGCAGGTCGCGTGCGCGGAGCGTTGGAAGCGGTGCCTGGCGTTGAAAGTGTGGTGGTCGATCTCGAGAGCAAACAGGCCACGGTGCATCTTAGCGATTCCGTGCCCGATGAAGTGCTTGTCGGAGCCGTGATCGAAAAGGGCTTCGAAGCAGAACTGCTAGCGCACTAGCCGAACGGAGGATGCCGCCAATTAAATAGCGTGGTTCGCCAGTCGGACTTGCCCTGTTCCCGCCTGGTGAGCCGCCAATCGGGAATACCTTCGCGGTCAGCGCGGGCTCCTCGCCAGGCGCCCTCCCACATCCGGTGTTGACCCCCTCGCCAGGCGCTTTCCCTTATCCTGCGCGGGCCTCTTGCTGGCGCTTTCTCTTATTCGACGTTGGCCCCTCGCCAGGCGCCCTTCCCTCATCCGACGTTGGCCACTCGCCGGGCGCCCCCCCCCTGAATGTCCTGCATGAAAGGGCTGGGCATTAAACAGTGGCAAGAAACGGTTATCGTGTATTCCCAGAGGAGGCCCGGACGGCAAAAAGACCTCTTCATGGCAATATGTCGCCGAAATGCATGCTCTAACAGCATGTTGTTGGCAACATAGGCTCCTTATGTATGTTTTAAGCGGCGAAAAGCAGTGAAAAACAGTGTTGGGGAATACATTTCGCGAATATCTTGCCCGAAAGAGGCCCTTTTGCCGTCCGAGCCCCTCTGAGAATACATTTGAGCGATATCTTGCCATGATCCTTGGCTGTCTGTGTGTGCAAGAATGCCCGCTTCTCCCCATACCCCATCTGGTGTCCTGCTCGGGGACTCACGTTAAGAGCCTTCATTCGGCGTCCTGCTTGGAACCTTCCCAAACACGAAAGCGGCTCCGTGTCGAACATAGCGTTTCTCGCCATAAAACAGCGTCCCATTTCCTGGACACAGGAAATGGGACGCTGTTCGCAACGACGCAGGGCACTTATCTGTTGCAGACGCCTTGTGTTCTAGGCTGCTTTGTCGGCTTAAGCACGCCCGGGACTCTGGTATGCAGGTTCCGGGCGCGCTCTTGGCTGCTTGCCAGACAATGTCGGTGAAGCACGTTGGCTCCGGGCGTGTCGGAGCGCTTGTCGGTGTCGTCGATGCCGGCTTGCTGGGTGGCGGTTGGCTCCGGGCGTGTCGGCGTGCTCGCGTGACGCCGTCACCGTGTGGCCGGCCCCAGGTGTGCCAGATTAGCTTCGGGCACGTTCCTCTCGCCAGAGCAAGAGCGTCGGTGTATGAGGCTATTCGCCCTTTTCTGCCTTGGCCTTGCGAGCCTTTTCCATGATCTCGGTTGGCGAATCGAAGTCGTCGGTGCTGGCGCTACCAGGCGCTACCCATTCGTCGAGATGCTTAACCACCATGCCGATGTTTTCTACATAGGCGTAGATCTCGAACTCGCGCTTGCAGCGGAAGGTGCACTGCACGCAGGGGTTCTTGTCACAGTAGGCAAACGCGTCTTCATCTGCCAGAGCGAACACCACGGGCGGCCACTTCTTGGGTGTGACGTACTTGTGCTGCATGCCAGTGAACGTTTTGAGGCCGAACCAGCGGGGCTTGCATGTGAAGTCGATGGAACGCCAGTTCACGTTGATGCAGTTGTTATTCATGCCGCCAAGAATCTGATAGGTCAGCTTGAAGCGGTCTTCGACGTCGGCGGCGTCTACGAGTTCGATACGCTCCATAGGTTTGCCGCAGCAGTTCGGCTTGAAATCGACATGGCCGTACGGCGGTTCGAACAGAAGCGAACGCTCACCGTCGTTGGTGCACGTGATTTCGACGTTGCCGTCGATGCCGGCAAGAATGGCGCCGCATTCGCTGCAGCGGTAGTAAGGAAGGTGCGCTGAGCTGACGCGCGGCTTCCAGGTTGCATGGGTTCGGGTCGGGCTAAATTCTGCCATTGTTCCCCCTTCTTTCGGCAGTATGAGCCAGTAAATACGAAGCTGAAAGCCCCTTGCTGTCCTTGACAAGGGACGCTTTAAAAAACTACGATTTATCTATCTTATACGAGATTTCCAATATGGAAGGGGAAGTGCGCATGAGCGTATATCAGGAGGCATACAAGTTGCCCGAATTCAAGTATGAGTATGAGCGCCTCAAGGTTGACGTCCGTGGCCCGATCCACGTTGTTTCCTTCGACGATGCTGCTAACTTGAATGCAATGTCTTACCAGCAGATGGCCGACTTCAACGACTATCTGAAGAAGGTCCGTATGGACCCCGAATGCCGCGTAATCGTTCTCACCGGCGAGGGCAAATCCTTCTGCGCAGGCTTCAACCTGAACGAGCTCAACTTCGAGCCCCCCGCAGACATGGGCCGCGCTCAGCGCGATCACTGCATCATGCAGACCATCTGCTCCGACCAGGCTGTTAACATGCGCAACGCTATGCAGCCCATCATCGGTGCTCTCAAGGGCCATGCAGTAGGCGGCGGCCTTTCCCTGGCTTGCGCTTGCGACCTGCGCGTTTGCGGCGAATCCTTCAAGATGCAGGCAGGCTACCTGAACATCGGCCTTACCGGTACCGACATGTCCGGTTCTTACTACCTCCCCCGCATCGTGGGCTACGCTCGCGCTGCTGAGGCTCTGATGACTGCTCGCCGCATCGGCGCAGAAGAGCTGAAGGAATGGGGCTTCGCCAACAAGGTTGTTGCTGACGAAGATGTTGTAGAAGAGGCCGTAAAGATGGCAGAGGCTATGGTTAAGAACTCTGCTCCTCTGGGTCTTCGCCTTACCAAGGAATCCCTGCAGGTTTCCCTTGACAACTCTTTCGAGTCTCAGATCAAGATGGAGAACCGCAACCAGGTTCTGGCTTCTCAGACTGAGGACAACCGTCGTGGCGTTCGCAAGATGAATCCGAAACTGCGCGACGAGGTTAAGGCTCATCCCGAGAACTTCGCCTTCTCCAACATGTAAGTTTTCTTCCGAAGGTGCTGCTACAGGAACGGCATCGAACGAAAGATCACTAGCAGAGCGGCACCCAATTGGGTGCCGCTTTTTTGTTGGGGGAGGGCATGGCGGCGCCCACGGGAGCCACTGCGAAGCTGCTCACGATGCTACGTTGGGTCCGCGTTGTAGCGCAGATTGAGGTGCTGCAAAGGCTCGCCCTGACCAAATCACTGTGTCAAAGCTATTCCAAGAGTCCGGAAACAAAAAATCGGTCCGAATTGCAACTTTTTTGCGATTGGCAATTGTTGCGAGCTCCCCAATCGCGAATCGCGGCACAAAAACGCAGGTAATTTGCCGTGTGAAGGCCCCTTTTTCGCTTTGCGGGGACAGGGAAGAGTTCGCAATCGCAAAAAAGTTGCAGAGATGCCGAGATTTTTGTTTTCACGATGGGTGGATTGCCCCAACAGGTAGATTTCGTGATGGGTGGATTGCCTCAACGGGTGGATATCGCAATGGGCGGATCACCGCAACGGGGCAAATCACGCAGATGTGCGTATTCTCGGTGGCAGCGCGGGTAGCAACGTCTAGGGCCACTGATCGGACGAAGCGGCCCCCGTGCCTTGCCGGATTGGGTTGGGCGGAAGCCCGTGTGCAGAGGGGTTTTGCTGCGGATTGGACGGAGTGGCAGCCCCTAGGTCTTGAGGCGGCGGGAGAAGGCAGGCTGTGGGTCTGGCTCGCCTGAGGAGAGTGGAGTGCCAGCCCCAATGGCGGCAGTGAAGCTGGCCGCAGGGGTGATCTTTAATTCAGAAATCTTGTACGGGGCATTGGAGTTTTGGGCTGGTCTTGAGCCTCATTGAGCTTTCAGGTTTGCTTTTCCTCAAAGTGCGAGGCGGGGCTTTTGCGTTGGCTTTGCGCGGCGGGAAGTGAAGAATTCCATGTTTTGAGCTGAACCTCCCGCAAGGTAAGATGAATTTGTTCAGACATGATTGATAAATGCAATAACCCCTGTTAATTAGATTATTTTTGGCAAACAGTACATATTCTCAAAGACTATTTGACAAAAGTGCTTTTCGGCGCTGAAATAGACAAACTTAGTCGTTTTGGAGTAGAGAAGAGGACATTCTATGGCCCGGAGGTACGATAGCGAAGCAGTTCGTAATCGCGTGCTTTCGACGAGCGTTCGCCTGTTCCTGGAGCGGGGATACCACGGCACCACCATGGCGGCCATTCTAAAAGAAGCCGATGTGTCCTCGAGCTCGTTCCAGAATGTCTTCGGAAACAAAGGCGGAGTGATGTATGAGCTGATGAAGCTCATGTTTTCGGAGCAGTTTTCGGCAGCGGATTCAGCCGCCGCGCTGCTGGGACCTAATGCTAGCCCGGCTTTTGCGTATGCGCTCGAGACGTCCGTCCAGCTCACCATTGCCGAATTAAGTGAAATCATTCGCGATTTGTATTTGCAGGCATATGCCAGCGAACGTTCCCTGGAGTACATTCGCCGCAATACCGCGAAGCATCTTCAGAAATTCTTCCAACAGTACAACCCTTCATTCGATGAAGAGGATTTCTACCAGATGGACATCGGAACATCGGGCTTGATGCTTGGCTTCATGTTGCGCCCGTGCAGCGACGATTTTCCCCTTGACGTGAAAATCGAACGCTATCTGCAGATGAGCCTTTCTGCGCTGAATGTGCCGGCAGAAGAGCGCACAACCATCATCGAGGGCATAAAACAGCAAGATTTGCGTTCCATTGCAAAGGCTGCCGTGAAACAGCTTTTCGATGCGCTGTCCGACACTTTCGATCTTGAGCTTCAAGCACAAATATTCGGCGAGGAAGAGTGCGACAAGGAAGAGTCTGCCGAATAGCGGGTTGAAAGGCGCAGGCTTGCTGCCCTCCTGCGGGTATCAGAATCGCCACGCGGCGGCTTGCGGGTATCGGATACCAATTACCCCCCTCCAGTAGGATGGCAGAACCAGATGGGCCATCCGTATCGCTTAATGGCGTAGTTGTTGCCCTCCTGTGGTGCGACAGAACCAGATCGGCTTCTGCATCATTTAATAACGTAGTTGTTACCATCCTGCGGTGTGGCAGGATGGATGCTTCGCTGGTTGCCCTACAATAACGAAGAGGAACGCGCCGTTCGTTGGGCCGGCTTGTGCAACTGCTGGTGCGATGGCGGCAAAAGTGATCTGCTGATCTTGGGGATAGGAGCTCGCATGGGTGTTTTCGCAGGTGATTCCAAAACGGCGAAGGTGGGTTTGCTGTGCGCGGCGTCTGTCGGTGCGGTAGCCGCGGTTGCGACTGGGGCGTTGGCCGCTTCACGTATTAAGACGCTTTGCTCGCTGAAGAAGTTGTCCAGTTTTGCCGGTGCGTACAATCTGTATGAGAGCGCGGTTGCGTATCGTTACGACCTTGACGCCATTATCAAGTCAGGGGTTGAAGACGACCAGGCCTATATCGACGCGGTGTGCAAGCAGGTATTCCCTGGGATTCCCGTAAAGGTCGAGGCGCCGAAGTTCGCCTGCAGTGCGTTTTGCGCCGAAGCCCCAAGCAGCGTTTTGATGGGTCGCAATTACGATTTCAAAGACGATACCTCTGCGCTTTTGGTTCGCACGCATCCGAAGGACGGGTATGCGTCCATTTCTTTTTCGGCGCTGAACAATTTGGGCGCTAACATGCCCGAGGAAAGCCTGAAAAGTAAAGTTGCGGCGATGTTGGGGCCCTTCGCGAGTCTTGATGGCATCAACGAAAAGGGCGTATCCGTTGCGGTGCTTACCCTTGATAGCCTACCTACCAGGCAAAACAGCGGCAAGCCGAAAATCAATACCTCACTGGCCATTCGTTTGGTGCTTGATAGGGCGGCAAGCACGCAGGAAGCGGTAGACTTGCTGGGCTCGTACGATATGGTTGCCATGGCTGGCCGCGACTACCATTTCTTCATCAACGATGCTTCTGGAGACAGCCGCGTTGTTGAGTACGACCCGCAAAATCCTGCGCGCCCTATGGTCGTTACGCATGCGCGCGAAATCACCAACTATTACGCGTGCTATGCCAACGAGGTTCTGCCGAATCAGAAGAACGGTGCTTTAGGGCATGGTAAAGAACGCGCGCTCGCCATTGCCGAGGTGCTTGATGGTGTGCAGCTGCAAACGAAGGAAGTTGCCTGGAAGGCGCTGCGCTGTTCTTCGCAGGAGCCAAACCCAGAAGACATCACCAGCAATACGCAATGGTCCATCGTGTATGACAACATCAACTGCACTGCCGATTTTGTCTTGCGGCGAAACTGGGGCGAAGTGTTCAGCTTTGTCGTGTAGCTGCTAAGGTGGCGTGCATTGGCGGCGGACTCCGGCGAACGGGCATGCTTGGCTCGGTTGGCCAGTGCCCCAATTTGGCGAACCGGTTGTCCAGCTCTCTGCATCATACGAGGCTTGTTGATGTTGGTTGCCTCGCATCCTGATTCTGGCGCAAGACCAGCGCGCACCGTATCATAGAAAGCGAACGACGCGCCGCAACGGGAAGCGGCGAAAAGGAGGGTGCTATGCGAGTTGATTTGCAGGGTGGTTCGGTCGAGTTCAAGGCGAGGGAAAGCGTGCTTTCGAAGATCGAGGCTTCGCTTCAGCCAGGGTTTGAGCCGGTGCAGCCCAAATATGCGGCAACGGTAATGCTGGTGCGTGATTCGGCTCCGTTCCAGACGGAATATCGCATCGAAAGCGATCATTTTCCGCCTGATTTCCCAACCGGTCAGGAACTGGAAGTGTTTATGCTTCGTCGCGTAAAAACGATGGAGTTCGTTCCCGATGCCGTTGTTTTTCCTGGTGGCAGGGTCGATGACCGCGATTCGAACCCCAATCTCCCGTGGTGCGGGCCCGCTCCTGCCGAATGGGCTGAGCTCATGGGCTGCACCGAGGATGTGGCGCGACGCGTGGTTGTTGCTGCTGCGCGCGAGGTGTTCGAGGAGTGCGGCGTTTTGCTGGCGGGCCCCGACGAGCATTCGGTGGTACAGGACTTAAGCGACCCTTCCTGGCAGGAAGATCGCACCGCTCTGGAAAACCACGAGATTGCCTTTGCCGACATGCTCATCCTGCGTGGATTGGTTTTGCGCACCGACTTGCTGGGCCTTATCTCGAACTTCTGCACGCCTGAATTTGAAACGAAGCGATACGACACGTTCTTCTTTTCTGCTCTTATGCCAGAAGGCCAGGTGGCCGATGGCGAAACAAGCGAAGCGCAGATTGCCGACTGGGTAACTCCCGCGTACGCTATGCGTGCAGGTGACGCAGGCAATTGGCTGGTGCTGGCGCCAACCGTTTACAACCTTACTTGTATCGCTTCGGCTCAAAACGCGAAAGAATTTGTCGAAACGCGCCGCCGACTTACGCGCTTCATGTCGTACCCCATCAAAAAGGAAGACGGCACGTTTATGCTGCATTGCGATTTTCCGAAGCGCAAATAGGCAACGCGGCAAGGCGGGCGCTTTCTTGCCGGCTTGCGAGAAAAGGAGTTGAGCGGTGGGTTTCGTAGAGGATGAAACGCCCTGGTGCGGTGGGCATGTAAGCGCGCGCGTCCGGTGCGTGCGCGCGAACAACCCCAGCCCCATGACATATGTGGGAACCAATTCGTGGATTGTGGCCGAGCCGGGTGCCAAGGAATGCGTGGTGATAGACCCCGCTCCTGCCGGCGAGCAGGTTCAGCGCATCCTGGCGACATGCGGTGAGACAGGGCTACGCATCGGAGCCATTGTTGCCACGCACGACCACCCCGATCATATCGAGGGAATTCCCGAACTTGTTGCGGCAACGGGCGCTCCGGTGTACGCGCCGCGCACGAGCCGTATCGAGCAGCTGCTGCAGAAGCACGGCTTCGCGAAGTGCGGCGGCGTGAAGCGTGCATGCTCGGAGGGTGCCGAGGGCGCAGGTGCGGTCGAAGCTGGAGCTGCAGGCGAATTGGATTCGGGGGGCTTGCCTCATTCTTGCGAGGAAAAAGCTGGCTGGGGCGCTGATGTCCAAGCTCTTCCGAAGGGCGCATTCCACCCCTTTGAAGGAGCGCCGAAGTTTGAGGTGATCGCTCTTCCTGGCCATTCGGAAGATTCGGTGGGCTTGCTTCTTTCTACAGAGCAATCTCTATTTACAGGGGATGTGCTGTTCCGCCATGGGCCCACGGTGGTATTTCATCCCGATGGGGTACTTGCCAGTTATTTTGCCAGCCTTGATACGCTTGAGCGGCTGGTTCGTGAAGGCAGGGTGCGGCGTTTCTATCCTGGGCATGGGTATCCCATCGACGACCCGCTGCCCATTATTGAAGCCACGCGAAAGCATCGCGTCGACCGCCTTAACCAGGTGAAAGAAGCGCTGAATGCGGGCACGCTCGCCGAACCTGATGCGTTGTTCGACGCGGTGTATCAAGGCGTGAACCCTGCTTTGCGTATGCCTTCCATTCGAAGCATCCGCGCGCAGTTGAAGTTTCTGGGGATATAGGGACAGGTCCCATTTTTCCACTTAGCCATAGCGCATAAAGAAAGGGCCTTGCTTGCGAATCCAATCGCAAGCAAGGCCCTGTTTATTAGACGGGAAAATGGGACCTGCCCTATATTCCTAGTTTACGTCGTTATTCTGCAGCAGCCTTCTTCTCGCCGAAGATGGTCTTAGCGCCTTTAACAGCCAAGATAACAGCCAGTACGAAGAGCACAGCGGCAAGTGCTGCCTGAACGCCGGCGGCGAACGGATCGCCGGCGCCAGCCATAAGTGCGGTGCGCTTGGCTTGCAGCGTCATGACCAGCGAAGTGAGCGTAACAACCAGCATGAACACCATGGGGATGTAGAACATCTTGTTGTTGCGGCCTGCGTTGCCCAGCCATGCGCATACTGCCAGAAGGGCAAGAGCGGCAAGCAGCTGGTTGGCGGCGCCGAACAGAGGCCAGATGATGGTGTAGCCGGTCATACCGAGGCCAACGCCCAGAACTACGGTAACGAGGGTTGCAACGTAGGGGTTGGTCAGAACCTTGCGAGCGCCGGTGGCTTCGTCCATGGACTTACCAGCGGGAACCCACAGCTCCTGGAACATGTAGCGGCCCAGGCGGGTTGCCGTGTCGAGCGAAGTGAGGCAGAAGGCGGAAACAGCCAGGATCAGCAGGGTGTAGGCGATGCCTTCAATGTTTTCGAGGCCAGGGATGCAAGCCAGCATCTGGGAAAGGCCACCTGCGAAAACGGCGGTCGGGGATGCGTAGCCGCCTGCGCAGTACTTCGTCCAAACGAAACCAACGGCGCAGAGGGAGATGATTGCCAGCAGGCATTCGATCAGCATGCCGCCGTAAGCGATGGGGCGAGCGTTCTTTTCGTTATCCAGCTGCTTGGAAGTGGTGCCTGAGGCAACCAGGCTGTGGAAACCGGAGATAGCACCGCAAGCGATGGTGATGAACAGGGCGGGGAACAGGAAGCCGGATGCGGCAGCCTTATTTATCACGGCCTTGCCGGTAGCAGGGTCGATGATTGCGTTGCCGTTTGCGTCAACCGCAGCATTCGTTGCGTAGAAGTCGGTGAATGCGGGGATTTGCAGATTGGCAGCATCGCCGGTGATAGAAGCGCCCACAATGCCGATGAGCGAAAGGGCGATCATGCCGTACAGCAAGAACGAGCTCAGGAAGTCGCGGGGCTGAAGCAGAATCCAAACGGGGGCAACGGCAGCAACCATGATATATACGCCCAACAGGATCATCCATGTGGTGTAATCGAGCGAGATCAGGGGGAAGTTGTAGCCGACGGCAACCAGAACAACGATGATTGCGATGGCGATGATGATATTGGCGACGGTGGGGATCTCGCGGCCGCGGGTGGCCAGGCCGTATACGATTGCTACAACGATGAACAGCACAGAAATCATCGCGGTGCGCTGATTTGCAAGGTTAGAAGCCTCGGTTGCGTTTGCCAAGTTTACGGCGAAGGTGTTGGCAACGATGGAAGCGAACGCGGCAACAACCAGGACCAGGGTCAGGTAAGCAAAGATGCAGAAGAGCTTCTTTGCGGTATCGTCGATGTTCTCGGCGATAACCGTTGCGATGGTCTGGCCCTTGTGGCGCAAGGATGCGAACAAAGCGCCAAAGTCATGTACAGCGCCGAAGAAGATGCCGCCAATCAGCACCCACAGCAGAACGGGAACCCAGCCAAATACAGCAGCCTGAATGGGGCCGTTGATGGGGCCAGCGCCAGCAATCGAGGAAAAGTGGTGGCCAAGCAAGATGTAGGGCTTGGTGGGCACGTAGTCTACGCCGTCGTGCATTTCTTGCGCGGGGGTAGGGCGACTGGGGTCAACACCCCACTGCTTTGCCAGCCATCCGCCGTACAGCACGTAGCCGATTACGAGGATGGCAAGGCCGCCCAGAAGGACGATCATTGCGTTCATCTCTGAACCTTTCTTGTTTTGGGACCTTACTTGATCAATGCCAAGTTGCTGGAAAGTACTTCTTTCAGCTGCTTTCCAGCGTTGTTGACAACCACGCTTTTATCCGTAGGCAGGGAAAGGTCTACTACGGCTAGGCGGAGGTCGGTCCAACCGCGGAACCCGAAGCGGTATTCCTTGTGGAAGCGCGTTCTCTTCGCGAGTTTGCGCGCTGCTTCGGTTGTGCGGTTGGCGATGATCACGAGCGAAAGGGCAGAGGACATATGGTTCGGTCCGGCATCAACTTTGCGAAGGGCTTTTTCCTGCATGAAGGAAATCGCTTCAGCAAGCTGTGTTTCGTCGAGCTCGTCAACGCATTCGAAGAACATGAAATCGTGTGTGTTTACTTCCCAGAGCTTTGCGCGTTTTACCAGCACGTATTTTTCGCCGTAGGTGTGGTATTCCGCGAAGGCGGGGAAGGTGCGACCTTCAAAAAGATAGTCTCTCCTGATGTCGTAAAAAGACTTGTGAGCTGCAAGGACGCGTTCCAACAGGTCTGTGCGCATGTCTTTTGCCGTCACAGCAAGCCTCCTTCCGCATCACGAGGGGCCATCAATTCTCCGAAAGAATCGATCTCCTCTACTTTTTCACAAGTGGGTTGATTCTAAAACTATTTATTTGTTGCGTAACAAATAAATTCGATATCAGTACCGCAACGGGAAAATGTTGGAGTGAACGGGTTCATTGGTGCCCTCGCAGCGCAGTTGGCCCTGAAGCCGGTATCGCCCGCAGCCGACGGCATTGCCCCGCGCCCGCGAAGGCCCATGGCCGAATGCCTCCGCGCTCAACGGACGGCGCGCGAAGCTGACGGCTCCGTCCCGACGCAGTGCATACCTGCAGCAGCTCCGGCGCGTCTGGTGGGCGGACGGTGCGGCGGTGCGTATGCGCGCCCGAGTTGCAGCCGCACGCCCGCGCCCGAGCCGTGATCACGCTCCGGCGGGTTGCGAGCCAGCAGCCGATGGCCCCCGCGCTCCAGGTGGACCGTGCGTCAATGCGCCTCGCACCCAGCGGATGGCGCGCGCCAATGCCCCCAGGTAGGC